>Ga0208770_1000321_pt1 | contig 32828 bp, 32 predicted proteins | sample AntAceMetag02UK9_FD_184771 | JGI IMG/M metagenome (GOLD analysis project Ga0208770, IMG submission 184771) | Saline lake microbial communities from Ace Lake, Antarctica - Antarctic Ace Lake Metagenome 02UK9 (SPAdes) (version 2) | ecosystem: Environmental > Aquatic > Non-marine Saline and... | reverse complement strand
TTCGAGGGCTTGGAAATAATGAAGAAGGCTTTGCTCTCTGGAAAAAGCTTAGACTATACCACCGAAGAAGCCTTGTAGAGACGGCTTTTTCCAGACTAAAAAGCCTTTTTGGAAATAGACTTAACAACAAAAAATATCAGAATCAAAAAGCCGAAATTGAGTTTCGTTTACATGCCTTGAATAGATCTCTTCAATTTCAAAATTAAAAAAATTAATTGACTTCAGAAAGAGTCGCCTTAAGATCTGATTAAAGCAACAACGCCATTGAAGAATGAGCTTAGTCTCATTTAATATGAGATAAAACACTTAACATAATTTAAGGAGTTCATTAGACTCCAAAGTCATATTTTTATTCAAAAGTTTTGAAATGAATCAGTCTATGACTTTAACGCTTCCTTCAAACCGAATCTACTGTGATCTCGATCTCAATCGAGTTTTAATTTTTGATACTTCTATTTTTTCTAATCAACTTAACCAGTACTTTTCTGAGAATGATATAGAAGTGCGTTTGACTTCAGATCTTACTGAATATACTCTTGCTTTAGAAACTTTTGAACCAGAATTAATTTTCTTAGATGTAAACTTTCTGTCAAACCCTGAAACTCAAATTAACTTTTTAAAAGACAAAGTTCCTAATGCTCTTATTCTTTTAATGATCGATTCCGATACAGAAAAGGCCGAATTAATGAGCCGTTATTTACAACTCGGTTTTGCAGGTTTCTTGATTAGAGATTCATTTCCATTGAGTTGTATCAATTTTTTGATTCGGCAGGCTTTTGAGAAGAAAAGTTTAGAGGATCAAAATAAATCACTTAAATCTTCACTAGAAATTGCTGAAGAAAAGTTGAAAAATAATCACAATAAACTTGATCTTGAACTGAAGAGTAAGTCCCAGTTTATTAAAAGACTCTCTTCCAATTTGGAAAGACCCTTAAATCAACTTGTACAATTTACTCACATTGCCCTCCAAAGGATGCAACGTAAACAATTCACACAAGTTGGCCATTATTTAGCAGAAGTCAAAATGATTACGGAAGAAATCATGACCTATATTCAAGACTTAAGAGAAGTGGCTCTATTGAAATCAGGGGAAAGTAGGTTTCATTTAGAAGAAATTGATATGGTTGATTTTTTAAGGACAATCAAGAGGCAATTTCAACCCATTGCGGATAGCCGGGATGTTACCTTAAATTTTCATAATCAAGCAGAGCATCCTTTTGCCAAAGGTGACTTTAATAAACTTTCCAAAGTTCTTAATATTTTATTGAGAAATATTTTAAAAAATCTTCCCAAAAGTAGTAACCTCCGAATAAAAACCTCCTCTTCAAATTCTTTTTTTGAAATTCTTATAGAAGACTTTAGCTGGATTTTAGAGAAAGAATTCTCTGAGCAGTTTTTTGATATCTTTAATGCTCAAAATTTTACAGATTCCAAAAAAATGATAAGCTTTAATCTTTCAATCTGTAAAGAATTAATGAATGGACAAAAGGGAGATATCTCCATTGAAAGAGAGGATTCATCTAAAGGGGGGCGTTTTGTACTTTCTATTCCTCTGGCAGGAAATTTTTTAGATGAATTGACAAGTTGAAAAATTAGAGAAGATTATGATAGTATCGTCCTCACAAAAAACAGCTAAGGAAGCCATGTTTGAATATGAAAATACTGAAGATTTTAAAATAAGATCTTCAAAATTAGCCTATATACGAAGTATTGGGATGAATCCATATCCTCATAAATTCTTTGCTTCTCATTCTCTTGAAGACGTGGTTTCTCAATATGAGGGTCAAGAGCTTGGTGATAGTGAAAAAGCTGCAGCTGGAGATACTCCCGAAGTTTCCTTAAGTGGACGACTTGTCCTTTTTCGAGCCATGGGAAAAAATGCATTTGGTCAGCTTCAATCTGAAAATTTCCGCCTTCAAATTATGTTTAATCGTGAGAATAGCTCAGTAACTGGATTTACCCCTCCAGACGAAAGCCAAAATCATCCACAGACCGGTCTTAAATTTATTGAAAAAAAGTTGGATCTCGGAGACATTATTGGCCTTAAAGGGAATCTCTTCTATACACAGAAAGGAGAACTTACTCTCTATGCTAAAGATGTTACACTCCTATGTAAAACATTGCTTCCTCTTCCAGATAAACATTCAGGGCTAGTCGACAAAGAAGTTAGATACCGTAAGAGATGGCTTGATCTGATCTCAAATCCCGAGGTTTTTAATACGTTCTATACGAGATCTAAGATTATCCGCATTGTGAGAGATTGCTGTTTAGAAGAAAAATTTTTAGAAGTTGAAACGCCTATCCTCCAAAATATCTACGGAGGTGCTAGTGCTCACCCCTTTATTACCCATCTGAATGCCCTTGATAAGCAGCAAATGTACATGCGTATTGCCCTTGAAATAGGCCTCAAAAAACTTTTAGTAGGGGGAATCCCTCGTTTATTTGAGATGAGCAAAGTTTTTAGAAATGAGGGGATTGATCGTACTCATAACCCTGAATTTACTATGCTTGAAGCTTACGCTTCTCATTGGGACTATCAAGATATGATGCGCTTTCAAGAAAAGATTTTTGAGCGTGTATCTCAAGCCTTGTTCGGGACTCAAAAAGTTCCGTACGTGACTGATAAAGGGGAAGAAATCATTTTGGATTTCACAGCGCCTTGGCCTAGACTTACTATGAAAGAAAGCATCAAAAAATATGCAAAGGTAGATACCGATAAGTTTGATGATATAGCTTTAAAGAAAATGGTCATTGAGAAATGCAAAGTTGAGCCTAAAGAAGTTGTTCGCTGTGCAAGAGGTCACCTAATTGCACATCTATTCGAAGGACTTGTTGAGCACCATCTTATACAACCTGTTCATATTATTGATCACCCAATAGAGACCACTCCTCTTTGTAAACCACATAGAGACCCAAGTGCTAATAAAGAGCTTATTGTAGAGCGCTTTGAAAGCTTTATTTTAGGTTGTGAATTTTCTAATGCTTACTCTGAACTTAATGATCCTGAGATGCAAAAAGAGCTTTTGGAAGGGCAAGTTACGCAAAGAGAGCTGGGTGATGATGAAGCACATCTTCTTGACGAAGAGTTTATTGAAGCAATTTGCCAAGGAATGCCTCCTTGCGCTGGAATTGGAATTGGAATCGATCGTCTTGTCATGCTCTTTACAAACAAGTTCACTATCCGAGAAGTTATTTATTTCCCTTTAATGAAGCCAAAAACTTAATTACTCTTCTTAAGCTGAGCCCCTTTTGGGGTGTCTACAATCACATAGCCTTGCTCTGAGATGAAATCTCTTAGTCGGTCGGCTTCGGACCAGTTTTTGTCTTTTCTTGCCTTCTCGCGGTCTTCTAGCGCTTTTTCAAGTTCCTTTGTAAGGAGTACATCTTCTTGTTCAAAAGATAAAACTCCTAGAATTTGATTGGCCTTCTTAAAAAAGGCCAAAAGAGACTTGGCATCTTCAGTGCTCACTCGATCTTCATCAAGAAGGGGATTAACCTCTCTTAAACAATCAAAAAGAGCTGCTAAAGCAGAGGAAATATTTAAATCTTCAAGGAGCGCTTCAGTGAAGGTCTTTTCGACTTTTTCAATAAAGTTTGTAAGAGCGTTTTGATGAGATGATGTTGTAGATAAAAGACGCTCAACAAAATTCTGAAGTCGGTCTAAAGAGGATCCTGCTCCCTTTAAACCTTCGAAGGTGAAGTTTAGTTGTGTTTTATAGTGGGTTTGCATGAGTAAATAGCGCACCTGTTTGCCGCTGTATCCTTTCTCTAATAAGTTTCTAAGGGTATAAAAGTTACCAAGACTTTTGGACATCTTTTTACCCTCTACAATCAAATGTTCAACATGGACCCAGAAAGGACAAAAAATTTGATTGGAACACGATTCTGATTGAGCAATTTCATTTTCATGATGTGGAAATATGTTGTCCACTCCGCCCATATGGAGATCAAGGGTATTCCCTAAATATTTCATCGCCATAGCGGAGCACTCTAAATGCCAACCAGGCCTTCCTTTTCCAAAAGGGCTCTCCCAGAAAATTTGGCCATCTCTCTTCTCATCATAGCTTTTCCATAAGACAAAGTCAGTGGCATTTTCCTTGTCATATTCATCATGCTCCATTCGATGAGAAGCATCTGTTTTCAGTTTAGACAAATCTAAGTGAGAGAGTGAGCCATAGTTTGGGAACTTGCTTATAGAGAAGTAAACACTTTGATCAGCCCCCACATAAGCAACCCCTTTATCCAAAAGCTCTTTAATCATTTGAACCATTTCAGGGATATGGTCAGTCGCTGCAGGATAGTCATCAGCAGGTTTAATATTGAGTGCTTTGAGGTCTTCAAAAAAAGCTTTTTTAAAGACACCCGTATACTCTTCAAGCGTTTTATTTTGAGCTATTGCTCCCCGAATGGTTTTGTCATCGACATCGGTTAAATTCATCACGTGATGAACCCCATAGCCAAATAAGATTAAACTCCTCTTGAGTAAATCTTCAAACACGTACGTTCTTAAATTTCCAATATGAGCAAAGTTATAGATAGTTGGCCCACACGTGTAGAGTTTGACCTTATTAGAGTCAGTAGGCTTAAAAATCTCTTTTCTAGAGGTTTTGGTATTAAATAATTTTATTTGCTTGGGCATAAGTTGAAATTTCAGTTTTTATTGGGATTTTTCAGTGTAACACAATATGATCTTAAGATTCAAAAAGTGTAATTAATTAGGGTTTCTATGAGTCTTTACCAAAAAATTAAATCAAAAATAGCACCGAACAAAAAAAAACTTTATGATTCTTTGGAGAATTCCTGGAAGCATATGGGAGAAAATGATCCTTTTTATTCCGTAGTAACTGACGATCAATTTAAAAATGAAAATATCTCAGAAGAGGTTTTAGAAAATTTTTACTTTAGAACAGGCTGTAAACAGCTTTGCGAGTATGTAAATGAACAATTGAAAGTTCTCAAAGGAAAGTCTTTAGAAGATTTTAAAGAATTAAGAGGACTTGATTTTGGCTGTGGAGTCGGCCGGAATTCTATTCACTTAGCTCCTTACTTCAAGGAACTTGTTGGCTTAGATATTTCTGAGGGTGTCCTTCTAAAAGCAAGAGAGATTTGTAAAAAACAAAATATAAAAAATATCGATTTTTATAAATCAAATGATCGAATCACGACCTTTGGGAAGTTTGATTTCATTTTTTCAGTTATTACCCTTCAACATATTCCTCCTCCACTTATGAAAGATTATATTCGTCAGTTGCTCTCTATGTTGAACCCAAATGGCTTTGCTTTTTTACAACTCCCAATAGCTGCACATGGTTATCGATTTTTAGAAAATCAGCATATTGAAAAGGAAAAGAAAGAGCGCTCTTGGAATATGCACATTCTACCAGAAAAAGTGGTACGCAAAGTGATTTCTGATGAAAATTGTAAGCTTCTCAATCTTGATCTTGATTTTGACCTTTGTGGAGGCAAATGGAAATCCGCCTTTTTCACAATAGAAAAAAAATAGTTTAGAATCGAAAAAAGTACTGAAAAGTAAAGGCCTTAAGTGGGCCCTATGGCTTTATTATTAGAAGCTGATATTCCAGTTTTTTTGTTTTTTCTGAACCGCTTATTAAATGATCTACGATATTTTAAAAGGTTTTTCTTAAGTTTTGACTCGAAGTAAGAATCTCCTAAAGTACTTTTTAGTTTAAGAAAAGTAGAAGGAGTAGGGCGTTGTTCTCTATCACCAGATAAAATTAGATAAGAGCTTGTGGGATATGTTCTTATATAATGGGAGTTAAAATATTTTTCTAAGTTTGGACAGTGCTCAAGGCCATATTTTCTGAAATAATCAACCCACCAAATTTTAGTTTCTCGTGTGTGATGAAGAGTTGCCCCGTTAATTATTTCTTCTTTCATTGAAACACTAAATATTGCGAGACCTGTTGGTAATAGATTATGTTTGATATTTTCACATAACTGAGGCAGGTCCTCTTTTTTTATATGCTCCAAAACTTCCCAGGCAGTTATAAGATCAAAGGAAAGGGGCCTCAACTGACCCAGTGGACAGCGTTTTTTGAATCGAATTGAAAATGGTTTGGTGATATCTGCAGTAAAAAGAAACTTGTCTCCAATCTTTGCCCAGTCTGCTCGTTTGTATTTTTTTGAAAAGTCACTTCCTTCTAAACCAACTCCCAAATGATTATCTTGGAGACACTCATTAATAAAACTTCCGCCTGAACAGCCAAGGTCTAAAATGTTGAGCTTTTGATTTTTGGATTCGCAAAGTAAGCGATAGGCTTTTTTATTAAATCGGGGGAAAACACTGGTATTGTGTTTTGTGCCCCAGGGAGTTGTATGATCAGTTGAATCAGCTGCCACAGGGTGTTCTGTAATTACTTCAATAGGTTCTTGAGACATCTAATATACCATAGTTCATAACAAAGAACAGGCGACTATATCAGATAGTGATTTTTAATGAAAAAATATAAAGAAGTGATCGAAAAATAAGAAGAGCTCAAGATTGCCTTAAGCTCTTCTAGTTTTTTAAGAATAAAGCTTAAATCCTTGAGTCAGCTTTTTGATCTTTTCATTTTCTCCAAAAATGCCTATTCCTAAGTATTCTAGCTCTGCTTTTGTCTTCAGGCTTAGAAGAGCTTCAATATTTTCATCATCTGTTGTTTCAATCATCTCAGGGATAAAAAACATTTTTTCAAGATCTTCGGATTCTATTTCTTTGGAAAAGCTTTCTAAGGCGTCAGGTGTTGCGGTTAAAATAATTATGGGATACTGAGAGTTTCGAGGTATTTCGCTGCCATCTAAGGTCTTGAAATAAGGCTGAGTGCGGAACTTCTCTTCTAAGTGGTAGCCAAAATGGGCCGAAATATGCCCCACTGTATTTAGAACCTTCCAAGAGGGGAGCTCTCGATTGACTAGGATGACGATCCTTTTACTAAAATCTTGTTTTTGCATCTGTTTTCCTTTTGTTTAAAACGATACCTTTATTATCTCACAAATAAACCTAGAAAACAAAAAAACGACAGATAATGACAAATAAATACAATTTGTCTATATATTTACAAATAAGGCCATATGCTAAACAGATGAGGTGTCTATGTTGAAAATTTCTGAAGTTGTAGAAGAGCTTGTGGAGCAAGATGAGCTTATTTTATCCCTTGGTTTTGAGGGACTTGTGAATCTATCTTCCTATGCTCGAAAGATTCATCCAAAGGTTGAGGCGACTCTTAGAAAAGAAGTCAAAGAGGGCACTATTTTAGCTGCTCTGACTCGCTTTTTTCAGAAACACCCTAAAAAGGGGATTTCACCTTCTTCAGTGCCTCAACTGATCCAAACCCTTTCAGTGCATTCTAATTTAGAAGGAATGACTTTTGAGAGAACAGAAAAGGCCTCTAAAATGATTAGAGAGATCTACCAGAAGCTTTCCATAGAAAATAAAAGCTTTTTTACAGTGACTCAAGGGATGAGTGAAATTACAGTTGTAAGTGAATCGAAAATAGCAGGGGAGTTTCGAAAAGAATTTAAAAACTTTAAAAAAATTTATGACAAGCGCAACCTCGTAGGTATTTCTATCAAGTTTGATTTCAAATACTTAGATACTCCAAATACACTTTTTGAACTCTATAAGAGGCTAGCTTTTAAAAAAATAAATATCGTTGAGATAATCTCTACTGCTACAGAACTCACTTTTATTATTGATAAATCAGAACTTTCTATTGCACTTGAGGCTCTTCAAAAAAATATTTATTAATTAATTAATTGTATCTTTCATCTATTTTTGAATAACTTCTTGCTGTAAAACTTAGTAAAAGGGTATAAACTAGGCTCAAATTTTTGGAGAATCTTATGAAAGTTAGAGCTTCAGTGAAAGCAGACCCTTCCAAGGGTGACAAGATAGTAAGACGTGGAGGTCGACTCTACGTGATTAATAAAAAAGACCCGAATCGCAAGCAGCGACAAAAGGGACCTGCTAGAAAAAAATAAAATAGGAAAGACATGGCAAAAAAATCAATGGTTGTAAAGCAAATCAGAAGAGAAGGCATTGTAAAGAAACATTGGGCAAAAAGACAAGAGCTCAAGAAGTTAATCTCTAGCCTAGATACAGATCACGATTCTCGATTAGAAGCCATTGCTACACTTAATAAAATGCCTAGAGATTCTTCCCCTGTTCGACTTCGAAATCGTTGCCAACTTACAGGACGTCCTAGAGGATATCTTCGTAAATTCAAGCTCTCTAGAATTTGTTTTAGAGAAATGGCAAATACTGGCCTGATTCCAGGTGTTGTTAAAGCGAGCTGGTAGGTTTCGTTTTTAATCACTATTTGTAAATAAGACAGTTTATCAAAAGACTTTTAGTCTTACATGCCTTCAAATTACAGAAAAGTTTTGTCTAGATTTTTTTAGAGAAATTGAAAACCTGGTCTGAATCTAGGTTTTGTTAAACTGAGCTGGTAGCTTCGTTTTTAATCACTATTTGTAAGTAAGACAGTTTATCAAAAGACTTCCAGTCTTCCATCCCTTCCGACCATAGAAGAGTTTTGTCTAGAATTTTATTAGCTGAGAACTCCTTTTTAAGGAGATCAAAGGTGATAGGACCTACTTGTTTGTTCTCTTTATCTAAGTAATACCAGTCGCGCGTATTAAGCGTCGTGTTTCGCTTGTCTTCAAGAGGAGGCATTATTTCAGCACTGGATGAGCTTGAAGCTGTAGCGGTCTCTTCAGCTAGCTTCTGAGAGCTTACTCTATTTTTTAATCCGAGAAGGAAAAAGGCAATTAAAGCAAAAAGTCCAAAGAAGAATCCAAGCTGAAACCAGACTATAGCGTTTTTTTTCTTTTTCTTGGCTAGTCTTGAGCAAAGGAAACCAAATATAATCCCCCCTAAAATTGAAGGTATAAGAAGTCGGTCGAGCATGGAATAAATCCTTTTGTTATCCCCATTGTACCAGAAATTCAAATTAATCTAAACATTCTTGATCTGCTTTTTAAAGAAAGTTAAGTTAATTTTTTAAATTTTCACTTACTCTCAAAAGAATTGTTTTTTAATGTAAAAGTTTATTTTATAAGTATTTATTTTGTTATATTAATAGTAAAGTTATACTAAGTTAGTAAATTATTTAATTGAGACATAGTGTAATGTTAGGAAACTCTTCTATTAGGTCTACTCGGCAAGTTGTAGCAGGAAGTATGATGGATGGGTATGGGCCAGTCAATGTGCCTTTAGTAAATAAACTCATGGAAGATCTTAATAAGAAAGCTCCAGAAGGAATTTTTTTTGATCCCCAGCATCTTGAGTATGGCTTGAGTGGCGGAGTCTGCTCGGCACACTCAATTAGTTTTATTAAAGATCTACTTTCTTCAAAGACCCCTTCTCTTCATAAGAGAGTTATTAAGTGCGCACAAAACTATAGTACTTCATCAACTACTTTAAGAACGCACCAAGCAGCTTTGAATGCGATTTCAAAAACTGAAAATCCCCCTGAGGATTTTATGAAGGCTAAAATTGAAGCGTTAGTTGCTCTTCATGACCTTCAAATAGATTATGCTTCTGCTGCTGATATTTATATTAATGATAAACAATACCCTGTTGCTGAACTCGATAAAGCTGAGTTTTATAATGCAGTTGAAAAACTTCCTGAAGGAATTTTTTTGGTCCGTGCAATCAAAAAAGAAGATAACCACATGGGTGAATATTATGGCCACTCTATGGCTTTTATAAATGGTTCAAGAGGGCAGTATTTCTTTGACCCCTCCTATGGTTGTACTCAAATTGCAAGTAAAGAAGTGAAGAAAAAGCTGTATGAGTGTGTTGCTGGGCAATGCAGCACATGGGGACTTAATTATCCTAGATTTTATAGATTGAAACTTAAGGGGACAGAAAATGAATAGTATTTATAATTATTTCTATCCACCACAAGACTCCCAAGAAACTGTTTATTCTCCTCAGAAATCTAGAGAAGTTGATTTTCCACATCAAGTGTCTCAAGAAGATATTACACAAAGAGAAAAGGCTTCAAAAATTGAAGAAGTTCAAAACAAGCTGAGCAATTTAGTAAATTTTGGTTATGACGTTTCCTCATTGAAATTATATATGCTGGATGAAAAAGAGTTTATTCTAGAGAACCTCAGTAGATTTAAAAATCAGTTTTTTGAGATCTATACCTTCTACTCATATTGTTGGCATAGTGAATGCTTAGGTAGGCGTGAATACATTCATTTTTTAGTATCAGAGGGATTTATACAAGCTGATGACTATAGAATTATTGCTTATTCCGTAAACTTCACTTCTAGCCAAAAGCTCGAACTCATTGAATTTATACTAAATAAAAAAGAGGAATCAACCTCTTTTAAATTGGAGACGCTCTGGTGTCAACATATAGAAGAAGTATTTATACAGATTCTTGAAAAAACAAATTTTAGCTTTAGGTATTCTACATACGAAGGAGAAGAAAAGTTATCAAAAGTTATAGAACTTTTGAAGAGCTTTAGAAATAAGGCAGGAAGCTTAGAAAAGTTCTTTGGGCCCTATAGTGTTTTTCCAAAACGTTTTACTACCTTGATCAATCAGTTGGTTTCAAGTGATGGAGTAAGAAATTCCTTATGGTGGGGAGATACATTTTCAGTTTTATATTATCCAGTCTTAAGTTTCGCTCTTGACTCTGGCATTGAAATCACTCCAGATAACGCAATGAAACTTTTTAGTTATAGAAATAGCATCAGCTCATCATCACCAAATATCTTAGCTTTATATGAAGAGCTAACTGATAAATACCTGTCCAAACAAGGTAGCAAATCTTTAGAGAAACTAGCTCTTGATGCTTCTCGACAACCGAATCTCTATTTTTTTAAGAAAATTATTCAATGTGATCGCTTGAATAAGGGGATGGTAGGAGAAGGGGAGCCCTGTTTTTATGATGACCTATTCGAGAATATTTTAAATGAGTATCAACCGTATGTCAGCTATGAATTTTTAAAGGCTCTTTTTGAATCTCTCAATAGCTCTACACTAGCGTCAACACAATATGATAGGCTTATTGACATAGTAGTTGATGGGGTAGTCATGTCTCTAGAAAATGAGTATGATTACTATACAGACCGAAAAGCTAGAGATATATGTAAGCTTTTAAATATCAATGTAATTCATGACTTTGACCAATTGAAGCGTTTATGTTTCTCAGTTGAAGAAAAGCTTGGTAAACGCCTAGCTTCTAGAAGGGACAAACGTCGTGTTGGTAATTGTATTGTAGAACTATTTTATGAACACTTACCGGCGGTCTCTCCTTTTAAAATAGATCGAAATGCCCAAGAAAATTCACTCGACAACTTTTTTAATCACCCACTCATTCAAGAGATTCAGAGATTTGATAAAAGTCCCAAGAGTCTTAGCGTGTATAGACTGTCTCTTATTGCGCTGCTTCTAAGGGAAAATACAACAGGCTTGGCTCATTTTATGAGTGAGTCACTTTCAGGAGATGTTTCGAAAGGTGAGGAAATAAGTAAATCTAAAGTTAAAGTCATAGAGTTTATGGAGGCTTTAGCTAAGCTAGCTCAACCTATTTGTTTTTCAGAGTATTATTCCGATTTCATTAGTAGATTAATGTCTAAGCTTATGGATGAGGAGTTTTTTACTGTCGAAGAGATGGGGTCAATTTTAGTAAACTTAAAAAATCCTCTCTTGTATCTTCACTACATTAAATATTTATCAGATCAAATTCATGAGAGATTAATTAATAAATTGCCTACAGACTCAACTTATTCTGAAGTCAAAAAACAGCTGGAAATCGTCTTAACTCAATACGATATAGACTTTGGTTTAGTTGCAAAAGCTCATTCTCTGTTCGAGGGCTATCCAATGAAAATTTCTTCTTCCTATAAGGGAGCAAAAGATTATGCCCTTAATGAAATTGTTGAATCCATTTATGAATGCTTGGTATGCAAAAGAAATGAAAAGGAAGACAGAGAGTTATCTTCTATTGAATATACTTTTAGCGAAATGTTGTCTTTTTTAGAAGAAGATCGTTATGAACGTTTATGCCAGTTTCTTGAGCGTAAAACCTACTCTTATCCTCCCTTTGATCTTAACCACTCAGAGGGAGAGCAATTGCTTTTTAAAGCCATTGAGAAAACTAATATTCTAGTTGTGAAGCAGTTAGTAGAAGTAGGGTATGATTTAGATAAAACTTATGATCAGAAGTTAACTGCTATTGAGTACGCTAAAGAGCAAGGAAGAAGTAGCTGGTTCATTAACTATTTAGAGAGCTGCACTGCAAAGTCTGAATAGTTACGAGAGCTTCTGAACTCTATTAGCAATCCGCATCATGATTTCATTATCAATAGCATCATCGATTACACCTGAGCAAAAACGATCTGCTCTCATGTGTGCTACGACTAATTTCAAAAGGTCTTCTTTTGGTAATTGCTCAATAATTGAGTTATCTTTTTGAAAAGTTTTTAGAGTTGACCATTCAAACCAATTGAAACGCTCTATTTCAGAGGTGGCTAAGTGGAATAAATTCTGATAGGTTTCTTTGTCTGATTCAGTGCAATTACAGTGATCGCAGTGTTTATCTTCATAGCCACCTATGTAATTGGCTGAAGGGGTGTTTGCTTGGGTTGTGCTTTCCATAATTTTCTCATTTTTTTGGGTTTGTATCATCGGTAATTATAGGGGGATCCTATTAAGGTAACATTAAGAGTTGTTTTTTTTGTAACTGACTTATAGACAGATTTTTAAGACTATTAATATTCTGTTCGATAAAAACTCTTTTAAACAGATAGAAAAGTGAAAATTTAAAGCAACTAGGCGCATAGATTTTATTTGAAAGTTTGCCTTCAATTATTAGTTATAATATAATGAAGTAGGAATAAAAAACAAAATCAGGAAGGTTCTATGGAAGACATTAAAATTGATACGCAAGAATTAGAAGTCCCAGAAACTACTTATGTTCGCGATATTGAGAATAGAGTCTTTCAGGCAATTATTTTACAGGTGCTTACTAAAGTTGAAGATATTAATTTGCTCGAAGGCAACTTAATTGACGCTATCTTGCATCGTGGAAATGTTGAGCGTATTAAAGGTATTTTTGTAGAGCAAGAGAGCAAAAATCCTACTATCAAAATTAAAGTAGAAGTAAACGTTCACTACGGAATTTCTATCCCTGAAAAAGCAAAAGAAATTCAGTATAAAATAGCTGAAGAAATTAATGCTCTTACAGGTCTCCATGTCTCTTGTGTTCACGTCATTTTCAAGAGTATGTACATTGATGAACCTAGAGAGATTGCAGAAGAAATCCATGATCTAAATAAAGAGGAGTTTGGCTTAGAAGAAGAACCTAAGTCATGAAGGCCTATACCTTCCACTCGTTTGTCAGTTTAGCTTTTATTTGTTTAGGTGGCTTGCTTGGAATTGGGCTTCTTTTAATTTCAATAAACCCATCTCTATGCACAGCGTGCACAAACGCTTTTCAACATGACTCTGGTGCTCTTTTACTTTCTAAGGTAGCTCTCTTTTCAGGGGGCTCTCTAATTGCTTTGAGCACAATCCTTTTTACCCTTTTTTATGCCTTAAATAAAAAATCGTCGTACCAAGTTCAATTACGTGGAAATTTAGAATTATCGATTGAAAAAAAGCTATTAACTCAATTCTTAAGTCGATTTTTTACAGAACAAATACCAGGAAGGCCCATTGACTTTACATTGAAAGCCAAAGGGCAAAAAATGGAAGTGCTTGCTGACTTTTCTGAAATTCCAATTGAGCAGCACGAAGACCTTGTCGATGCCTTGGAGCCCAGGCTCATGGAACTGATGTCAAAACGATTTGGCACCTCTAGCCCAATTACTTTATCTATTTTCTGTAAGGAAGCTTAAGCTATTTCTTTTTGATTTTCCAGACACCTGAATTGGAATTGATATCACCCGTTGTCTTGTCTATTTGAGGATCTTTAACTTCTTTTCTCTGCTTAGTCAAAATCTTGCTTCTCTTTCGCTTATAATCTTTTTTCGGCATCTTAAAGCCTCCTTTTAATCTACTATTAACGTGCAGGAGGTTTCTTGATCAAGAGAAATTTCTGAAGATTTTCAAGATCTTTTGCATTAAGAAGTTTGACCTCTTTAAGTTCTTCTAAACTGGCTTCTGAAACCTGCTTGGGACTCTTAAAGTGTTGAATAAGAGCCTTTTTCTTTTTTGGGCCTATTCCTGGGATATCGTCCAAGACACTTCTCAACGTTTTTTTTGTTCGGCTTTTCCTTTGAAACAGGATTGCTGCTCGATGTGCTTGATCTCTAATGTTTTGTAGAAAGAAAAGCAGATTTGAGTGACGAGCAAGTATGATGGGATTTGGTTTCCCTGGTAGGTAAACTCTTTCTTGTGTCGATCCAAAGTCATGGCGCCCAGACTCTTTGGTCAAAGCTATAAGATCGATATTGACGATATTGAGTTTAGCCAATGCCTTTTGAGCCACTTTGAGCTGGTTTTTCCCTCCATCTAGAATAATGAGGTCTGGAAGGGCTAAGTCTGTGTTACGGTAGCGGCGCAGTAACACCTCTTCCATTCCTTTTAAATCATCAAAAACTTGGCTTTGATCAAGGTGGTACTTACGCAATTTAGACTTTTCATAAGAGCCGTTTTGGTAAGCAATCATCACAGAGACTGGATTAGATCCTGATAAGTGTGAATTGTCAAAACATTCGATGTTCTCAGGGTAATGCATAAGAGAGAGCTTTTCTTTTAAGTTTAAGAGGAGCTTCTCTTTAGTTTGTTCTTTTTGCTCTTCTTTACTGAAGGCACTTTTTGCATTATCATGTGCCATGGAAAGGAGTTCTTTTTTCTTTCCTTTAGAGGGAAGCACAATCTTCACTTGATGCGTGCTGAGTTGAGTTAGAAGAGAGTTGAGAATGGGGTGAGAAGTAGGGAGGTTAGGGACTAAAATTTCATGAGGAATTATATTTGAATCGAGATAGTTTTGAGCGATAAAAGAACCCAAAAGTTCAGGGTCTTCTTCGATGTCATTTTGCATAGGAAAGGTTTTAGATTCTACAAGCTGCCCTTTTTGAAAGGTAAGTAGAGCAAGTATTGCCAGTTCTCCCTCTCTATATAAGCCAAGTACGTCGAAATTTTGAGTAGAGTGTGTAATGACATTTTGTTTCTCCAAAAGAGACTCAATGTGTTTAATCGTCTCTAAATAATGGCCTGCTTTTTCATATTCCATTTGATTAGAAGCGATTTTCATCTTCTTTTTTAGATCCCGGACAATACTCTGATCCTGCCCCTTTAAAAAATGACGTACTTGATCTACAAAATCTTGATACTCATCTTTAGTGCATTTATTGACACAAGGAGCTACACACCTGTGCATTTGATGTAAAATGCAAGGTCGTGTGCGATTTCTTAAAACAAAATCAGAACATTCTCTTAAAGGGAACAGGCGTTGCAATAGATGTAGCATCTTTCTTGCTGCGAATCCACTTGGGTAAGGACCGAAAACATTTGTGGTTTGTTTCACATCTTTACTGCGGACAAGTCTAAGAGCTGGCCATTTGTGCTTTGTGATCTCAAGGCAAATGTAGCTTTTATCATCTTTAAGTAAAAAATTGTATTTAGGTTGATACTTCTTAATGAGCGTATGCTCAAGTAAAAGTGCTTCTTTTTCTGAAGTCACCACAATGGTTTCAATAAAGTCGACTTTAGCAATAAGAAGAGGGATTTGAGGTCTTGAATCTCTCCCAGGAACAAAATATTGCCCTATTCGTGTAAAAAGATTTTTAGCCTTACCTACATAAATTACTTTTTCAGAGGCATCCTTCATTAAGTAGACGCCAGGCTTTTTAGGATAGGTGTTTTTTATTAATTCCATAGGAGCAAAATTTAAGAGACTATGGTTTGATCTTATATCCCCTAGAAAATAAGTGTCTAGTCCAAAATGCTACAATCAAGAGAATGGATACTATGATTAAAAATCTAAGCCAAGGATTGGATTCTTGTACCCCAATCATTGAGTAGCGTATTGCATCAATAAAGTAGAAAAAAGGATTGATCCGGATGAGCCAATGAAATTTGGGAGCGATCATGTCGATAGAAGTAAAAAGGCCTCCTAAAAAAGTGAGAGGAGTGATTACAAAAATATCTACAATGGAGAGTTGCTCCCAACCTTCTGCCCAAAGAGCAACAATAAGCCCCAAGAATGAAAAAGTTAATGCAATTAAGATCGCATACATTAAGAAATTCCAAAAATGGAGAATATCTCCAATGCCAAACACTATTGCAATAATGTAAGTGCCTATTCCAATCGTTAAACTTCTTGCGAGGGCTCCTAAAACGTAGCCTGTAATTATATCAAAATTTGTAAGAGGAGCTACTAGAATTTCTTCTATTCCACGACTAAAGCGCTGCAGGTACAAAGAAAAAGTAGATTGTCTAAAAGCTCCAATAATAATATTGAGAGCTAAGACTCCAGGAAAGACAAACTCTAAGTAAGAAAACCGACCCTCAAAGAAAGTCACTCGACTCCCTATAACTTTTCCAAAAATAAAGATATACAAAAGTGCGTTCAACCATGGACCAACTAAGCTCTGGATAGCAGTAGACAGAAACTTGATACACTCTCGCTTTGCAATAGTCTGAACACCAATAAAATTAAGATTCATTTTCTTTAATAAAGCACCTGTAGGCTTCCTCTAGTGATTTATAGTCTTTGATTAGTTCCTTTTTGGATCCCTGATAAAGCAGTTTACCATGATTAATAATTGCAACGTTTTCACAAAGTCTTTCTATTTCTTCAATATAATGAGAAGTCAAAATAATTGTTTTCCCTCTCTCATTAAAAGCTTTAATATGGTCCCAAAGCTCGTATCTCAGCTCAACATCTAAAGCAGCTGTTGGTTCATCTAAAATTAAAAGTTCAGGGTCACAGATCAGAGCTCTAGCAATCATCGCACGTCTTTTCATACCCCCTGAAAGCTTAATGAAGGGCTTGTGCGCATGCTGCTTTAAATTAAATTGAATGAGTAGTTCTTCAATTCTTTTTTTGCGTACAGCCTTTGTAAGACCGTGGTATCCTCCTACAATATCCAAGATTTTATTTAGGTTGAGGAAGGGGTCTACGTTGTAATCTTGTGCGGATAACCCAATTCTCTTCTTAGCTTCAATAGGGTCTTTTTGAACATCGTAACCAAAAACGAAGATTTCTCCTTCTTCAAAACTATTGATTCCACAGATTGAACCTATCGTTGTACTTTTTCCAGCTCCATTGGGTCCAAGGAGTCCGAAAATCTCTCCAGACTTAACTTTAAGGTTAAGTTGGTTCACAGCAGTGACGTTTCCATATTTTTTTGTAAAGTTTCTTATTTCTAATGCTAGAGTCATAATCAAGGGAGCCTTTTTTTAAATTCACTTAATTTTAAAAGTGCTTCCATGGGGGAGAGATGATCAACCTCTAGAAGTTTAAGTTCTTCTAAAATAGGGGAAACGGGAGCTTCTTCTGTTAAAAAAGAGAGCTGATTTGGATCGGTTAGTTTTTTCTTTGGCTTTTGTTTTTTTTGATCTTCTAATTCTTCTAAAATACGTTTGGCATCTAGTATAAGAGAGGAGGGGAGACCTGCTAATTGAGCCACATGGATTCCGTAACTTTTATCTGTACTCCCTCTAATGATCTTATATAGAAAGGTAATGCGGTCATTAGACTCATGGACTGAAACGGTATAGTTGACAACTCCCTCTTCTTTTTCAGAAAGTCGAGTCAATTCTGAATAATGGGTTGCAAATAGAGTCTTAGCTTTGGATTTTAAGAGATACTGCGCAGTAGATTGAGCGATAGCAATTCCGTCATAAGTGGAAGTTCCTCTGCCAATCTCATCTAAGATGACAAGAGATTTGTCTGATAGATTATTTAAAATGTTTGCTGTTTCTACCATCTCTACCATAAAAGTAGATTGACCTCGGGCTAAATCATCAGATGCGCCAATACGTGAAAAAATACGATCCATAATTCCGATGTGTGCACTTTGAGCCGGAATATAAGAACCCATTTGGGCGAGGATGACAAGAAGGGCGACTTGTCTGATGTATGTCGATTTCCCAGCCATATTGGGACCTGTAATCAGAGCAAGCTTATTTTGCTCTTCATCTAAAAAAGTATCGTTTGGAATGAACTGGCAAAGCTTGTCTAAAATTGGATGGCGTCCTTGATCAATCTTAAGCGTTGAGCTTTCATCAACTATAGGTTTGATATAGTGGTTTTTTTGAGCCACTAGCGCTAATGATAAAAGAGCATCTATTTTTGCAATGATTTTTGCTGAATGCATCACAGGATCTCTAAAGGAAGCCACTTTTTGTCGAAGTTCTTCAAAAAGGGTGTGCTCCAAGCTAGAAACTCGTTCTTCCGCTTGAAAAATGCGGGTCTCATAGGATTTGAGCTCATCAGAGATGAAGCGCTCATTGTTAGCAAGCGTTTGTCTTCTATGGAAATGTGTGGGAACTAAATGTGCTTGCCCTTTACTCACTTCTAAGAAGTAACCAAAAACTCGATTATAACCTACTTTGAGGGTTTTAATTTTGGTCTCTTCTCTCACTTTTGCTTGGTAACTTGCAAGCCACTCTTTTGAAGTGGTGTTGACTTTTAGCCATTCATCGAGCTCTGAATCGTATCCAAGATTAAAGGTTTGCCCATCGCCCAATTTCAAAGAAGGGTCTTCTTTTAAGGCAGCTTCAATGTTTTGCACAAGCTCTTCTAGCACAAGAAGCTCACTGTTTAAACGAGTGAAAAGAGGCGATTTTAACTCTTTGAGTTGTTCTTTTAAATCAGGGATGACTTTTAGTGAGCGCTTCAAAACGTTGAGATCTTTTGCATTTGTATAATTAGTCGCAACCTTCATAATTAAGCGTTCTAAATCCTGAACTTCTCCTAAAAGAACTTTGAACTTTAAAAGAACATAAGGATTATGGAGTAAGTCCTCAATAGCATCTTGTCTTGCATGAATTTTTGAAACTGAAAGAAGGGGCTGTTGTACCCAATCTCTCATCAACCGAGCTCCCATAGGCGTCTTCGTCTGATTCAAATGGTGAAGAAGCGTCTGGTCTTTATTTTGCCTGTTTTGAGGCTCTATAACCTCTAGATGTCTAAGAGTAATATGATCGAGTAAAAGGTGGTCTCTCTCTTCAATCTTTTTGATCACTTGAACATGATCTGTCGGAAGACAGAGGCTTTCAGTTAAATAGTGTAGTAAAACTCCTGCACTATTAATAGCTGCAGTCATTCCTTTTAAACCGAATCCATCTAATGAATGAACTTTGAAATGTTGAATTAAAAGATCCAAAGCCATCTTAGGATCAAAGTGCCACTCTTCCAAAGTCGATGTTGAAAAATTAAAAGACATCTTCATTTCATCAAAAGAAAGTTTATGAGTCTCTAAGAGTTTTTCAGTGACGACAATTTCTGCAGGTTGCATCCGATATAACTCTTCAAGAAGGATTTTAAAGTCTGTGTGCTCAAAAACCCTGAAGTCTGAGGTGGTAATGTCTAGAAGAGCTAGTCCAAAGAGAGAACCAATTTGAGAGATACAGACTAAATAATTGTGCGCCTTAGAGTCGAGGAGGTTTGAGTCAATTAAAGTGCCCGGCGTGATAATACGTACAACTTCTCGCTTAACCAATCCTACGGCCTTTTTAGGATCTTCTGTCTGCTCAGCAACTGCTACTTTTAAACCCTTAGATAAAAGACGGTCAATGTAATTTTGAAAGGCATGATAGGGAATACCACTCATCGGTATTTCTTGTCTTTTGGTGAGTGTAAGCTCTAGAGCATTTGCTAAAATGGCAGCATCTTCATAAAAAGCTTCATAAAAATCACCCATTCGGAATAAAAGCAAACAACCCTTAGATTGCTTTTTGCATTGATGCCACTGCACCATCATAGGGGTGGGGGCTTTGGCGTTCAGAGTAGTCATAGGTGGCCTGGAAAAAATTTATCAGGCATTTTCGCAAAAATGGCCTTGGGAATGCAAGGAAAATAAATAAAAAATAAGTTGTATAATAAAATAACAATCCTATATCTAAATTTCTTTTTGAGGAGGTAACATAATATGAGTAACGATATTTCAAGTAATCCAAGCGGCGGTTCGCAATTTAGACCTAACCTAAAGAGTCTAGGCGGCGCTTCAGGTAAGATGACAGGTCCAGCTGGCGAGCGAAAGTGTAGCGTGCTTAAGCGGGGAGCAGAAGGAGTTGAAGTTCCAACACCTTCGATGATTTCGACGCCAGAGCAAAAAGAAAGTCTACATAAGCACTCTTTTAAGCAGCTAGATACTAAAAATTTTAATTGGCATCGATAGAAATAACAACTAATTACTGATAAGTTGTTTTAAAGCGGTATGTCTTTTTTGAATTTCATTGTTTTTAATCGCAATGGCAAGTGCTTTTTTAGTTCCAATCAAGATCACAAGTTTTTTTCCTCGTGTAATTCCTGTATAGAGAAGATTTCTGCAAAGTAATTTGAAGTGGTGCGTATGGATCGGCATCACAATACAAGGAGCTTCACTTCCCTGATATTTATGGATGGAAACGCAATAAGCTAAGTTTATCTCATCAAGTTCTGAGAAGCGGTAGGGGATGACTTGGGAGTCATACTTGATTTCAAGAGATTGTTCTGATAGGTCTAGAGATACAATTTTTCCAATATCTCCATTAAAAACCTCTTTTTGATAGTTATTGCGAAGTTGCATGACTTTATCGCCAACCGCGAAACGTTTTCCATACCAAACAAAAGACTCTCCTCTCGGGTTCAAAAGGGACTGCAATTTGCAATTTAAACTTTCAGTGCCAATGATTCCTTTTTTCATCGGAGAGAGAGCCTGGATCTCTGTTATAGGATCAAAGCCATATCGATCAGGAACCCTTTTTGCAACCACATCCGCTATTGTTTCTAAAACTTCTTCAGGCTCTTTAGCTTCTATAAAGAAGAAGTCATCGTCTTTTTCTGACTTGAGTTTAGGAAACATGCCCTGGTTAATTAAATGGGCGCTATAAGAGATTTTAGAACCACGGCCTTGCCTAAAGATATAAGTTAAAGTCGTCGTTGTCATTACTTTAGAGTTGATTAAATCTCGTAAAATATTGCCAGGGCCTACACTTGGTAATTGGTCAATGTCTCCAATTAAAATTAGACGACAAGTACTTGGAATAGCTTTTAAAAGATGGTAGAAGAGTTTGGTATCGATCATACTCGATTCGTCGACGATTAGAAGATCCGCATCTAGAGGAGTCTCAGCGTTAAATTTAAAACCACCTTTTTTAAAATCGTATTTTAAGAGGCTGTGGATGGTCGAAGCTGGCCGATAGGTGATTTCACTCATCCTCTTTGCTGCTCGTCCAGTAGGCGCCGCTAAAACAACTTTCCTGGAGAGTTTTTCTGTGATACGAATGATCGCTTTGGTAATAGTACTTTTTCCAGTACCAGGTCCACCAGTAATAATCTGAATCTTTTCAGATACTCCGGCTATTATAGCTTCCTTTTGAGCCTCAGCAAAACGTATTTTTAAAATGTCTTGTACCCAATCTAAAGCCTTTTGGCCATCGACTTCTCGAAGCCTACTTGGATGATCTTTCAATCGATAGATCTCTTTGACGATCCCATTCTCTGAGATATAAAGGGGCTTGAGCCAAACGAGCTCTTTTTCTTCAAGTTTCTCTAATGCAATCCTCTTTTCAGCATTTAAATGAAATAAAACAGGCTCGATCTCTTTAGAGTCTAATTCTAAAAGCTCAGAGGCTAGAGGGATGAGTTCTACCTTTGGGTAGCAGACATGTCCTTGCATTGAGAGCTCATTTAGTAAATATTCAATGCCCGCTGCTATGCGAGCAGGTGAGTGTTTTGCTATTTGAAGTGAGGCTGCAATTTGATCGGCTATTTTAAAGCCGATCCCCTTAATGTCTCGAGCGAGCTTATAGGGGTTCTCTTTGACCACTTCAATGCTCTTTTGCCCATAGAATTTGAAGATTTTTTGAGCGTAGGCAGGGCTTACGTGGTAGGACTGTAAAAAAACCATTACATCTTGAATGCATCGGTGAGATTGAAAGCAATCAACAATGCGGTCCAATTTTTTCTGACCAAGTCCTTCAATTGCCAAAAGTTTTTGAGGGGAATTTTCTAGTACTTCTAGCGTTTCAATACCAAAAGAAGTGACGATTTTTTTAGCAAATTTAGGGCCTATTCCCTCAATAAGTCCTGAGGCTAGATACTTCTCGATTCCAAGTAAGCTCGCGGGCGCTTTTTTTTGATAAGATTCAACTTGAAACTGCCTGCCATGCTTTGATTCAGTCTTCCAGTGACCTCTGCAAATAAGGGTCTCACCTGGATGCAAATCCACCATTTTTCCAACAATGGGAATAGGTTCTAAAATTTTGGCGCATTTAAGCTTTGCCACAGTAAAAGCATTTTCAGGGTTAGAAAAAGTAATCCGTTCAATATGCCCTGTTAATTCATCCATAGAAAAGGTCTATTTTAGTAAAGAAAACAGTGTAGCTAGATTTATTTGTAATGTCATTTGTTATTTTTTTCAAAAGGATTGAAAACTATATTGTGATTCCTCTATCTTTATTTAAAATTTAAAACTTACAAGCAAATTAGGCTCAAATGACTAGATCAAAATTTAGATATTTTTTACTTTTTCTTCTTTTAACTTTTTCTGTGTCTCTCTTTTGTGCCAAAGAACAATCTGAAAATCCAGAGGGAGAGGAATACGAGCAATACCTGGCGAGCCTTCCTCTCTATGACGAACCCATCTCTTTGCCTAAAGAGCGCGTTTATGACTCTGCATCACTCTCTTGGGTTCCATCCTCTCATGTAACGGGCCTGAATGTTTTGGGGCTTGTACCTTCTGCCTACATTGGAGTAGGTTGGGTACGATTTGATTCGATTCAAGAGAATTCAGCTCTTTTTGAATATTCCTGGGGATATCGCGTTTTTAGCTTTTGTAACCTTGCTTTTTCCTACCAAAATCAAATCATGGAAGTGAAAGACTTCTCTGATAAAACTTGGCGTCTTGGAAGACGGCAATACAAAGATAACTCTAAATTTGCTCTACATGCACTCATGTTTAAGGGCTATATTGAATCTCCTAGGGTTTTACGTGTTGACCGCTTTTTTATTACCCCCTACATTGCGATGGGAGTGGGTCCTGGTTGGGTGCAACGAGGTATCTATGGAACCTCAGTAGGTACTTGGGAAGGGGATCTAGGAGTGCGCTTTGGAGCTATTCATCGAATTTCATTTATCTCTTTCATGGCAGGTGGCAAGTATATTGGGTGGGGAAATCTCGGACACTCTCTTGTTCAATATCTTGGACTTCGCTTAAACTTCTAATTAAGGATTCATCTTATGAAAAAAACGATCTTTTTACTTTTAACTCTCATTTTCTTTTCACCCCTCTCTTCTCAAGAAGAAGCAGGGACCCCTTCCGTTTTTGAAGCACTAGAAATGCTGATTCAAGAAGCATCGAAAAACACCGAATTCGATACTGAGCAGACGAGTGTAGACGCAACTGAAGAAGACTTGCAAATGGAAGATCCTGTTCTTGCTTTAGATAACTTTGAAGGGTAACTTTCAGGCTTCATAGCTTTTGAAGAGACCTATTATTGGATTGATTCAGAAAGAAGAATAACAAGGAAACTTGATGAATCTACGTTAGGAGATAATAGATGGTTCCAGTTATAAATTTTCATAATGATTTGCTTGGTTGCGTTGAGGGTAACGAGAAGAAATACGATTTTAATTCCAGAGAAGTGATGACTTCAATTCCTCAGATGCAAGAGGGTGGCGTTAGAATTGAAACTTTGGCAATAGGAGTTCTTACCTTAGAGAGTTCTGTCCAAAAGGCACAGAGGCAACTTGTGCTCTACCAAAAATTGCTCAAAGAACATAAAGAGCAAGTTGCATCACTTTCTAACTATTCAAAAGAAACAAAAAAAATTCATTTTTTACTCGCTTTGGAGAACGCTTCTGGTCTTTTAATATCAGGCGAGTCTTTCGACTTAGCTGTGAAACGTCTAGAGGCTATACGATTAGTTGAGCGTATTTTATATATTTCTTTAACTTGGAATCATGAAAATGTATTTGGAGGGGGCAACGCATCAAAGACGGGGCTGAAGGAGGCTGGGAAAGAGCTTCTAAAGTATATGCATCAAAAAGAAATAGCAATTGACTTTAGTCATACATCTGATGCCCTTGCCTATGATATTTTAAATTTTATTGATCAAAATAATTTAGAAATTCCTTTTATTGTTAGCCATTCTAATTTTAGACCTATTAAAGATGTCCCTAGAAATTTGCCTGATGAATTAACAAAAGAGCTTATTAAAAGAGGCGCTGTCATTGGTTTAAACTTTGTACGGCATTTTATTGGAGATAATCCAGAAGACTTTTTGGAGCATATTGAGCATGCGTTTAAGCTTGGTGCAGAAGATGCTCTTGTTTTAGGTGCTGATTTTTTTGGAGGTTTTGTAGTTCTTGAGAACCTCTCTTCAAAACTGCAACTTCCCATGTTTCAAGAGGGATTTGGAGACTCGTCTTGTTATCCTAAATTCATTGAACTTCTTAAAACCCGTTTTGATGAACAAGTGATTAGAAAGATCACGTATGAAAATGGGCTTAGCTATCTAGAGAAACTTTTAAAGAAATCGCTCTCATAATATTGGGCTGCTTAGGTGATCTACTTATTTATAATGGTAGTTTAGAAAATAGTTCTTGTGAGGGCCAATAACTCTCCAATCAAAATTGATAGATCGAGATGACCAGTTGAGAGTCCCAAGATAGGTGTCTTGTTTACACAAATGGGCGTCTAAAGAGACGAGTGATTTGGCCCCTGAAAGAGTCAAATGGAAGAGGAATGTTGGTTTTAAAACGCCGTATCTCAAATGTTCTAAAGTGATTAAAGTTCTATCTATGTCTAAAGTCCACCGAAAGCTGTTACTAAAAGCGGTATCTGGTAATTGCTCAACGTACCAATAACCCTTTTCATTGAAAATGATGGTATTGGCATCAGGCGTCAAGATCTCAACTTCAGCCTTCCCTATTTTTTGTTTCTTTCTCTGGGATTGAATCGAAAGAGTCGTAAGATCTAAAGACTTGATTTTTTTCAGTCTCTTCCAGAAATCTTGAAGTGGGTTTCTGTCTTTATTTTTAATTGATTGATTTTTAATGATTTAATCTTGAAGTGATAGGTCGCTTGCATCTAAATTTATAGTCTGCTAGAGCAAGCAAGTTTTAATTGCACACTTTCACAGATACCAGAATAAAATGCTGTAAAAAGATCACTCTCAATAGCCAACGTTTCTTTAATAAAAAAGCGGGCAGGGGACTTATTCAGGTCAGCCTGAATTTCTTTCAAGTGATGCTTTTCTTCTCGAATCACATTTGAAATAGAAAAAGGCATTTGATGTTCTTTAATTAAATTTTGATAGAGTTGATAAATTTCTAGTGCTCTTACTTCGATTGCATAGGTCACAAGTAAGTAGCTGTATATTTTATAATCTTTATAAGATATTTGTTTTGTTTTTAAAAATCTTGAAATTTTTAAATTGAGCTTGGATAGGTAGAATAAGCTTGAATACCCTCCTAATAGCTCATCAGGCGAATAGTATCTTAGATTCATATTGCTGATTTTTTGAATTTGAGATTTAAAAAAATAAGCATGTCTGAATTCTTCTGCTGCATGTTTAAGCAACTCCTCTTCAACAATTATGGGATGTTGTGATTCAGCAATTAACTTAGCTCCACAGTTCTCTAGGTAAGAAAGTGTGTTTAACCATCGCATATGCAAACCAGGGTTTCGAATGATGATTTGTAGTATTTCTAGTATGTTCATAAATAATCCTCTTTAAAAAATGACTCTATAGCATTATAAATAGTTGCGAGCTCCTCTTTCTCAATACAATAAGGAGGGAGTATATGAAATGAATTCCCCAATGGGCGGATCAAAATTTTTCGATTAATAAAGTAATTAGAGATTGTATTTCTCATCTTGTTATAGTAATTATTTCTTTGGCTACTTTGGCAGGTAATGGCCAACAACGTGCCTGTCACATCAGATGAAGTAATGCTTGGGTGCACCAAAGATTTTGAGAATTCGTGATGAGAAGCTTCAATTTCTTTTCGCTGCTGAATGCACTGCTTAGTTTCCAGTAATTCTAGAGATGCAATAGCTGCTGCGCAAGCTAACGGATTTCCACAGTATGTATGGCCATGTAAGAATGCTTTAGATCTATCCACAGATAGAAAGTTTTCAAAAATACCCTTTCGAAATATTGTAGCTCCTAAAGGCAAAAAGCCGCTAGTTAAGCTCTTAGCCAAGCAAATAATATCAGGTGTAGTCTTAAGAAGTTCACTGACAAAATTTGGACCTAACCTTCCCATCCCTGTCATTACTTCATCAGCAATGCTTAAAACATCATGTTCTCTGCAGATTTCTAAAAGCTGGTCTAATCCTTTTAAAGTGTGTTTTTTCATCCCAGAAACTCCCTGTATCCAGGGCTCAAAAATAAAGGCAGCAACATCACATTTTTTTAAATGACTGAGTAACTGATTACAAGATTCCTCTTCGAAACCTTCTATGGGAGGTAAAATATATTGAACATCAAATAAGTGATTTTCAAAGGCGTTGTTAAAAATACCCCTTTGGGAAACGGACATAGATCCAAAAGTTTCTCCATGATAGCCATCATAAAAAGCGATAATTGTTTTTTTGGATCCTAATGAATTGTTAAACCAATATTGAATAGCTACTTTTAATGCGGTCTCTACAGCTGTCGATCCATTGTCAGAAAAAAATACTTTTTCATAACCCTCTGGCAAAATATTGATGAGCCTATTTGAAAGTTCAATAGCTGGAGCATGCGTGCAATTTGCCAACATAACATGCTCTAAAGATTCAAGCTGCTTTTTAATAGCTTGCTGAATATAGGGGTGGCTATGACCATGAAGAGTGGCCCACCAAGAAGAAATTGCATCAATGAATTTTTCACCTTTATCATTAGTGACAGATGCTCCTGAGGCGGTTTTAACCATAATTGGGTTAGATTCAGACATTGCTTGAGTGAATGGATACCAAATATGATCTACTTTTTTAGTTGATCTTTCCAATACTGATTGTTTTTCCATTGCTTTACATACCTCTCTATCACTTTTAGATTTATTAATTTTTCTTCATTTATACGTCCTAGAAAACAAGTTGAGGTGTGCTTCAAAATAGCTTCCTCTGTATAAGTATTTTTGTTTCCGTTAAATATAATTCCCTCAACAGGAATCCCTTTTTGTTCTAGAATTTTCAAGGTCATTAAAGTGTGGTTAATGCTCCCTAAATAATGCTTTGAAACTACAATCCATTTGCAAGGCCAGTGAGCAAAAAGGTCTAAAGTTGTTTCGGATGAATTAATAGGAACAAGAACTCCTCCAACTGATTCGATAATTAAGTTTATTTTTTCTGTAGGGAATTGGATATTTTTTGTGTAGAGTTCTCTTTTTTCAAGATCAGCAGCCTGGTGAGGAGATACAGGATTTTTAAATGAAAGCTTAGTTTCAATAATTTTTTCTGAACTTAATCCTGTTAGTTCAAGTATTCGGTCACTGTCTAAATCTAATCCACAATTAATAGGTTTATAATAAGATGCATTTAGCATTTTAGTTAAAATAGCGCTAACTAGCGTTTTACCAACATCTGTTCCAATACCAGCTATTAAATAGATCATAGGCTCTCTCTAAAAGAAGCTATTACAGCCAAGAGCTTATCTATTTGTTCTTTGCTGTGTGATGCGTGTAAACAAATCCTAACCAAAACTTGTTGCCTCCTAGTTGTGGGAGGCATTAAAAGAGCTATTTGTATTTTGTTCTTTAGAAGTATGCTTTCTAGTCTTTTGCCTTCACATAGGTTTTTTATTTCAAGAGTCTGAATAGCACAATCACTAGCCTCAGAAATTAAATTCATCTCAAGAGCTTTCGTTGTAAAGAAATCAATATTTTGATTTAACTTCTTCCTCAGAGAAGAAGATTGCATGTTTTTTATGTACACTTGATCAATTAAGACATAATTATATAAAGGCAAAGCGGTAGAATAAATGAAGGGCTTACTGAAATTTATTAAATAATTCTTAATCTCTTCAGGGCATAAAATTACAGCCCCACAAGCTCCTAAAGCCTTTCCAAAAGTGTGGATTCTAATGTCGATTTGATCTTCTAACTGATATTCTTCAACTAAACCCAAGCCTTGTTCACCTTTAACTCCGGTTGCATGAGCCTCATCTACAATTAATTTAGCATTAAAGAGCTGAGATAATTTTGTTAATTCTAGTAATGGAGCAGGTTTACCTCCTGTAGAATAAATTGTATTAACTGTGATGTATATATTTTGACAGCCTAGCTGATGGCGCAGAATTTGTGTTTTTAGGTGTTTCAAATCATTATGCTTAAAATGAACAACTTGAGCGGGGCTGTTTAATGCCCCTTCTCTAAGGGAAGCATGAATATGTTCATCAAGAATGATGAGGTCATCAGATTGAGGTAAGGTGGATAATAAAGCATAGTTAGCTAGATACCCAGAATTGCAGATCAAAGAGGCCTTTGACTTATGATAATCACTAAGTTTTGACTCAAGGTGGTCAATAAAACAATGGTTCCCGCTGATAAGGCGAGAGCCTGTAGATCCTAAAATAGGAGCTTTTTTGTCCATTGAGTTTGCAATGTTCTGAAAGGTTTTATCTACTTGGTTTTTAAGATCTCTATCTTTTGAGAATCCAAGAAAATCATTTGAAAAAAAATCTAATGGCTCCCAATCTATTTTAGGAAGTTTTCGAAGTAACCCAAGCTCCTCCCTTTCTTTGAGTCTCTTTAAGATATGATTAGTCTGCTTTAGCATATTCAGAATAAGGTTGTGTAGGGGTTAAATTGAGAGTATCGAACAAAACTTGATCATCACTTTCAGAAGGGTTTGGGGCTGTTAGTAGTTTTTCTCCCCAAAAAATGGAGTTTGCTCCAGCTAGGAAGGCGATGCCCTGTTCAGCGATTGTCATCCCATCCCTTCCAGCTGATAGGCGTACCATACTTCTTGGCATAATTATCCGTGAGATAGCTATAGCTCGAATAAGTTCCCATACAGATATTTTTTTTCTGTGAGCTAAAGGTGTGCCTTTTATTGCAATCAATTGATTTATGGGTACTGACTCTGGGTGTGGATTTAGAGAAGACAACGTCTGAATCAGTTTTAGTCTATCTAAATAGGTTTCTCCTAAACCAATGATTCCTCCGCAACAAACCGTAAGGTTAGCTTCCCTGACATTTTGGATGGTTTCTATGCGATCTTGGTAGGTCCTAGTGGTAACAATTGTTTTATAAAATTCTTCGGAAGAGTCTAAATTATGATTATAAGCGTAAAGCCCAGCTTGTTTGAGCTTTTTAGCCTGATCTTTAGAGAGCATCCCTAGGGTACAACAAACTTCAAGTCCCATTCCGCAAATATCTTTGATCATTTCTATTACTCTTTGGAATTGAAGATCATCTTTGATGTTACGCCAAGCAGCTCCTAAGCAGATACGAGATGATCCGTTCTCTTTAGCTCTTTTTGATCTTTTTAAAACTTCTTCTCTTTTGAGCATTGCTTGAGGTTTTACAGCCGTTTTGTTTTTGGATGACTGAGAACAATATTTACAATCTTCAATGCATCCTCCTGTTTTTACCGAGATTAAGTGGCAAATTTGAACCTCTCCTAATCGATAATATTTTTGGTGAATTGCTGATGATTTGCTAATTAATTCCAACATCGGGAGTTGGTATAAAGCTTCTAGCTCTCGAAGAGTCCAATCGTGGCGAATCATAGAAAAGTCCATTTTGACTGATTTAAAACCTGGTATAGTAACTAAAACTCATCAATTGCGTCAAACTTCAGGAGTCTGTTTTTAAGCTATAAATTAGTTAAAACTTGAACAAAATGTACTTATTTCATATGATTGTATACAATTTCCGGTTAAAAAAAAGTTAGATATGCTCTCATCTTTATTTAGCAATGTCACTCATGAACGTTTACTTCTTTTTTTATTTGTAAACCAAAGAGGGTATGGCTCTCAAATTAGTTCCTCATTAGAGGTTCCGCTAACGCCTATTCAATATGGATTAAGCCGTCTTGAAGAAGGGGGGGTATTGAGGAGCCATTTTAACCTAAACAAACGTATTTATGAATTTAACCTAAACTTTCCACTTTTTAGTGAACTTCAAGAGCTTTTGAAAAAAGCATATATCCTTCTCCCTCCCATCTTAAAAAATAAATACTGTTTATTTGATAAACTTAATTCATTAATAAAAAATGATTCAGATAAGAGTTGTATGCAGGCTAAAGAGCTCGAGCGCTTTTTTTCGAGGTTGGGAAAAGTTAAAAAATTAGAAGTGCAAGCCTACATTAAACAAAAAAATGCCCTTCTTCAAAAAGTGGGTAGAGCAGACGTTGAAATTTTAAAAAATAACAAAGATCAAATTACTTTTTTGGAAAAAGGGTATTGGGAAACACCTGATTATAATCAATTAAACTTTAAAAATTGTTTTTGTTGGACTCATAACAAAAAGGAAAATTTGATTAGAATTGAGCATCTATTGCATGGGAATAACGACCCAATGTTCCTATTTGATCTGCAGGTCGAGAAGACGAACCTTCTAAAAGCTACCAATATTTATTATCATAAAGAGAATGTCCATTTAGCCAAGATTAAATGGAACAAAAAGCAAATCATTTTTTCATGGCGAATTATAGGTGCTTCTAAAAATGATTTTTTCCATTATGTTTACCAATAGGGAAAGCTTGCTCACTTTGACATGAAATAGGAGTCTAGCGTCTCCAGGGGAGATTCATTAAGTTTCCTGTCATAGTTTTAATTTCAGAGTCTATTCCCAAAACAACAATTTGTTCAGAATCTTCATTGCCTGTATTAAAAAACTGATGGGGAACGTTAGCCGGGCAGATTACCGTACAAGGGGCTTTGAAAAAAGTTGCCTTGCCATCGATTTCGACTTTGCCTTCTCCCTTTAAAAAAACGAAAACCTCTTGGGTATTGTGAACATGGCGAGGAGTACAGCTGCCTGGTGCTATGTGAGACTTCCAAACTTCAAATTCATCAGATCCCATAGAAGCTGTTGCAATGCCAGTTAATTGATTTCCGCTATTTTCAAAAGCAACTAGATCGTGATGATTCACAATTATCGGTTCTACTGCAAAACAAAAAGAAGAGGATAGAATTAAAAATAAAAGCTTTTTCATGAGAAATCTCCAAAAAAAATAAAAAATTAGATACAAGTCTATTTCATCGGGTAGTAAAACTCAATTGATCTTTAATAGGGGCATGTTCTGAGTTTCAAGCAAAAAAACCATGCAGAGTAATGGCAAGAAAGCCATGAGCCAAGGATGCCGCCCAAAACCCACGACTGAAGAATAACCATCCGAAAACAAGACTGATTAAGGTGTTTAAGTAAAGAACTTGAAAAATGTCAAACCCTGATGATATACCAGCAGCAAGTCCCCCAGGAAGATGTGAGATACCAAATATAAGAGCTGAAATGATATTAGCGGACCATAAAATCTGCCACCGATAGTTTCTGTAATTTTTAAAACACTTGTTTATAAGAAAAAAAATAAGAGAAAACAGAAAAAGGCGAAATAATACCTCTTGATTGAACGCTGCGTTAATACTCGCTAAACTACCTGCCCAAGCGGGAGCTCGAGATAATACGCTAGAAAGCACTGTTCCTTTAAAAAGAAGGAAGTGGACGAGTAGGCCGCAAAAAATACCGCTTATGACTCCTGGATAGATAACTTCTCTCATAGCATTCTTTACAAAAAAAGGCTTGAGATCTGTTTTAGGTAAAATATAAAAACTCGAGAAACAGGCAACTCCAGAAATTATCCCTTCTCCCAGAGTTGTCTGCCAAAGCAAAGAAATGTTAAGAGTTGTTGTAGAAAGGTCCATCAAAAAAACTTGGTAGGGGATTGAAGCCCAGGCGCCTAGAAGGCAAACTAGCCACAGATAAACAAAAAGCTTTTTGTCTTTAAAAAAGTCTAGTGACTTTAAAAAAGTTCCTTGATTGACTGAAATAGGGATCTTCATTTCTCTCGTCTTTTTAATCCAATATTTATTAGTTTACCCTTTTTGCTAAAAGGTGACTACCAGTGGTTTTTTACCGATTCGATATTTGTTTCTTTAAAACCATACTTCCATGAAAACGTTTTCCTTTCTTCATATGAAGTTGAGCTGTTGGGATCGAATAATTAATAAATTCTTCTTGAGACTCATTACTCCTAATGACTTCTTCACCATTAGGATTATAAATGCAGCTATGGCCAGGACAGCTTAAAATACTGTCATTAGGCCAAACCCAATCTGAAGCAATAAACCAGCAGCGATTTTCAAATGAACGGGCGGCAAATTGAGGATAATAAGCTGGTCTTCTTGAATATGGATGACTCAATGGAACCTTATTGCACATAGGGCAAAAAATGATTTCAGCACCCTTTGATGCGAGTATATGAGAGGGCTCAAAATAGAGAGCATCTAAGCAAACGACAACCCCTATATTTATTCCTTTGCATACGATTGGTAAATAAGAAGATCCGGGTGTAAAGTAATTGTAATATAAGTAATGCTTTCTTTGAATATGTAATAACTTCCCTTTTTCTATTATTGCAACAGAGTGGCGTTGTTGATTTAATCAGGATCGGCCGATTCAGACAAATAAATATTTAAGAAAATAAGCGTATAAATGAAAATGGACTCCTGATAACGATAACAAGGAGTCCAAAGATGAGCTACGTTAAACGTA
>Ga0208770_1000316_pt1 | contig 33497 bp, 49 predicted proteins | sample AntAceMetag02UK9_FD_184771 | JGI IMG/M metagenome (GOLD analysis project Ga0208770, IMG submission 184771) | Saline lake microbial communities from Ace Lake, Antarctica - Antarctic Ace Lake Metagenome 02UK9 (SPAdes) (version 2) | ecosystem: Environmental > Aquatic > Non-marine Saline and... | reverse complement strand
GTCCCTGTTATTTCGTTAGAGGTGGTATAGGCAGCAGTTGCCGCCGTAAAGGACGCGTTGTTGTCATACAAAGCAATCTTAAAGGTGTCTCCACCGCTTAATAGAAAGTTATGCACGGCCTCAAGAAGCTCTTTCTTGAAGCTCGTACACATGAAATTTCCTGTAAAGGCCATGCCTAAGTCTCCTTATCGTTTACAAGTTCAAGTTTCATTGTTTCGGCCTAATTAACATACCAGTCCGATATTCATCTGTTACTTCTTTACTTTCGCCAAGCATTTTCATGCCAGATACGGCTTCGGCAAATCTTTTTTCGTACATAGCCATCATATCAGCCTCACCCTTCATAAAGATGTAAGCTTCCATCAAGCTGCCGTACAACAAAGCTATTTCCGCGTTTTCACTAAGCCACGTGGTCCCATCTTCCGCGCCAGCCGTCAAACTAGCAGGCCGGTAAAAGTAATGTAGTTCTACGGCCGAAGAAGCGTCTGGGGTAGGGCCCAAAACAAAGTTATCTACGTCAAAAACAGCATAATAACGAGGGCTGCCCGTCGTCGTCGCGTCCGGATTAAAAGATTGGACAAAATCCACGTCTTTAAAGTCCAAAAACACATGGTCTCCGCTCGCATCTATAAAAGAAAGCGAAAAAGAAGCCAAATAATCACTAGGACAAGCCAAATATTTGTTAGAAGCGGACATTGATCCGCTCACATTCTTTTTAAACAGGCTTAATTGAACGTTTTTAAGAATCCGTTCTTCCGCCTGCGTGATAAAAAGAGGCAAATTGTTGACGAAAGTGGTTTCTTCGTTCTCAGTATAGTCCTGAATAGCCTGTTTTAATTGTGCATATGTAAAGCTCATGTCACCACCGTCACTGATCCAACCTGTCCAAAGCCCGTTGCGGGCCGGAGGGCGGGGTTTTCTACCAAAGGCACACCAACATAAACGTCCATGGGCTCTACCCGGTCAGGGCGAGCGTTCTGTAACGCTTCGGGGTCTGAAACTTTACGAAAAGGCCCTAATTGGGGCTGTTTAGGCTCAAATTCGTCCGGGCCAACTAGCAACCCGTTCCATTCTTTGCGCATAAGTCGATACCGATACCGTTGCCCGGATCGGTCCGATATAGCCCATGAATTTTTACCGGATGCAAACTTAGACATTAGCCCACCCTGTAATATTGATAATTAGGAACGACGTTAAACGACGAACGATCCCGATCTTCTGTGGCTGCGCGGTCAAACTCTTCTTCATATACTGCTTTCAGCATTTGAACACGGTTAGGAGCCCGCTTTAAAGCGATATAATAAGCCAATCCCGCCGCCAAACACGGATAAAACCTAAACGGAAGGTCCATGGTGTTGGTGTATATGTCCGCATCATCCATACGGGTCAAAGCGTCATAATACACAACATCCGTGGCATTGTCCGGAACAGGCCACAAGTTTAAAACCGGCGTAACTTGCCGGTCTAAGAAAAACTGATTTACGCGGCCTTGAGTAGCTTTGTTTGGGATTGTAAGAAACCCATCACGGCTTAGACGGTCCAAAGAATAATCTGTCCCGTCGCGTTGAACAATGACAGACAATACGTCAATAACGTCATTGCCTAGTTCATAAGAACCATCACCAACAACCATTGCTACGGTCCGCTGCTTAATGGTCCATTGGTTCAAACCACGGTTAGCCCAATCCGCAAGCATAAGATTTAACGACCTTTTGGCCGTCTTTAGGTCATAACCGGTTCGTACCTCTAAGCCGCAACGCTCAAAAGCTTCTTCAACGTACTCAGCTACGTCTAAATCAAAATCTTTGCTATTAGAGGTAGTCATTACCGTTTCCTATTCGTCTTTGCGGTTTTAGCCGACAGCTTGAACGCTTTTGCCGTTGGAGCGCCCTTTGCGCCGGGTTTTCGCATCTTCTCGCCCGAACCCGCAGCAATGCGGGTTCGTTTAGCTTGAATGTTCGAGTATAAACCGGGCTTCTTTCCCATCAGGCATTCCTTACTACACAGCTTTTGTTGCCGACTTTACCGCCGCTGCCAAATTTCTTGACCATACCGCCGCCACGCATTTTCTTAACCATGCCGCCGCCACGCATTTTCTTAACCATGCCGCCACCGCGCATTTTCTTAGGTTTCATCGCCATTTTTTAGCCCCCTATAAAGGTTTTCCCGCTTTGCATAGATTTCGCGAGCATTATATTCTGCGTCATAAGTATCATAGTAGCCCTTTTTTGACAACTTGTCTGCCGCTTCTTGCAGTTTTGACAACCGTTGCACAAAAATCAAGGAATAAGCTTCTTCCACGGTAGCGTCGAACTCAATGTCCGCTACAAAGTCGCTCGCGTCGTCTTCTGGGTGAAAACCCATAACCCAGATGTCTTTATCAATAAACATCCCCTCAGAAATCACTGTGTTCAAATCGTCCAAATATTCATGGAAAGCTTCCGGGGCCGTTTCAACCGTTAAGTCTACAATGATGGCTAATTCAAAATTGTCATCAAAGCTAGAAACAGTGCGGTACAAAACTTGGTTACTACTTTCGTATTTAAAAAGTACAGCAACTTTTTCGTCCAGCCACGCTTGTTTTGCATAAGGACACGGCGGAAGGTCGTTAAAATACGGGTTGCTTTTTTCTAAAACTTCTTCGGACCACTGCATTAACTCGGATACAATGCTTGCCTCTTTAGGGTTGCCGAAAAAGGAAAGGTTCATTTCTACTTCACCACGCTTTGCAGGACCAGTATCGGGCGCTGAACTTGTCTTTTGCCGTATCACACGAATGACGGGCTCGAAAGTTTTTACGACGGCCGGGTTGGTCTTTTTTGATGGACATCTTAGGGTCCCCGAACCGGACCAGTTTAATCTCAGAGCCTTTTTTAGCTAGGACGGCGCTCTTTTTAGACGCGTTAGGAGTCCTTTTAGGCTTGTTAAAACCCGAAAAAGACTCCCCGCGGTATTTTATACGGCCAGACGGTGTTCTAGTTACGTCTTTTGTTGTAGCCATGATTCACGCCTTTAGCTGTAAAACACCGTTGCAGACGTACAGGCCGTGAACAACGATATGTAAATATCGGTTACACGAATACCTTCGTCCGGAATGTTGACGGAGTGCGTATCAGAAGCATTTAAATCCATGTCCAAAACAGTTGCACCCCCGTTGCCGTCGGTAACCGTTAGGCGAGGAGAGCCCGTGGTTGTTTTTATTTGAATTTGACGAATACGTGCGGGACCAACCGCAGCAGAACCCGTCGCAGCCAAACGTTTTGTTCGAATATCAGAACCAGCCATTTGTTAACCCTTTTTCTTTGCAGGTTTATCTTCCCATGCCTCGTTTACATTGGGCGTAGAAGGGTCGTCTGCTTTAAGTGTGCCATTTTTCTTTCGGGCTCGAACTTTTTCCACCTTTATAGGTGTGCCGTCGGAGTTTAACCCCCGACGTGCTAGTTCTTCGGCCGAAGCGGTTGTAAACCTACTCATGACCGACCCCTTACGCGGCTGCGATTGTAGCGCCTGTATCAGACCGCTTCCAATCAGTGCCGTTAGAAAAAGCCAAGATTGCAGCGCCCGCAGCGCCGTTAGAAACATATACCAAAGTGCCCGCGCCTGCATCAGAAGCGGATGGGGCATTTGCAACAGTGTAAGTTGGAACTTGGATGTCGCCAACAAAACCGTTTGTTGAGGTCACTGGACCTGAAAAAGTAGTAGAAGCCATTATAAGCACCTTTTTGCATAAGGATTCGCTTCGTAGTCTATGCAACGTCAGGAGGGCAGAACCTGTCTACAAAGCTAATATGTTAACCCTTAAAGAAGTATACTCTAGGTTTGGCAAAAAAGAAAGGGGCCTCGAAAGAGGCCCCTCCTTGCAGTACAGAATGAGGTTCTGTTCTTATGCTGCGCCGGGAGTTCCGTACACGCTACGCCAATCGGATACACCGAAAGAATAACGCTCACGCGCCTTAAAGCGCATGTTACCCGTATCAAAATCGCCTTCCATCGCCGTTTTAATAGGCGAACGGTTGAACAATTTGAAACCATTTGGAGCATCAGTTTTGATGAAGAATGCGTCTGAGTCTGTCAAGAAGTGGTTAACCACTGCCCCGTCAGGAATCATACCCATGTTTTTCATCGCATTGTTGTCGTTGTCGGCAGTGCCGGAACGCAGGTTGGAGTTCATTACCCGCTCTGCAATAAATTGCAGTTCTTTCGGAATAATCAACTTCATACCACGAACAGCAATCTTCAGACCACGCTCATCAGTCAAACTGGCAATGTCGATCAACATCTGTTCCAACGAAGTCTCGTTGAGGTCGGCAGCAACTGCCAAGACGTTAGTCTGATTACCAGAAAGCGATGGGTGGGATGCTGAACAAAGTGCTGCACCGTCGCCAATCGCAGAAACACCAGCCGTGAACGCATTGTTCAGGATAGAAGCCGCTTTGATTTGCTTTGTCTGGGCCATAGAACGGGCCAGAGCTTTGGTGTAGCGAGATGCCAGACGATCATAAAGGTTATCTTCGATAGCCTCCTCAGTGATCGAAAATGCCAACGCAATGGTTTCGTGAGTGTAACGAGCGGTATATGTTTCCTGCGCATCGTCATAAGTAAGGGCACCGCCCTCGCTTTTAACAGGTGCTGTGGAAAATCCGCCGAGCATGACCTCCTCCTCAAAAGCTCGGTCTGAGCTTTCTTCTTCGAAGATTTCACCATGCTCGTTTTCGTAACGATTGTATTCAAGGCCGAACAAGGCATTAAGGCCGGGTTCTAGCTCTTTCGCTAATTGTGCGCGAGAAATAGCCATTTATTAAGCCCTCCTTATAGACCTGTTGATGTCGCGGTAGTCTGCGAATCAAACCGGCTGGTTGGTGCATTATAATGAGCGTTCAAACGAACAATCAACGGAATACCAGCGGCTGCATAGTCGCTGTTACCCGCATCGTCCATGATGCCCACAATACGCAATGGCAGAGTAGCCGTTGCAGCAATAGTAGACACGCCCAAAGCGGAATCGGAACTACCGGTGTCAGTAGAACCTGTGCGAGCAGATGTACCCAACGACGCGTTCGCAAATACATGCGCAAGAGCCGTTGCCCGATCTGACAGAGTAGCGTCAGACGCAACTTTGTACAGTTGGTTAGGGTTGTCTGCAACAAACGCCTTTACAGGGTGGTTTGTATCGACGCTTACCGAACCCGAACCGGGCCAGTAATTAATGAAGACTGGTTTCTTTTGAACCGAGTCCACGTATTCTACGCCCATCAGGACACCCAATGCTTGCGTAGTACCACCATTAGTAGCACCAGCTTGATCTACCACACCGGAGCTCGTAGGAACTACGATACCGTACTGGTAGATTGCATTAGTGTTGTTGGAAGCGATTTCATACTGGGTTACACCAGTAGTATTAGCCGCAGCGCCAACTAGCCCGATAGGACGAAGACCATAGGCAGTATTAGAATTTGCCATTAGATTTCACTCCTATTGAGGTAGCCCTATTTCTTGGGGCCACCGAAGGTTACACGAGATTGACGATCGGGTTTAGCAATCGTCATGGTTGAATGTGCATTCTCGCGCATCATATCGTGATCGACAGCTTGCATCTGATCCATATTTCTACGAGAGAAATACGCTGTTCGTTCTGCAATTGTTTCGACAGGAATACGAGCGAGAAGCAACCCGCCAACTCCAAACACACCTTCATGTTTACCTGATTCAACAACAGGGGATTCAAAATCAGGATACTCGTCCTTACGGACCAATTCCCAACCTTCCCTCATTTTAGCACTGATGTTTTTAGTATCATCAAAGCCACGCGTTTCGGCGCGTATCCAACGATGCTTAAAGCCATCAGGGGCAGGTGGTGCGTCTAGCATAGACGGTGGGGCCCACGGCTTACGAACAGCCTGTTTGTCCCGGGTTTGGTTAGCGCGAGAAGTACGGTTAATTGCCGAACCATCGTTTTGATTGTTTTGTTCAGTCATCTTCTTACTCCTTCACGTATTTCGCATATTCTTCTAGCGGCACACCCAATTTTTTCGCTATTGCGACTTGGCTCGGGGTGAGACGAACCTTTCTCCCAATGCGCCCAGATGGTGTTCTTGAAGCGCCAACAACCGTTTGAGCGGGCCGTCTGTTCGCGGTGTTTCCGGCATTTACAAACTTACTTGAAATGCGACGGTCAAGTTCATTATAGTAGTCATCGCTCGTCGGGTCAAACCCTTCGTCTTCAACGAGCTTTTTATGTATTCCAAACGCCGCATACGTCATGGCCTCGTCTTGGCCAAACCAACTGTTTCTCATGGCCCATGTCTCCGCTTTGGGATCAGGGCGCTTGGGCGCTTGGGCAGGCATAGGCTGACGCGATTGGTGCTGCGCAGCGGCCTGTTGCTGTTGTCGCGAACGATCTTGTTGCGCTTTTGCCTGTTCGGCTCGGTCTTGCTGGATAGCCAACTTAGTCAAGTTGCGCTGGGCTTCCACCGAGGCCTTGCTGTCACCCATCTCAATTGCACGGGCTAATTCATTTTCAGCCTGTTGCATCTGAGTGTTGACACGGTTTGTATATTCGTTGACGTAATTCGTATCCATGTGGGACATCCGGTTCTTTAGGCCGGTTGCCTCCGTCTGGACCGCTTGAGCGTACTTAATCGCTTCTTGCTCGCGCCGTTCAGCTTCACGCATCTTCTTCGTCAAACGATCAATTCGTTTTTGAGTTGCCGTCTCCGCTTTGGAGAACTGGTCATCACGGTCATCGTCTTCCGACGAAGATACCTCACTTACAACCTCAACCTCAGTTTCTTGGTTGTCCCCAACGTCTAGTTCAATCGGGTTTTCACTACTATTAGCCATATTTTACCTCGTTTACAAATGCTGGATGTCTTCAGGGTCCAAAATAGTCGCAAGAACCTCGTCGTCATTGAGGATGCGGACTTCTCCCCCATCGATCTGTAGGCGCGAACCGGCATAACGGGCAAACAATACCCACTGCTTCTCCGCGCACCACGCGCCGTCAGGAAACTTGTCACGGTCTTTGTAAGCCAAAGGACCGACTTTAAGGACATAACCCACCTGTGTGGATATCTGGCTCTTCTCTTGAATTTCGGTAGGGATAAAAATACCCCCGGCCGTCTTCGCCTTACCTTGGTAGGGCAAAATGAGAATACGCCATCCAGTAGGGGCAGGCATTCTTTCCAGAAGACTTGCGTCTAAAGCTTCTGGGTTTAAACGGGGTTTTTCGACATAAGCATCAGCTAAATTAGCCTTTGTCGTTTCCGCCATAGCCGCCACACCTTCGGCAGCCGCAGACAGATCAATTCTTGTTGACTGGTTAGTCATCGGATCGCTCCTGTTTATCTAGCAGGCCCTTGAGTTCCTGTTCCACGTGATTTAGGCACTCTAAGTTGCCCATAAGCTCACGATATTGCTCCATTGATTTGACGTTTCCAAAAATCATCAAATCCGTAACCCCTTGCCGTCTTTCTCTCAAGATACGAAAAACCGCTTCGGCTACATATATTTCATCCATTCCCACCTCGCATAATATCTAACATTATCAGATATAATCCTAGCACAACTTGTATAAGATAAGCTAGGACTATCTGTAAATTTATGCGATTTACGGAAAAAACAACGTTAAGAACCGCTGCCCATGTAACTCGTGCCGCGGATCGCGGCTCCCGTGCCACGCGTTTTCATCTTACGCACGTTGTCCGTGGCCATCGGGGCGGGGGCTGTTTTTCCGTAAGGAATGCGGCCTTGACCCTTAATGTCCGCGTAACCAACCGCTTTTGGCGGATCACTCGGCGCAGAGCCGTTTACTTTAATTTTACGATCTTTCATAATTTAACTCCTTTGGAAGACGCTTGTACGGGGACCCGAATTATTTAACAAATAATCGGTGTCTGTAATTAGGGATTGAAGGTCCGGGCCCTGCGCTTGTTGCGGGGGCATGTACGGGGTGAAGGGCTGAATAGAATTAGTAGGACCCATTGGGGTGCCGCTATACGCGCCGTATGTCCGACCTTCTACTGGAGGAGGCGGCGGAGGCGTAAATGCTGTGTTAACCGGTGAGGGTGTAAACACAGGATTAACCACCGGTGAAGGTGTAACAGGGGCAGGGACCATAGGGTCCACACCGGGAGGAAGGGAAAAAACGGGCGTATCAGGTACAGGGTCCACACCGGGGCGGGGGCCAAAGATGTCGTCCATGTCGTCCATGTCTGGCTCCAAAAAAGGCGTGTCTTCTTCACCCATGGCCATAGTGGTAGGCCTGCCGCCACCGGGGCCAAAGATGTCGTCCATGTCTGGCTCCAAAAAAGGCGTGTCTTCTTCACCTATGGCCATAGTGGTAGCCATGCCGAAAGGAGGCATATCAGGCCCTTGGAACTCTACGCCACCCTCCGTATAACCCGGAACCTGATCCGTATAAGTAGGTTCTCCGCCGGGATAGGTCTTTTGCGCGGGTTGTTCGCCGTAGAAACCCGACATAAAGCCCGAAGCGTCATCGTAATCAGGCATCTTAGCGTATTTCTCAAACAAAAGCGCATCATTCGCCCCAAGCCTGCCGTCTTGGTCTGCATCGTAGCGCATGTCTTGTTCTTGTAGCCCAACAGACATCTCCAAGGCCGTCATGGCATCCGTGTTTGCAGAACCAGACTCGTTCTCGTTTGTGCCACCAGAGTCGTCAGCGCCCTGAAAAGTACCCGACGCCGAATCGTAAGTACCCATCAATGTGCGGGTATCGTTGTTGTTAACCGTAAACGATCCCGGGGCCAGATCGTAATACTCCTGAACGTTGGCTACTGCTCTTTCTAGGCTGGTTCCCCCGTGACCCGGGCGATTGTCGCCCATGTTGTAAGAATTGCCATCAGCGTCTACAAAGCCGTAAGACGTGCTTTTTTCTTGAGGAGCCGCCTCGGCCACCTCGCCGCCCTCCGCAAACTTTTGCGGATAGGCGTAATTTAAACTCTTGCTCATCATTGCGTTTGCCCTCGCTGTTTAAGTATCTCACGGTCCATGGCCGATTGAATACGAGCCGCCGTCTGCTCTTCCTGAGACTGCAACCGCTGCTGGAACTGCTGTCCGCGCATCTGCTGGTTCTGCGCATCCAACTCCAGCTTGGCCTGATCGATCTGCGTATCCGCTTGATCCGCCGTCGCCTTCTGCTGCAACTCCTGCTCTTTAAGCTGAACAAGTGGATCAGGAGCGCCAGCACCCGAAAGCTCACCAGACAATTCTTTAAGCTGCTGCAAGCCTTCCGCAATTAACTGAGCCGTCATCTGCTCGACCTGAAGCATCTGCTCCTCGTCCGCAGGTTGACCACCCTGCTGCTGAACTTGCTGCAAATACTGAACCGCCGCTTGCTCGCGGGACGCAATCTGCACATGCTCCATAACGTGCTTCTGAACAGCAATCGCGACAGGAGGCATACCGCCCACAATCGGAGAAGTGCCAAACAACAAGTGAGCCGTAATGTGCGCCTGATGGTTCTGACCCTCAAACGCCTTCAACGGCAACATGTCTAAAGCATTAATGTTTTCTTGCGCCGGATCAACAGGCTCATCCGTATCCGCCGGTATAGACTTCAACAAACGATCCGTGTCCGTAACACCCAAAGCGTCATACATGTCTCTAAACACTTCGTGCATGTTGTGTATCTCAGGAGCCTGAGACGCCAACTGCAACTTGGTCTGCGCCAACATAATGCGCTGCGATTGACTAAACACATTCGGATTGCTGACCGGTATAACATCTACCCGACCATCAAAATCCTCGCGCATAATCGTCTCATCACCGCCCGGAACCGAATACGGATACTCCTGCGGCAAACTCTCCGACATAACACGGGCCAAAATCCGAAACTCTTGGCGCATCGCATAGTGCAACCGCTTGTGAACAGCACTCATAACACGAGAGCCCTGCTCCATCATAGCCATCGTTGTGCCGACAGCCGCGTTCTCGTTGCCGTCTCCAACCTTCAAGTCTGTAATCGTCGCAAACCGCTGACCAGCCTGAACAACAAAACCCAACAACTGGAACAACGTCTGATCCGGACCCTTAAAGGGCAACGGCATAAGACTATCGCGGATAGCCCCACCCGGAGCATCCACATCGCGGAACTCACCGGGCTGCAACGGTTCATCATCGTCTCTGATCCGTAGTCCACGGGCCTTGAAACCCGCAGGGAGGTTGGACAACGTACCCGCGTCAATTAACTGTCGCAGTGCCGAAGTGGCGGTCCGTGACAGACCTCCAATCGTATGTATCAAACCAAGGCCGTAAAAACCAAACCCCGGCAAAAACTTAAAATGCGTAAAAAATTGTATCTTCTTTTTCCGCTCATCGTCCTCGGTCCAATTCCGACGAACAGACAAAACCTGACCGTTGTCCATGGAAAGCGTAACAATATAAGGGACCCGGATGCCCGTAGGCTCGCCGTCCTCGTCAAGCTCCTCATAACCCTCAAGGTCCAAATCAACGTGACACTCAAGTATCGTGCAGTCGTAATCAATCGTACCCGGCTGTAGGCCGTCAATTCGATCTATCGTGCCGTCAAGCCCCGTAACCTCACGCTGCGCAGGAATAACGTCAACATCATCCAAATAAATCCCAGCAATCTGACGCTTGCGCAAATCATTCAAAGACATCCGAACAACCTGAGTAATATTAGGACACGTCTCAAGATCAGAAGTTTCATACGGAACAACTAAATTCTCCGCAGGAACAAACTTACTGACCGCACGGCCCATAGCCTCGTCGTAATACGTCTTCTTAAACGTCGAACCAGCAAGCGGTAAATAAAACAACATCTGATCCATGTCAGGAGTGTAATCCTCCATGACATTCGTAATATAATAATTCATAAACTGACGAACACGCTGCGATTGAGCAGCCTTGGCCCGCGTCTCTTGGCCCATAACAACAGTACGAACAGGACCGCTAGACGGCAAAAGCTCATTAAAAGCCTGCGCCTGAAACTGTGTGGCAGCCTCCGCAAGCAACGGATGCGTAACACCCGAGGCCCCACGAAACGGCTGCGTCCGCTCCTCGTAGTTAAAGCCCAAAAGCTCCAAACCACTCGAATACGCATCCTCCCAGTCCTGACGACTGGCCTTGTTCGCGTCATACTCGCTCAATAAATCACCCGCAATGCGCTGCAATTCACGATCCGGCATCTCTTCAGCCAAGTTGGCATAAAAATCCATGTCCTCGCCGCGCTGGTCTTGGGGATCGAAATCAACCTCAACACCGCCGTCGTCAGTCTCACTGATTTCTATCTCGCCAACGTCCTCGGCACTAATCATAGCCATAACGTCGTTCTGTGAATCAGGAAGCTCAATCTCCATCTCAGCCTTTAGGTCATCCTCGTCAAGCTGCGCAGGAACATTGTTGTCCATTAAACTACCCGAGTAACCATTTATTTCTTCAGCCATGTAATCCTCCTATTTGACCAACCTAAACGCCGTAATTACGGTACTTACGAGGAGATATCCCCATAACGCCTCTAGTCGTGTCAAAATAACCTTCCTCGTTGCGAGGGAAAAAAACATCCGGACCCTCAGACGGTGATTTAAAGTTCCGTGGGGCGCGAGGCTGATCCGCCGATGGCGTCATACGATCCTCCTGCGAACGTCCCATTATCTTATCTAACTGCTTAAATATCTCAGCGTCAACCTGCTGGGTTAACTCCTCAACAGTCGCGTCTATTCCAGCCTTCATAAATATCTGACGACCAATCGCGTTGTTCCGCTGGTCCATAGCAACGTCACGCTTGTTCTGACCACCACCCATAAGAATCGGCGCAAAACGATCCATAAACTCACTAAAGTTTCCAGCACTCTCCGCAGTATCAGGCCCATACTCCGACGCCATAACAGCCGAACCTAACAAATGACCCCGAGCATCCTCTAACTCAGGATACGTCGGCAAATCACCACGGTCCTCGGGCCGCGCATGACGGACTTCTTCAGAATAAAGGTCCAAATCGGTAGGTATTATCTTCTCGCCCGTCTCCTCGTCAAAGACACTCGGATAGCCGTACTCGTCAATTAATGTCTCCATAAACTCAGGGGAGGTGCCGCCAACACGGCCAGACTCACGTAAATCTTCCGTGACGTTCTTTCCACGTATCCGGTCCATGATAAGGGACCCTAAACCTTTTTGGTCCTCAAACTCCGCAAGCTCTTCTTCAGACATAACAGGCGCATCGTCGCCCACGGGGCCCCTGAGATCAGCAAACTCAGGCCTCGGGCTTTGTGACCCCGGTGCCGTGCCCGTCAACGTTTCTTCCAAGTACATAGGACTGCCGCCCCCCTCGAAATACATCACGTCGTCAAAGCCGCCAGCCCCAAGATTTACCGCAGTACCATACATCCAGACGCCCTTCATCTAATAATACAATCTCACTTTAGCAGAGTTTTCTTCATCTTCCCAGTCATCTGTTGGTAATTGTACAAAATTACCTTGTCTATAGCGCATAAGTGCCTGCGTCATACTATCAACCAAATCGTCATGCTCCCCATTCGGAAAGGCCGCAACCTCCTCAATTAACTCCTCCGCCCACATCTCGTCAGGAGCCCAAACCATCCCAGCCTCAAATAATGGCGCTATACTATGCGCCCGAGTAATCTTGTCATTACCACGACTTGGAGTGAAATTCACAACAGGAATCCCCATAGCACGTAACTCCTGCGTCAAAGGGGTCCCAGAAGCCTTCGCCTCAACAATAACCGTGTCAGGCTCCCAAAATTTATAATTTTCTAAAGCCTCCTGCTTTAATTCCGGAAAATCCCAACGCCCCTTCTTACTATCCAACAAAATTAAATTAGGCCCAGAACCACCCTCATTCGGATAAAATACCCCCCACGTTGTAATCGCACTAAAGTCAGCAGTCTCCCGCTTACTAAAAGCCGTATCGTAACTCTGAATAACATATTCCAACTGAGGAACCTTATCCTGATCCCAAACACGCCACCACTCGCGCTTGATAATCGCATTCTCCTCACCCGTAGGATTTTGCTGATATTGCGCATTCCACTTGCTCGGAGGAATAGAAGCCTTAACCGCAGTCAAATCCTCCAAACTCCAATACTCAGGCCAACAAGAAGTCCCGTCCTCAAAAATAGCAGGTAACTCAACAACCTCCCACTGATCCGCAAAACCGTCCTTCGCTTGAGCCCGCAGCAACTGACCCGTCATATCCTTCTCAGACCACCGCGTCTGAACCAAAACTATGCTCCCACCCGGCTGTAAACGCTGCCGCGGTCCACCCGTGTACCAATCCCAAGCATCCTCAAAACCAGTGTTGCTCATCGCCGTCTGCTCCGAATGAGGATCGTCAATGATAATTAAATCACCACCACGACCAGCCAAATTCGAACCAACACCAACCGCATAATACATCCCACCGTCGCTCGTGTCCCACCGACCACTCGCCTTGCTGTCCGCAGCTAACTTTACCCCCGGAAACACATCCCTGTAATCGTCACTCTCAATCAAGTTCTTCGTCTTGCGACCAAAGTTAACAGCTAACTCCGTCGTGTGCGTAGCCTGAATGATCTTCATCTTCGGATTACGGCCCATCATCCATGCCGGAAATAAATAACTCGCAAACTCACTCTTCGTGTGCCGCGGAGCCATGTTGATGATAAGTCGCTTTAAGTCGCCATTTGCAACCCTTTCCAACTTCTCAGCAATAATCTTATGATGACGGCCCGCAATAAAATCAGGCCAAACTGTTTTTACAAAAATTAAAAAATTATTTTGGCACTCCTCGTTCTTCATGATCTGCGCCAAACGTAATTCTAATTTTAATTTTTTATCCTCTAACATCGAATTTTGAGCAACGTTCATGGGGGACCCTACTTAATTTATGGTACGCGGTTCACGGGCAATGTTTCACGTGAAACATATGCGATATTACGGGCTATTATAGGACAGTTAACGGCCGTTGGAAATAACTAATGAATATTCGTGAGAAACATGGCTCTAGCCCCCGGCTGGTCGGCGCGGGTGCCGCGGGCCGGAAAACTGAGTTTTTGCCCGAAAATCAGGGTTTTTGACCCGATATGGAAGGGACCCGGGCCGTTTTTCCACTGGTGATTTTACTGGGAAACCGGGTCCAGCGGCCGCGGCCGGTGTCCAGCGTCGCGGTTTTCGTCGCGCAGCTTCCCATCGATGTCGGGTAACTTTCACCGGCCGGGGTCCGGCTGCTGACATCAATTGCCCGCGGATCGCGGATAACTGGCACCGGCTGCGCTCGGTTAATCGGTGCCCGCTGGGCTCGGTCCAGTGCCCGCGGATCGTCGGCCCGGTGGGTTTGCGCGGTGCGTCTCGGGCCGTGGCCCGGCTTGTTTCACTGTTTAACTCTGCGCAAAAGAAAAGGCCCGCGCAATGGCGGGCCTGATCGTCGTTGTGGGGCTGCTGGGGTGTTACATATGGTCAATAGAGATAGTGATATCACCGTCGCGGATCATGTCCTTCACTTCGTCGCGGATCGCGTCGGAAGCGCTGCCGGGGTCTTCTAAGTTGTCCAGCCGGTCGGTGATGTCGGAAAGGGCGCGGCAATCATCAACGGCGGCGTCAATCATCTTTTCAAGCGCGGGTTTAAAGATGGCCAGCAAGGCGGCGGCGGCTTCGTCGCGCTGGGTGCGGATGCTTTGGATTTCCGCGCTCATCTGATGGGTGCTGCGTTCCAGCCGTTCGCCGTAGTCGCGCAAGTTTTTCATGTCATGCGCTGCGGCGTCGAGATCGTGCGCAAGGTCGGTCTGATCGGTCAATCGGACATTACTTGCGATCGCGTGTAAGTGGTCAGGGTTTGTTTTTAGTTCAATCATGTTTTCTACTCCATAGAAAAGGGTTGGCGCGGCTTGCCCGCCGCTATGGGATTATATGCGCTAACTTTAAGGAAAGTAAAGAGGCACAAAAAAGGCCCGCACAATGGCGGGCCGGTGTCTTATTATATAGGCTGCGGATTAATCAAACCGAGCGATTTTATAAGGCCCATCCAATCCGATGCGGACCGCCGCGACGCCGTAATCGTAAACATAACAGAAAACGCGGCCTTCAAAACCAAACCGGGCCAGCGGTGCAAGTGGTGCGTCTTCGTCGTTATCCGCCTGATATGTCCCGTTGTGGTCCAGCGTCCCCTTCCAAGGATAAGACCCAAACCCGCCGAATTGATAGGCGTTATCCATACCGGCGCAAACGCCGTCCAGCGTCAAACCGGTTTCGCTATCTTTTGCAAAATGGCAGGCCTCAAGGAAAAAGTCGGGGATGATCCCGCAGGCTTCAACCAAATCTTCGGGACGGTTGCGCCCGGTGTCCTGATCTTTGGCCGGATTTAAAACGCGATCCAAAAGAATGTCGGACGCCCGGAAATTTACTTCGAAAATATTTGTCATGTTTTTTACTCCATAGGTTAAGTTGAACGGCTTGCCCGCCGCTAGTGGGATTATATGCGATAACTTTATAAAAAGTAAACCCCCACAAAAAAGGGCCGCACAATGGCGGCCCCGGATCTTATTATATAGCGGCGGTTTATGCGGTCACTTTGTCCAGCAATGCGCCCGCTTTGCGTTCGACTTCAATTCTCGCATCTTGGTGAGGAACATCGCGGGCAATTGCGGTGATCGCCTGCGCTGCATCCCAAACGGTTTCAACCGGGCGGCCCTCTTCTGTTAAGTGGCGGGCGGCCGCTGCTTTGGCCATGCGTCCGGACAATCCCGCCCGCTTAGTTAAAAATTCTAAGCGGCTTTCGTCATCCTTGGCAATTTTTGCATCTTTCGCCGCTTGAACACCTTCAACAAAAGAATGCGTCGATCCGTTTGCGAAAGACTGCAATGCGGGGCGGGCCTCCATTGCAAACCGGTCCGGCGCAAATTTAGTGTGACGGATTTTAATCTCGTGAAAGTTTTCAACCCCCCACAAGTTCCGATTCATGCAAACGCCGCGCAGATACATTGCAGCGATCCCGGCTGTTTTGCTGCCGGTTTCACTGTTCCATGCATAAAACCCGCGGAACATCAAATCAGGCTCACCATTTGGAAGCTTGCCCACTTCAATCGGGTTGCGGTCATCCACAAGGAAAACGAAAACATCCCGATCCGACGCAAAAAGAGTTGTCGTGTCCATAGAAACCGGGATTTCAGGATCATAAACGGCCATGCCGTTGCGGCTGCCAGTCATCATGCCGGGCACTTTCCAGCGGCCGCCGCTCTCTTCTATCAAGTTTTTGATTGGCTCCAATATTTCCCAATCAAAAATCCGGCCATAATCTGGACCGGTTGCGGCCCGCAATTCACCGCCCGGAGCTTCATGGCCATAAACTTTAATCAATTCCTTGCCCCGATTATACTTCAGGCCCCACTCTAAGCACTCGGCCGCTATTGGTGCGGGCAAGTCTTTAAGATATCCGGCCGGTGCCCCTGCAAGTTGGGACAATTGATTGAAGCTCCAATTGGTGGGGGTGTTGTTATGCTCGCGACGATTATCGTCCGCATATTCAACAAACACATTTCCCCGGCTGGGGTTTTGTTCGTCAAAGTCTCCGACGATTTTCATCTTATGAGTGTCAACAATGCGGCTTGTCATGCGGCCCGCGTCCACTTTTTTATAAGCCAGCATGTCATCAAGTGACAAAAACTTTTGATCGTCCGGGCGGCTAAACCATTGTGAAGATACTGCACTGTTTCCGATACCGTGCGCGAAGGCGTTAGTTGTATAAGTCATGTTGTTAATCTCCGTAAAAGTTAAAAGAAGCGAGCCATTGCCCGGCCCGCTCCTATAATCTCGCATAAACTTGCATATGATTGCAAGCTTTATTTTTTAGAAAGTTATTCTGCCCCGATATCACCCGCCACATGGTGCCGCACAATAGACCGCGGCGGCAGGCCTTTAACAAACCGCAAAAGCTTTTCCCCGTCGGTTTCATCCGGCTGCGCACCGTTTGCAGTATCATCCCACCATATTCGGCAATTACCGGCGTCCGCATAGCAACCGCCCTTAACGGTTAAATCCGCGGCTTTCTTTTTGCTGGAACCATGCGCAGTAAATCCAATAATAAAATTGCGATTTAATCGGGCGCAAAGTGGATCACCGTTTCCACAATTTGCGCAGGAAATGTCCCGGATTTCCGCAGGACACCGCACGACGTTAATACCATGCGGGGCCGGTTGCGTTTTCTTTCCCTGCCATGATTGCTCACTTACAACCGCGACGGACGGGACGCCGTTATGAATCGACGCGGCTGCCGCGCCTAAGTTTTCGGTGCTGTAATTAATAACGGTTTTATCTGCCCGCAATTTGCGGCCCCAATTAAAAACATGCGGATCAAAATGCGAGTAAGTAAATGAAACGCCTTTGGCCGGTTTTGCATCCAGCAACGCATCAAGATAAGCATCATCGATTTTTTGCGAGCCTTTGCCGCTGCAATTCATTTTGCAAGTGCTGGGACAAGTGGCGTATTTTTCCCCGGTGCCCGCTCTATATGTTACCGCGATGCCTTTTGTTTTTTTGGCGCGGCTTAGTTCAACAGTCTTTAACATGGTTTGCCCTCCGTAATGTATGCGACTTATCCCATACTATAGCGCAATAAAAAACCCGGCGTCAACCGGGTTTAATTTTGTCATCTTTTACCTCTGGATTTTGAACGGTTTGTTTTTTGTGGTCGTTTTTTTATTTTACCGCGCCGGTGCCTTTCTTCAAAATCTTCTACCGCTTCTGTGCCGTAAAACATCCGAGCCCATATCTTTATTAAAAAAAACATTTACCAACTCCCGTAATATTCAACAGAACGCCAGCCTACGCCATCAACCCAATCCGCAGCTTTTCGCAAAACATCAACAGTTTCGCGGATTTGTTCGGGTTCCCGGTGATAAGCATAAATACTTTGATAGCTTGGCATCTCTTTGCCATCGTCAGGATCAACCAACTTGCCGTCCTCAACAGCCTCCGCAATATCGCGTAGGTCACCAGACTCAAGCGGAACCGTCTCTTGGTTGCCGTAATGTTGCGAGATGTAATTGTGCAAAGCCCAGTGTTTACGCCAGTAACCCAGCTTCAAACGGTGGCTTTCCACCTCGTAACCATCAACAATCTCGCGCTTGTTAGGTTCCTCACATGAGGGCACATATTTGTCCCCCGTTAAATACATATCTAAGCCCATAACATTTCTCCGTAGTTGGTTAGGTCTACGATGTTATGCGATTATATGGGAGATATCAAGCTCATTATCTTAACCCAGTCAAAATCTTCATCAGAAAAGTAAACCGGCGCAACTTTCAGGCCTTCCAGTTTTAAATCCATCGCGTCTTTACCGTGGTACAAATAGATCATTTGCGGCTTAGTCTTAGTTTGCAGTTTGCGGACTAAAACCCAAACGCTGGCATGACTGTGATTAGTCAGCCACGCAACTTGGTGGGGTCGTAGGTCCACTGCGTTCCCAGATGTTGCCTTTAATTCTACAAAATGAAACTTACCGTTTTCATCGCAGCATAAAACATCCGGGATACCCGGCATGGCCCACGTTTCAATTCGGGTACTTTTCCATGTTCTCGGGCTCTTCTGCATCCCAGTCTTCATCAACCTCCAAAAGTCGGCCTCGCGCTTTGTCGCGGTTCTGGGGATTGCTCTCTCCTTCGGGAGTAACGTCGATAGTGATCGGGGCATAACTTTGTTTAATCTCCTTTAGAGCATTCAGCACTTCGTCTTTGCTCATCGAATCGATGCTGCCATGACGTATTTCTGATCTGCTCACATAAATATCACCTTGCGCTTGCCCTCGCCGGTATTCAGCCTGTACGGCTGCCGAATAGGCTCCGTTGGTTAATGCGGCATCGCGGATGGTTTGAAGGTCGCGCAAATGCCTTTGGTAGTTCACACCAAACTTTTCATCCAGTTCGGCACGATATGATTGGATAGCTGCCACAACATGGGGGCAGATGTTTGGGTTGGTCATTTCGTAAGCACGAGTGTGTGCTGATCCAACGGGGTATCCAGCATTAACGGCAGCTTCCCGCATAGTGATCTGGCCGTCTTTTGAGACAAGCTCTTTTACAAAAAGCTCTTGCCGCCTAGTCAGGACCGCTGATTTCGTTGATTTAGGTCGCCCGCGGCTTTTGATCTTAGCAGGGGGGCTTGATTTAGCTTTCGAGGCCATATGAGTATCCTAGTTATTTGCAGATACTTTACTACTAAAAACGCTCTCTTGTATATATAGCTACAGAAATAAAAAAAATAAAAAAAAACTTTCAGACCCCCTTAACGCACTTTGGGCCTCTAAGGTTACACAAACTCTGGTTACGTTACATTTTTAAAAACTACTTTGTGTTACTTCTAACTCCTTATATACACAGGAGAAAACACCCAAAGTTACACGGTTACACCGGTTACGCCTATATTTACTAAAAACTTTTATTTTTTTTTTCAGATCCTATATACATATAACGCGTTTATTTGTAACCGGCCCGTGGTCCGCGGTTTAAGCAGCGCACAGAAAAGCCCGCGAGCCGTGGTCCGCGGGCTTTAGATTACGTTAAGCGCCTTATTTTATTGGGTTTCGTATTCGACATCGAAGATGAACGCTTCGATATTTTTGGAGTATAGGTTGAAGGTCGTTTGTTTTTTATAGTTTGGTCCGCATACTTTAGCGCGACATATTTCGTTTGCGTTATGCAGTTTTTCGGCTTCTCTTCGAACGTCTTCTTGTCCGATGCTTAGACCGAGGCCTTCTTTTATTTGTTTTGTTGAGAAGCACATGTCTGGTTCTTCTGTTAGGAACAGCATGATTTCTTGTTGCAGTGTCAGCACGGGTTTTGTTTCGGGTTGTGTTGTTGTTTCCCCGTGTTGGTTTATTAGTTCTACTTTTATTGCTTTCCACTGTGTTGAGAAGCGTGAGTTAGATATGACCACCATTTCCACTTGGTCTGCGACTTGCAGGTTTAGTCCTGTGGTAAATTTTGGTTCGATGAAGACTTGTTCATCGTTTTCGGTTTGAGCGAAGGCGCAATGTTTGTCTTCCAGTACGTTTATGATGACGCCTTGTTTTTTTTGTAGCAGTCCATTTAGCATGATTTATCCTTAATGCTTTAGGCTCCCCATTTTGTTCCGAATACTTTTTGGAACACTTGGTTGAGCATTTTTTCCATTTCCAGTTTTTCTTTTGTCATTTTCACTCCTTTTTTTGTTTTATAGATTGTGACGATGGCGATACCGTCGTCACAATTGGGTTATTTTGTTTATTATGGCGCACATTTGTTACATCGGCATGGGATTTTTGCCATTATTTCTTCGATAGTTTCCCGCATGTCTAAATCGATTTTCAAAGTCAAACGCCATTCGTCATCGTCCGCGAGTTGCGTGGCCATTTGATCGGCCATTTTCCAAGCTCTTTTAACAAATTCATCTGGATCAACGTCTAAGTAATGTTCGTCTGTTACTTCCGTTGACGCGATAACTTTGTTGCAAATGTCCCGCAGTTTAATTGTTGCATACATACTCATCCCCAAACGCTTCCTATTATACCTGCGAGCAGGCCTCCGATGGCGGCCCAGACTAGGAATTTATGTTTAACGTACCATTTTGGTTCGTCTGGCAGGTTCGTCCACGGGCTGTTTGAAAAGGGGTTAACCTGTTCTTTTACGGGCTGTTCGTGGTTTTGTTCTTGTCTTCCGATGTTTTCACCGTTGTCGAGGACGATATTTTCTTTTTGCGGCACGAATTTCATTTCTCCTTTCCACGCCATTATGTCTTGTTCGTCCCACATTTTTTTGGTTTTTGGCCCGCGGAGCGCGGTTGACGGCACTTCGACGGGTTGGGGGAACGTACCTTCTGCTGTTCGGCGGTATATTGTGGGTTTAGCTTTACCTGTGATTTTCATCACTTCTTCGATAGATAGTAACTTTGGCATTTTCATCTCCATAGGTTATGCTCGCTAACTATATGGGATGGTATGCGATACTGTCAAGTGTCAGTGTATTTCGTCCGAGCTTTGGTGCGTTTGTTCGTGGTCCGTTGTTTCGTGGATTGAGACTGACGCATTATGTATGCAGGACGACAGGACTTTCATTGCGGTTTCGTTATTTGGTGCGACGGACATGAGCGCGGTTAGCGTTTGCGTTAGTATTCCGCCGAGTGCTGCGCCCATATTTACATCGTTTTCTGCCAGTTCTTGGATCAGGTCTTGTGCGCAATCCATTGCGATCAGGAAGTCGTTTTTGGCTTCTTCTTCGGCTTCTCTGAGTCGCATTGATTTCACGTTAGACTTTCCTTGGCAGGTCGTATCTCTTAACGAAATCCTTTACTGAGGACAGGTTTATGCCTGTAAGTTCCGTTATTTTATTATTTGACATGTCTTTAAGTTTCATATTGTTTATGATTTTAGCTTTTTCGGGCCATTTATCAAAGGTAATTTTGGTCCTACCGCCTAACGAACCGCTTGCTTTGCCGTTGTCCCATGCTTTTTTCATGTCTTTTTTAAGCATGTACGGGTTTTTTTGGCCGTCAATTTTATTTTGTTTTATCCAAGCATCCAAATAGAGGGCTTGGTATTTTTCGGAATCCACCTTCATTTGCGCGGCTCCCACGTATCCACTTCGGCGTACCATGTGCCGGTTTTACCGCTTTCTTTGACTTGGACATTGATCCATTCGTCATTTCTTGATGACAGCCACGCCAACAGGTCTTCGCGTTTTATGCTAAGATTGCACTTAACGAAGTCGGGGGCTTTATCATTTGGTTTTTTGGCGCGTAGGCCGTCAACGAAATCAGGCATTCGTTTCTCCCTTTTTAAAAAAAATTGCCCCCAGCCGCGGGCAAGCAGTCTGGGGGCGTTTTTACTACGGAGTGCAACATGCTGCTGCAAAACTTACTTTACATCAATGTATGGGATAAGCAATAGTTAATCGCATACATCTTCTTTATTTTCTTCAATTGCTACGTGGCCCGCGGTCCGCGCTTCTTTATACCAGTCGAAGACCAGTCGGAGTTGTCCGCCGATGGTTCTGCCCTCTGCTTTAGACAGGTATTTAATTTCTTCGTACACTTCCCGCGGTACAAGTACGCTTTTCCAACGTGTGGTATCCATTTTTTTTTGCTCCAAGTCCCGCTTCATCTAGGATATTATAGGAGTATATGCAAGAATGCAAGAAAAAGAGGGTTTACTATGGATTATGTGTTGTTTGGACAGATGGACGATCCTAACATTGCGGCTCTGCGTCCGCATTTTGATTTATTTCTGGATCAGGCGAGTGATTATACGTGGGACATAAATACAAACACCCTTGTTTGTAACGATGAGCGCGTTAAGATGCGCGGTTTTTTTGGCAGGGCCAATGTGTTTACAAAGAACACGCATCAACGTTTCAACAATTGGCATCTTATGGCGAATTACTTGGACGCTAACTCGCATGTGTCTCGTTATAACAGGCGTTATAACCATGGCACACCTATCAAAGCTTCTAACTTGCGTCGGGCCGTGGCCGCGGGCCTTGAGATACCGCGCACGATTATTGGCAAGGGGCCTTTGGAGGGCGATTGCATTTTTAAACCGTTAACGGGCGGGGCGCATTGCATGGCGGGCAATCAAACCAGTTGGACGGGTATTATTCAAAACCGTATGCCGGGGGTTAATCGCCGGTTATTTTTGGTCGGGGACCAGCACTTTGGCTTTAAGTTAGAGACGACGGCTTTGGATTACCGGGACGATCCTCACGTTGTTGTGACCGAAGAGGTTTTTGCGCAAGATATTGTGTATAAAGTGCGGGCCGTGGCCCATGGGCTGGGCTTAACTTTTTGCGCAGCGGATTTTATGGACGATGTATTTCTGGAAATAAACAGCGGACCGATGTTTGCGGCGTTTGATCGTGTTGTTAAGGGTGCTGTTGCGAGTGCTATTCGCTCGGAGTTGGCATAAAAAAAACCCCCAACCTTTGCGGGCTGGGGGGAAGTTGACAAGTGAGAGGTATGTCGAGCAGTAAAGGTAGTTCACATGGACTCGCCCCATGATGGTCCTATTTCAATGTCACATTTACTCGGGACTTCAAGTGGTAGTACATTCTCCATTATTCTAGCAATTTCTTGGGCCTCGTCAACATCTTTAACGGACATTGCTATTTCATCGTGGATTTGGATGAGCGGCAGCTTGCCTATCTTGTAGAGAGCCACCATTGCCTTCTTTGTCATGTCGGCAGCCGACGCTTGGATCAATCTGTTCAGGGCTTTGTACGTGTAAGCCCTCTTCAGGCGTGTGGTAGGCCCGTAGGCGTCCACAGCGTCCTTGTAAGACATGGCTTTGTTCATTGCGAACGTATCCGGCTCCCACATTTCAAAGCGGCACTTACGGCCTCCCAGTGAGCGTATAGCGCCCGCCGAAGATTTCTCGTTCAGCCGGTTCATGACGCCGGTCATCAGTCCTTTAACGAACGGGACGCGCTCGTGGTATTGTTTGACCAGTTTTTTGGCCTCTTCAACAGAGATGTCCAAGCTTTCGGCCATCTTATTCACGCCCATGCCATACATCAGACCAAGGTTGATGGTCTTTGCTTGCTTACGCGGGATGTTTGTCATCTCGGCAACCATGGTGTGGAAGTCAGTTGAAGGGTCGGTGTTGTACGCTTCGACAAAATCGGCCGCCCCTTCCAGCGGAATGCCGCGTGTTTTGCCATATACATGAGCGTAATGGACCAAGATGCGCGGTTCTTGTTGCGAGTAGTCGATAGCCGCCCACTGGTCGCCTTCTTCTGGCAGGAACAAACTACGGATCATGGGACCAAGCTCTGGGTCGCGGGCCGGGATTTGTTGTAAATTAGGGTTGGACATTGATATGCGTCCCGAAACCGTTCCGCCATCATCTGACCGGATTTGGTTAATGTGCGAATGTATGCGCCCATCGGATCGGCAGTGTTTTATTATTGTGTTGATGAACGTGCCCGACGTTTTGTTTAGGTTACGGGCTTCAACAACCAGCTTTGCCACGGGGTGCGGGTTTTCGTTCAGGAACTGTTTAGTAAACGACGGAGCGCCTTTTTCTGTTTTGGGGTATGATATGTCCAGCTTATCGAACGCTTTTGACAGCGATTGTGCGGCCCATATCTCCACATCCGTCCCCGTGATGCGTTTAACTTCCTTCATAACTTCTTTTTCGCGCTTCAGAAGCATGTCTCTGGTCCGTTCGACGCGGTTCACGTCTATTCGAACGCCGCGCATTGTCATATCGACAAGGCAGGGCAGGAGGTCGAGTTCTATGTTAGCAATGCTCCACAGGTCTTCTTTACCTAACATTGTGGAAAAGTAATTCCAAAGCTCCAGTGTTAAGACGGCATCGACTTCGGCGTATGGCCCGACATACATTGCAGGCATCTTCCACATCTCGGCTTTTGGATCGACGCCAAACTCCCGCGCTGCTTGCACGAGTGCTTTCTCGGACTTAGTTTTTCCAAGGTGTTCGTATGCCAGCGCGTTTAGGCTGTAGCTGAAACGGTTTTCGTCAAGCAGGGAGGCTACCAACATGGTATCGATGATGCGTCCGTTGACCGTGAAACCCATGCGTTTGATCCAGCCCAGATCGTATTGGGCGTTGTGCATGATTTTATCGGCAGGGCATTCGAATACTTTGCGCAGCCATTTGTTGACCTGTTTTTCGTCAAGATTACCGCCGCCAAGGTGTCGGATCGGAATGTACCCTGACCAACCGTCTACGGCTACGGCATAACCCACGACTTCCCCGTCGCCTGTTGCCCAACCCGGACCATTCTTTTTCAGGTTCGGGTCGCGTGTTTCAACGTCGATTGCAATTTTACCTGCGCCCGTAAGGTCTGGTAGTTCGATGGGCGGAACCCATTCACTTTTGGGGGCGAACATAGCCATTTGCAAATTTGCCATTATCTTTTATTTCCTCAATAATTTCATCTACAGGGCGTTTGTCTCTTTCGACAAACTCTGACCCGAGGGCCGTGTACCCTGCTTTATCGATCCACGAATCCTGATGGTCGATTGTTTCGATTAACCGGCTGGTTTTTACCCAGTCCATCATCAGGGCAATGTGAGCCGGGGTTAAGTACCCGTGGCTGTTGATTGCCCCCCGCATGATGACGTTCCATCCTTCCGCGATACGAGCATGATTATCGTAAGCATCACCATAATCTTTTGCCCGGTCCCCGTTAATCAGGGATTTTGCTGCATCCAGCACTTCGTCTCGTTTCATTTATCGCCCCTCATCCATTTAATGTCTGCCAGCAACGCCGATTTTTCTTTTGTTGCGGCCTCTAATGCTTGTGTGATCCGCGCTATTTCACTGCGCTGCACGGAAATTTTAGATTGCAGGTTACTAATAGCTTTTTCCTGCGAGTTTTTCCCATCGATCACCCATTTAGCCATTAGTGTTCCACCTGATTAACGTAGCCGCAGAACACCAGTTCTTTAAGTTCTTCATCAAACTCGAACTTTGCGGCGGGTTGCGCCAGATCAGATTTGTTTGGGTCGTTCCACATTTTTTTAGCGCGAGCTTCACTAAAGTCTACTACGCCCATTTTTTTATATTCAGCGCGTTTTGCTATTTCTTGCGCCTTCCAGTCGTCCCATGTCATTTTCTTCATGTCTTCTCTCCCTTAAACAATTTACTTTCCCACTGGCACACTTCGTTAATGTGCGTGTGCCGTGTGGTAGGACGCACCATCCCAACCTTTTCAACCCATCCCAACTTTCGCAGGGATGTCATCATCGCGCCCCAAACGTTGTGGTGATGTGGGTCAGACATACCCTGCGCTCTGCAAAAGGCACAAATCTTACCACCTTCTACGAAATTGTGTTCCGACAGGTATTTTGCCGCATTTTGGTAATAGGCTTGTTTCCACTCGTCGTCTGCGTGGACATAAGCGCGGTCTATTTCAGCCTCAATAAATTCAAAACGCTGTTGTTCAGAGAGGGCTTCGGTCATAGGTCATAACTCCTTGTCGCGTCTTCTGGTTCAACAATATACAGGTTCTGTCGGGTTCGCGTGACCCCAACGTAGAACACTCGGTGCATATCATCTGGGTTAATCCGCATTGCATTGTCCGCAGCCGCACTTAGGTCCGTGAACAGTACAACGTTATCCGCTTCACCACCCTTTGATCCGTGGATCGTGGACGCTGTGATGCGGGGAATGCCATTAAACTTCTCGCCGCGCCGCAGCATTGCAGTGATATAAGCCCTGTCAATTTCGGGCAGCTTATCCATGGCCTCTGACCATATCATTGTGCCGTCGATTAGCAGCCCATGGTTAACCATCAAGTCTTGTATGTTAACCATTTCTTTGTCGTTGAGCCCGGGTATCTTTTTGTACCCGCGTGTAATGCGTGTTCCGGTAGACATGTAGCTGAAAATCTTGCGAGCCACGTCTCCAGATATCTCTTTTCCCTTGCGCATCTGCTCCCAGCCGTTGACCGCCTCAGATATCTTTTCGCTGATGGACCGGTGGCCGCGGTAGGTAAATAGGTGACCGTTTGATTTCAGGTCACTTGCTACGGGCTGTAGTTGATATCCTGCTTGGGACAGAATTAGCCAAGAGCCCTCGGCCATGTCCAAAGAGCTTATATGGCTTATGCGCTGCACCTTACCGCGCTCGGGTTTTGGTTCATAGCGTTTGGGAAACCTCCGCGTGATGCGGCGCACGACATTCTCTGCTAAGTTATGAACGCTCTGGGGCACACGGTATGACTGAGATAGCGTCTCTGATCCACCGGGCAGGTTTATGAAGTGATCCACATCTGCTCCCGCCCATCGGTAAATGGCTTGATCGTCATCCCCTGCGCAATACATCCGCTTGGAGCTATCGTCTAAGATATGAGCAATATCCCATTGCAGCGGGCTTAAATCCTGCGCTTCGTCTAGGAAGCACAAGTCAAATTCAGGTCGGAACGTATTTTTTCCAGAAACAAACTGATCTAACATGTCCGTAAAATCGTATAACCCTAAACCCTTTTTGTATTCGCGCAGGCATTTGTCCACGTAATTCACAGTATTCCAGTCGTCGTCCAGATTGCTCTGGTTATATTGTTCCCGAAGGTCTACTTTGCGCAACCTTGCCAAGTTAATCAGACCCAGCACCGGATCGTTGCTCGACACTACCGACGGCATGTCGTCGTCAAAGCTGGTGTTTTTTGCTCCACCTAGCGATATTCCAATCTTCTGGCCAAGCTCTCTAAAGTTAGCTTCCTGCATAACTTGCTCTGGACGGATGTCGGTCATGGTTAGGGCAAGCGAGTGCAACGTCCGGAAGTAAATCAGGTCTTTCTTGGCGTCCAGCCCGAAGCGTTCCGCAGCGCGTTCCTTGGCCTCGTTAGCCGCTTTACGTGTAAAGGCTAGGAAAGCAATACGGTGGGGGTGTGTGCCCGCAGCCAGAGCCTCGTCCACCATGTTCAACAGCGTGGTCGTTTTGCCTGTGCCGGGAGGTCCAAATATCCTAAACATCTTTAGACGTTTCACGTTTGTATATTTGTTGGACGCGTTGTTTTGAGATGCCAAACCACTTGGCCACCGCAGTCATGGTGACGTGCTGTTCATCGATGAGGCGCATAATCTCTGCGTTGCGCATCGCTTTTAAAACATTAGGCATTAAAACGGAGCCTCTTCTTGGGACCCAAACTGTGGCGGATCAATGTTTATATCCGCACTATCGAAAGATGGTATCTGCCAGACACGGACGGCACGGCCCTTGATCTTCATCACAAGGCTACTGCCGTTGATGTCCCGTAGGCGCTGGGCGATGCGGTGCGATTTATATTCGAAGAACTTATTCTTCTTCAGGAAGTTTTCGAAGTCTTTGAGCCGGAAGTACGTGATGTTCATCTCGTCATCGGTCCAAGGCTTGCGCAACAGGATTTCTTCTTTGTCCTGTGCCACCTGTAGGTGGGCGCAAAACTCCTCCAAATAATCGTAGAACTGTCCGCTTATACTTGCGTCCTGTGCCACTTCGATGATGGCGCTTTCGTTATCCTTCATTTCGCTCAACAAGGTGCTGATGCGGCCTTCCCATTGGGGCTTGGCAACGGATCGTGGCATGAAGTTAAGCTGTTCCATACAAGCTTTTTGGAACGTCATCTGGTTCATTAGGGCGTCGGTGTCCATTTCTAGCGGCTCGCCGTTAACGTCCATAAACCACACTGGTGGAGTAGAGTTATACTTTCGGAGGTTCGCGATTGTAGCCCCTGCTACCGCGGCTCCTATGCCGAACTTACGTGTCCGACATAGGTCTTTGTTGCAGTGCGAATTGATCGGGGAGTCAGAACATTTGTACGCGTAATCTTTTCGCTCTACTTGTTTGGCAACAACGTTTACCTCTGAGAGTGGCAGTGGCGGAGATATGTACTCCATGTTGAAGCGCAGTATTTCGGACTCCCAGCTATCTGGGTACGCTTTCCGTAAGTAAACGCCGATGTTAAATAAACCATTGTTACGTCCTCCTTCGCTGATGCCTGATTTGCACAGGATTTGTAGACAGGGCGGACCGTCCTTGAGTAGGTTGGTTTCGCCGCCACCCACTACTTGTAGCTTAACAATTTGTTCAGGCGTTTGAACATGTTTTTCGTATAATTCAATAAATTCTTCTAACGTCGCAGACGTGCCGTCATCTAAGAAGCCGTAGCGCAGACCGTCTTCATGGTCGTAGTACGGCAGATTAAGGAAGTTACCTACATCACCACGGTCAAGGTGTAGCCTTATCTGCTTTGGGAATATTTCGCTTTCGCCATATCCGAGGGCCGCGGCTATCGATTGCAGGGCCTTCTGCATATCTTTGGCGTCTGTCCAATCGCTTGCGAACAAGAAGCAGTGCGCTCCGCCTGATTTAGAGCGGCACACTACCATTGGTATTTTTAGTTTACGGATTTTATTGACAAGAACTTTGTGGTCTAGCGGGTACTGATCGATATCAATACACCCCCACTTACAGCAATTGTCTTCGTTAATCGGTATGATGCCTAGTCCTGCACCTTTGCCAGAGAGGTGGTTGTCCCACAACTTCTGGTCCCGCGGTTCCCGTAGGATGCCCGCTTTGCCTTTGGCTTTGCCACCGGCACCTGTGTTCTCAATTTTAAAGTAGCCGTAGGCCTCTTTTAAACCATCAAAGATGGCCATAAATTTATCTGCTGACATTATTGCCCCCGCCCGAAAGAAAAACGGCGGGGCACAATTACCCCGCCGCGAACACTACTTAAAACGGTATATCGTTCGAAGTTTGTGTTGCTTCATCGTCCGAGTGTTTCACAACAACCTCACCAGCGTTAATGCTTGCTGCAAATTCTTTAGCGCGTGTATACATGTGTGCTTCGGACACGGGGCCCGCTACAGACATTTCCCACCCGTGCCATGACCCCTTGGAGTTTTCTTCTCCAATTGTTTTCAAGTCATAGACGTAGGCAAACCGCGGTGGTGTGAAGGGTCCTTTCGATCCCATCATTGAACGTGACGCCATGATGCTGTTCCACTTACGCGACTTTTTAAGCTGCGTAGATTTCATAGCAATTAGGGCTGTTTCCATTGAGCCGTCTTCCGAGAGCAAGACAACAAAGTGCTGGTGCGTTTCTTCGATGTATTCACCAGAGCCGTCCATTACATAGTCTTTGTTATCCTCCTTGGAGCGTTGCACCTCTGGGCGCTTGTCCGCGGGGGTGTAGATCGCGGTTGGCGCACCGCTCCCAACGCCCCGTGGAGCCCACTGGATGAACCTGCGCTGATACGCGCACGGGATGACCTGAATACCTGTCTTGCCCTTGTAGAGGGCTCCTGTGACGGTATTATAGATGTCCCCCTTGCGGGCATCCTCATTAACGTCCAGTACCGGATCATTTCCAGACAGAACTTTTAGAAATGGCAGGGCAAGGTCTTCTTGACCCAAATCCTGTAATCCATTACCGGCGTCTTCTTCGAACATCGCAGGGTTAAACTCCACGATTTCCGCTGTTTCTTTTTTTGCAACTTCTTTTGACTGTGCCATATTATTTACCTCTCTTAATGACTGCGCGTTGACCAACATAAGCTCCGAATAATTCCATCGGAAACTCTTCTCCTGCCTCGCACCTTTCTTTCACAAACGCCCGTAGGGTCTGCGGGTGAATTTCGGTTTTCTGCGTAGGCACAAAACCTTCTTGTTCAGCAAAAGCTGAAAAAGCGTTGGCTTTATCGTCCTCGCCACGGCCGAACTGGCATAAGACAGTATTTTTAATAATGTCATCGTACCCGTTATCCCGTAGCCAGTCGTAGGCTTGCGGACGATTGTTTACCAGTATGGAGGCTCCATACGTTTGTTTGACCTGAACGGTAGAACCGTCATCCAAGGCAAACGAAGATATGCCTATTTCTGCAAGCATCGCAGGCATGTCTTCATCCGTGAACTTCAAAAGCTCTTTCTTCAAACTCTTGGCTAATTGCTCAAGGTTTTCAATCTGTGCTTCATGGTCACGGATTCTTCTGGCCAACTCCGCCACCGTTTGGAGGCCTTGTTGATCTATCTTTTCGACAGAAGAGGCGATAGTGTCCTCAAAATCTTCTTCCATCATTTTTAGTACGTCGTCACTCATTCCGAGTCTCCTTCGTGGTTAAAGGCACCTATCGGGCCTTGACAATTACAGATAATATCTTATACTCTGCACTTGTCAAGCAGTTTTTAAGGAAAATAAAATGCGTGGATTTGATTACAAGACCAACCCGTATGACCACCAAAGAAAAGCGTTAGAAGCTTCGTGGGCCGAGGAGTATTATGCACTGTTTATGGAGATGGGAACAGGTAAAACCAAAGTTGCTATTGATACCATGGCGGTTCTTTACGAGGCTGGCAAGATCAATGCGGCTTTAGTCGTTGCGCCCAAAGGGGTTTATGACAACTGGGTCCAGAACGAAATCCCCGCGCATTTACCGGACCGGATCGAACGAACCTTGCTGCGTTGGACCCCCGCTAAGACAAAACGTATGGAAATAAACTTGAAAGACTTTATTGTCGGGGACCTTAACGGCATTAAAATATTTGTCATAAACATAGAGGCGTTCTCTACGTCTCGGGGTACAGATGCGGCAACGGCCTTCCTGTACCAAAATCCCAACAATATTGTGATAGTGGACGAAAGCACCACCATCAAAAACCGCAAAGCCGCGCGGACAAAAAACATTGTTAAGTTGCAAGAGTATTCAAAGTACCGCCGCATCCTGACAGGCTCCCCTATTACTAAGAGCCCCATGGATTTGTTCAGCCAATGCGATTTTCTTAAGAACAAGGCGCTGGGGTTTAACAGCTACTTTGCTTTTCAAGCGAGATACGCAAATATCCAGCAACGGACCATGGGGCACCGCAGTTTTCAACAGATCGTAGGATACCGCCGGTTAGACGAACTTTCGGAAAAGTTAGACACTTTTAGCGACAGGGTTTTGAAACAGGATTGCTTAGACCTACCCGAAAAGGTTTATGTCCGTCGGAACATAGAGTTTACTCCCGAACAAAAGAAACTTTATACGCAGATGAAGAAGCTGGCGTTAGCAAAGCTTGAAAGCGGGGAGCTTGCCACAACGGCCAGTGTCCTGACGCAGATCATGCGCCTGCAACAGATATGCTGCGGGTTTCTAAAACCCGACGATGGCGAAATAGAAACCATTCCAAGCAACCGTTTAAAAGAATTGTTGGAACTTTCTGACGAGGTTCAGGGCAAAGCTATAATCTGGGCCACTTACACGCACGACATCTTGCGTATTGAGGAAGAGTTAAAGCTCCGGTTTGGACCGGACTCGGTAGCCACTTACTACGGCGGTACGCCACAAGATCAACGCCAAGAGATCGTCACACGGTTTCAGGACAAGGCTGACCCCCTGCGGTTCTTTGTTGGTCAACCGCGAACCGGTGGTTACGGCATTACCTTGACGGCTGCCAACACCGTGATTTACTTTTCTAATAGTTACGATCTGGAGATTAGGTTGCAATCCGAGGACCGCGCACACCGGATCGGGCAGACCAATAAGGTAACTTATATTGACATGGTTTCTCCCGACACTATCGACGAAAAGATATTGCAGGCGCTACGCAGTAAAATCGACATTGCGGGGCAAGTTTTAGGTGAAGACGCAAAGGACTGGTTAAAATAATGACTAAACAAGAACAGATATTAACAACCCTTGAAAACAGGCTGTCCGGTCTTCTTGCGGAGACTGAAAACCGCAACCGGCTAGGCCTCAAGCAAAAGCTTGAGGAAATCCGTAGTCTGCTAGAAATGCTGAAGGCTAGTTTATAGCCTGAAGTTACCCTGTGGGTCGGGTCCGCGGAGCGGGGGTGGTCCAGAAACTTCCCCGCCGCTTGCAAACGCGCTAGGCATCGGTTGCTCGTAGTCATACGCGGCGTATTGTTTAAACATTTGACCAATCCCTGTTTCTTGCGGCGGTTCTGGTCTAGCTTGGGGACGAATAAGAGGGGCAGCGGTTGCTTGCGCAACTTCGGGCTCTTGGTTCATCATCAAATATTCACTGACCTGTTGCGGCGTAGGGGTATAACCCGGTTGCCCAATTCCTTCTGGACGCGCTCGTGGTTTTGGGGCCGGGTCTTCACCTTCGGCCATTTGAAAGAATCCGTCCATAGCAGGCATTATTTCGCCTTCGGCGGCACCGTGGATTATAGAAACGTACTTTCGGGTTTCGTCAAAGGGCGGAACTCCGCCATACTTCCTTACATTTCCCGGGCCTGCATTATATGCGGCAAGGGCCAAGGGCACCGTACCAAAGTCCTGTAGCTGTTGCTTGAGGTATTTAATACCGCCAATCACGTTTTGTTTTGGATCGTTAGGGTCCACACCTAGTTCTTTAGCCGTCCCGGGCATTAGCTGCATTAAGCCTATTGCGCCTTTTTCACTAACGGGTCCCTGACGGCCTTTGTTTTCTTGGTATATGACGCGCAAAACTAGCTCGGGATCAACGTTTTGTTCGAGGGCTAATTCCATGGGATCAAACCCGTAGTCTTCCATTATTTTCGTTCTTACCGCGGTAAGTTGTTCCGGGGTAGCCGGGCCTTGTACCGCGCCGCCCTCCGCAAAGAGTTGGGCAGAAATCTCACCGCCCATCAAATTCGCTAGATTATTGCCGCCGCCACCGTCTTCGCCCATGGCGGCGGTAGTAGCTAAGAAACCCCCGCCGAAATCGTTAAAACCTCCGCCACCGTCTTCGCCCATGGCCATAGTGCTTGCCGAAAGGCCAGAAAAGCCGCCGCTGCCGTCTTCGCCTATTGCACGGGTCATACCGCCCATAGCGCCCATAGGTGACCTTTCGGGGCTCTCAAACTGTTTCAGGCTGTCGAGGTGCATTTGTCCGCCGCCAAAACCAAAGCTTTCTTCCGCCCCAAAATGAGCGCGTTCAGCCTCGTCCACCATGCCAACAAAGTGGCCCACATCGTCATCGATGCTGTTTTGGACGTTCTCCATAGCTTTCTCACCGTAAGTGCCCATCAAGTAATCTTGGTAGTTTTTGAGAGGAGAGCCGCGCAAGTCGGCCATTTGGCCGCCGAA
>Ga0208770_1000313_pt1 | contig 34009 bp, 58 predicted proteins | sample AntAceMetag02UK9_FD_184771 | JGI IMG/M metagenome (GOLD analysis project Ga0208770, IMG submission 184771) | Saline lake microbial communities from Ace Lake, Antarctica - Antarctic Ace Lake Metagenome 02UK9 (SPAdes) (version 2) | ecosystem: Environmental > Aquatic > Non-marine Saline and... | reverse complement strand
GTGAGCCAGTTGGTCCTTGTGAGCCAGTGATTCCTTGTGAGCCAGTTGGTCCAGTGATTCCTTGTGAGCCAGTTGGTCCAGCGGCATTCACACTATCAACATATTCTTCGATTATTTTATCAATTCTGTGTGGTGTTTTGTTCGATAATTGATCCACTTGTGACTTAAGTACTGGTAAAGCCATTGTAGATTCATTTGATGAATTGAAGTCGAGACTTATGGTTCTATCAGAGTTGAAGTTTATCTTAATTAAGTTATTAGACCTAAAAACATTCTTGATAGTATATGGTATGAATGTGTGTGTAACAACAAGATTTTTATCATATATTTTGATAGTTCTATCGGTTGAGCTTAGTGGATTTAAAAATGTCGAATATGTATAATTACTCATACATCTATATATTAAAATCAGGACCAAATATTCTCTAAATTAATCTTAGATGTTATTTCAATTATATCTTGGTCGTTTATATGACGGAACGTAAAACACACAAGTCTTTATTTTGTGTGTAGTTCATCAAGGTATATCATGTACCTATATATATAAATAAATAAAGTTTATATTTTGATAATACATGGTGATGCGTTCGAGGTTCTAAAGACGATAGAATCTAATTCTGTCGATTTGATTTTAACCGATCCACCATACGGAATTTCCAAAAAATCATATTTTAATGAAAGTGATTATCATTTCAAGTTCTCACAAATGACTCACTATTTTGGTGAGTGGGATGAAACTGAAGTTGATATGTTTGAACTATTCAAAGAATCATTTAGAGTGTTGAGGAAGGGTGGTAGTATAATAACTTTCTATGATATATGGAAAGCTGATATTGTCCGGGCAGCTGCTGAAACAGCCAAGTTCAAACAACCAAGAGTTGGTCAGTGGCTGAAATCAAATCCAGTACCTATAAATTCCAAACGTAATTATCTATCGAATGGATCCGAATACTTCTTTATGTTTGTTAAGGCCGGAAAACCAACATTCAATTCAAAATATGATAATGCTATTTACAAATATCCACTATGTCATGGACATGAAAGAACTAAACATACGACTCAGAAGCCATTGGTTTTATTCGAAGACTTGATATCTAAGCATTCTAACCCTGGTGATATGGTCGTTGATATGTATTCCGGATCTGGTACAACAGCCGTTGCTTGTGAAAACTTAGGTAGAAATTACATATGTTCCGAAAAAGATGAAAATTATTACAACATTTCACAGAATAGACTCTCAGAAATAAAACAAATGAATAAAAATTAATATAATAAAAAAACTATACAATTTATATGTCATTTGAACTTAAAAATTCACAACTAAGTAATGAAACACTCGGTGTTATTAACCAATTAATCGAATTGGATATAAACGCCACTTCCGCCTTTAAACTAGCCCGTATAATAAAATTTATGTCTTCTATTACAGAGGATAAAATAAAGATTGAGAAAAAAATTTATGAGAAGTGGGTGAGTCGTGATGATGAGGGTAATCCAGTTATTCCTACTGATGATGAAGGTAATCCGATAAAAGGTTCTGTTTCTATTTCTGATGTTGATAAGTTTACGGAAGATATGCAAGAGTTAATGGATACCGTAAATAATATCCCATTTGATAAATTGAATTTTTCCGAACTTGGTTTGAAAACAGCTAAGATTAAAGACATTATAAAGATTGAATTTCTTTTCTTACATGATTGACCCGACTAAATGGGATTGATTTTTTTATATATAAGAAAATTACATTTCAAAGAATGTCACCAACTTATTCGATAAATACTGGTAGTTCAACAGAAGCTATAACATACAACAATATATCAGATTTGTTGAGTAGTTTACCGAACAACACAAATAACCAGATATCACCAATTGATGTTAGAAATGCCGCCTTTTCCAGTTGGGAAAATGCTGTTTTTAAATACACGACAAATGGTTCAAATTCTTATATTGGTATTGGTAGAGATGATATTAAGGATAAAATATTCTTCGGTAAGAAAAAATTTAATGGTAGTCATATAATAACGCCTACATTAGCCACATCAGATACCGATATATTCTTTTACAATACAAAATTAGATTCTGATTCAGGTCAGGCTACTAAAATACAGTTCTTGGGTGGTTCTAATACATCAATACATCAATACGCTCCCTACATATCTATACAAGAAGTTTCTGGTACTACACCGTCACTTAGTTTCAATTTAGCACATACTAATCCTTTTGGTGGTGATTTTAATTTTCAAGCTGGTAACACTGGTCGTATATCGATGAATGGTATGGTTTTCCCATCATATAATGAACTCGGATCGATGGGTTCTAATTCAGCATCTGATTCAGATTTATTTTTAGTACAGACATCTGCTGGTTTTGTTGAATTGAAATCAGCAACACTCACACCAACAACTATCCCAACATTCACGGATAACACACCAACACCAATTGGTTATGGTGGTATTCCAGCCGGTACAACATTTTCTAATATTGCATTAAGTGAAATGATTCGATTGATGTTATATCCATATTTAGGACCACTATCATCTATCAATATACCAACAAGTATTCGAGAAAGAAATCATGTTTCGAGTGATCCAGTTTATTATGAATATTCATTGAGTAAAAGGTCTAGTGATTTAACATCACTTATATCATTTGATGGTGCTATTCCACCGATCGGAACAGTTGTAGGTTCTTCAATAACGGGTGGTGGTTACGTAACGAATAATTATACATCTACTCAGTCTATAACAAATACACAGATACAAAATAGTACATCTGGTACTTTCACATTCTCGGTAATAGTTAGTGATGGTACCCAATCAACAACGGCATCGGCTGTTGTTGATTATGTTTATCCATATTATTATGGGTTCTCAGCTACAACTTCGAATACAACATCACTTATATCATCCGGAACATTTAGTAAATTAATTGATGGTTATGCTAGTCAATCATTGGCTATAACAGGTAATGGATATTTACATTATTCATATCCATCATCACATGGTGATCTCGATAAGATATATGATGGTAATGGATTCTTACTTTATGATTCTACCATCACATCAACTTCATGGACACACTCAACCATTACTGGTGTATCTAGTGGTTCTGGATTATGGTCTGGTGTATCATATAAGGTTTATAGAACTACTGATGTGATAGAAGTTACTTTACCAACACAAACATATAAATTTAATTTTTAAAAATAAAAGAGAATAAACAGACGATGGGAATAAACATAACAGATGGATTTTACTTGGGTAGTTCAAAACCTATAGATACCAGAATAGTGGCTAGTGATTCATCTACCAGAACATCCATATCTCATAAGTATGATGGCCTTCGGGTGTTTCAAACAGATACGAGAGAGCCTTGGGTATGGAATGCTTCATTAACAATTTGGGAGTTAGAGAGTACTGGAATTACTGGTAGTACAGGGATAACAGATTATTTATCCAAATGGTCTTCTACATACTCACTGACATCTTCAAATATTTATATAAATCCAACCAATGGATATGTTGGTATTGGTGGTACTGATCCAACCTCAGAACTTCAGATAAATGGTTCTAGTGGTAATCAACCAATTAACATTTACAATGATAGTTCTGTTGGTGCTGGATTTGCTTATAATTGGAAAAATGATGGTGGTAATAGTGTTCATAATCTATCACCTGGATCTTTTAAAATGAATATTAATCCAACTACTAGTGGTTTTTTGTTATCCATTAGAAGTGCTGGTGATTTATCTAGCAGATTCAATGATATTTTCGAATTAAACAAGACAACAGAGAGTGGTAAATGGAATATTATAAAAACGCCAGGTTCTGGTAACTTTATAAATGGATCAGTTATATTCGATAATCAGACATTTGGTATTGGATTTCCAGTAATAACGTATAAGAAACCACAACATGTTTATATCGATGGTCCTACCAGAACTAACTCAGCTAAATATGAATCTGTTACATGGGTAACATTTAATGGTTCTTCTATTGGTTATCAGAACGGTGTTAATCGTTCTGATTCTAACATCCCATCAACTACTACCATAAAATCTAACACTTACAAGATTAGGTCAAGTGATGAGAATATTATAATTGATTCTATTTCGAAGGATATAATGTATATTTCGGTCGGTGACCTTGGAATAAATACGGACTTAATAGGTAGGTCAATTGAGATATCATTACAGAGTTCGGCCGGAGTTTGGACTAATGTAGCAATACAATCAACTAATGATGTTGTTGACATCAATGGGAATAATACCGATGTGGTGTTATCCACTGGTGAATCTGTTTCTATGATATCGTTTGTCTCTGGTAAGTCTCTTAAATGGAAAATATTACACAGAGGTCAGAATTTAGATGCTATTTATTATGGACCAACTGGAGCAACTGGTGGTAATGGTATAACAGAAGTTTTAACACCAACATATACTATATTATCATCAGATTTACACATATCATTACAACACACATTGACTGGTACGGCTTCGATAACATTACCAATATTGACGGCATCATTACACGGTCAGGCTTTTCATATAAAGGATGCTGACTATAATTCAGAAACAAATAACATTTCTGTATATCCCTCTGTTTCTGATATGGTGGAAGGTACGGCAAGTTTCACGATTGATGTAGATGGTGGTGTTTTGTCTGTGAGAGGAAATAACACGACAAAAAATTGGGAAGAATTTTAAACTAAGTAAATTAGTATTGGTCTTCGATAGGTTCGAACCACCAATTGAAATAGACTAGATTATCATTCTTTAATGTATATTGTTCTGAATCATATTCGAAGTGAATTGCATCATTATATGATTTAAGTACTTCTATTTCAGTGCCTTCACTAAGTTTCATCATCTTCCCATCAGTAGATGAGTAACAAACTATACTTTCCTTAACCAATTTGAAGAAACCAGATTGTGGTTTTAGAAACGAAAGAATTGCCTTTATTAGAAATCCTTCCAATCGTTTTACCCATATATCTGTTTGTACTAGATCCTCATCTTGAAAAACTTCTGATATAACTTTAGGATCATGTAAGATATCCTTAACAACACCCCAATATTCCATCTCACCGATTACGAAACTGATGTAAACATCGTAAGTGAAATTTATATTCTTCGTTATGCGTATTATTTTAAGGGTTTTGACATCTTGTTCTTCTAACGATAGTTTAGACTTTAAAGCTCGGTAGGCTGTTGTCCCGGACATCGACTTATGAATATCACCAATTCGTGATAATGCTGTTCTTATTTTATCGAGGTGTTTATCGTGTGCGTCAATTGAAAGTTGTGGATTATCAACATGTGTTGCTGGTGAAACCGTATCAGAACTCATTCGTTGAAGATTGAATTCTGAAAACTCACGTATAAGTTTAGACTTTCTCATATTAATATATATTAAAAACGAATATCTTATAATGCACATAAACCGATTTGATGAAAGTATGGAAACTGAGGATATCTCTCAAGAACGAATTGATGAAATATCCGATGAATTGTCTGAAATATCCGACACGGTTTCTAAGAAGAATGAATTCATTGATTTATTACTCAATGAATTGGAACAATTTCTTAGTAGGTCGGGCCGTAAAGTTGATCAAGTCGATGAGGTTTTTACTAATTTACAGATGGTTAAGAAAGATTTTACCGAAGCATTGGGTAGAATTAAGAAAGTTACTTCTAATTTAGAAGATTATAAAGAAGAGGGTAGAAAGGATCTTTTTTAAACTATTAATATTTTATTACTATAATATGTGATGAAAATACCAGGACTTGTTTATGCACCATATACTATGAAATGTAAACCGTTAACTATCAAAGCAAGAAAATCGGTTTCGACTAGGTATGGTATTAAAATAGTTATGAATAGTATGTATGGTAGTTTTGGAACCGAATATAACACATTCGGTGATAAATTAAAAAAAACTATTGAAAGAATCCGATAATATTAATATAAATGATTTAATTACTACCGATCTTGGTGAATTATATACGAAATCAGAAGATGTGAATTTTGATAATCCACAGTCCATTGGTGGATTGATTACACGCAAAATTATAGAAGAGACATTCACCGATAAATTAAAAAAAATAATTGTCAAAATTAAAAAATAATATTATCCTTGGTAATAAAATTATCAAAAATGAATTAGACAAATATTCTAACACTTCTCTCGATATATCATCATGGGATATGTCTAATTGTGAGAATTTTAAAAGTTTTAGTATGTGTAGTGATTTAACACTTGATATATCATCATGGGATATATCATCATGGGATATGTCAAATGGTTATTCTTTCAAAGATAAACTTGGCAAAGTAATAAAATCACTTAAGGAATCTTAACTTATAAATAAGTTTGTACATTTTTATAAGAATATCATCTACAATTGATTGTATGTGAATATCTTCTTCTAATATAGCTGAGTTTCTTGTTCTTTTTATGAATTCAGCTGTTTCTATGAAATACTGTACAGGTTCTTCGGAATCATTCATATCTTTATTAATTACATCATAACCCTCAATAATATCATATTGACCTTGATATACTTCAACGATATTATCAATATCGTCAATTATGTCTGTATAGAATGTTTCAAGTGCCATGTGTGTAGCGTATGAAGATTCTCCATTGGCTTGTAGGTGTAACATATGAGCCATTTCTTTACTCTCAAATAATTTAGAGAAGAATTTAACCGGGTTAGATTCAGTTACATCATTACCTTCCACATCACTGACTTTACCATCTTCTGTTTCAGACATTTCAATGTCAGTAGGATTGATATCAATTGATAATTTATCTTGCTCAACTATTCTTTTAACTTTTATTTTCTCTTCTATTATTGAAAATCTTTCCATGTTTATATCTATATTTTTCATATCTATATATTAAACTGGATTCTTCAAAACCACACTAATTTAGGGTTTTCGTTATTAATATATAATAAAAATAGAATTATACTCATATGATATATTTAAGACATTTTTTGAAATTTAAAGAATCTGCTGCGGTTGGTGAAACAGAAGTTAAGCCAGATAAGACAAAGGTTAAACCTGCTACTAGACCAGGAAAACCATCACCTTTCCCGACAAAGAAACCTGGTAAAGATGATTTGGGTGATCCAAGGGCTGAATTACCACAATCTACAGAAGACGAGGTTATCAATAAATTTAAGGAAATTGTTAATAAAGATAATATCGATTTGAAAAAATATTTTCCAGAAGTATGAAAAAATATAAAGAATTTATAAAAGAAGAAGCTGAACTTAAAGATAATGCCGGTATTCCTAGGGGTTGGAAGGATAAAACTGATACTAAGGCACAGGCTGATTTGGGTGTTAGTAAAGATGAGCCAATGGATCCTAATAATACTGGTAGTGGTCTTGGACAACAGGGTGATGTGTTAGCTAGAGAAATGTTTATGAAATCAAATAGGATAAATAGTATAATTGAAAAAGCTTTTAGGAATTCTAGTAAAGAGGATATATATAAAAATCTATCTAATTTATCTATTGAGGCGGTGAAGGAAGAATTCCCAGGAGTGTTTGATAACGTAATACTTGATGTGAGTATGGTTGATCATGGTGATGTTTTTGATAATTTTAATTTTGGTGAAGTCGAAAGAGAACCAATTGATGATGATGAAGTGGCTGATGAGTTAATGGATAAAAATCGTGAAGAACGTGAGGATGATGAGGATTATGATGCTGGTGATACTCAGGAAGAAATTCTTGATATGTTGGCAGATGAGGATGGTTCATTGAAGAGTGAAATTGATAAAGCTAAACTTATAAATTCTGTAACACAGGGTGAGGGTGTTAACACCAAAACCATAATACATGGTGATGTTGTTAGAAATGGTTTGAATGATTTGTTTGGTACAGATGGACCAACTCTTTTAAAACTATATTCTGATATAGCTGAATTAGCTACCAAGATGAACTGGGTAATGTCCGTTGATGTAACTGCTGGTAATCTAGAAATGAACTCAGAAGACATATCCGGAGCCTGTGAGGTTGATTGGTCTGATGATGATGATGATGAAGGCGGAGATGGTGAAGGCGGAGATGGTGAAGGCGGAGAGGAACAATCTGGTAAATATGTTATTAAGGTCAGAGGTGTTGATTTAACAATGCTTATACATGAATTGGTTAAGGGTATGTACCTACTACTAGCATCAGCTGGATTACAATCCATCGAAAATAAAAATGTTAAGCGTGCTACTAAATTAGCAACTTCATCATACTCAGATGAGTCAGAAGATTTCAGATATGGTCCTTATATAGCATCAGCACTTAGAGATTTCATAAATACTTGTGAGGGAGCTGATAAGGTTGATGCTGTTAGAGTCTATGTTTTTGGATCAATGGTTCAATTACCATCGGATGAATTCGTAAAACTTATGTTTGGAGTGTTGGATAAAACGTCTGAGGCTAAAAATAAGATAGAGGGTATAATCGGTGAGATTATTAAATCTTTTGAGGATTATCAAAGAGGTGAAGTTGAAGATGGACTTGATGATACTAGTAGTAATATACCAGGATTGGATAGTTCTTCGGATGATGGTGAGTATGCTGATGGTAATGATGATGGTAATGAATTAGATGATATAAGAGCTAAGGCTGACTCTCCAAAAGGTTTTGAGGAAATGACTCAGAAAGAGTTACAAGCTAAAATTGATAAATTAATTGATGATGGTAAGTTTGGTGAAATTGCAGCTATACAGAAATATATAAAAAATTAAAGACAAGATTATGAGGTTTTCGAATTGTTGTGATTTTAAAGAATTTAGTCATATAAATGAGAATATAAATCAAGGTAAGAAATTATTAAGGGATTTGTTTCAAGTTAATAAGATTATAAAAAAACTAGACCCATCTAAGTATGAAGTTGATCCGACCGGTTTGATTTTATGGGATAAGGAAGGATATCCTATTCCCTTGAAAGATATGGATCAAGGAATTATCACAAAGGCTAAAGACATATTACAGACTGATCCTGAGAAATTGGATCCGAATATAAAGGATGAAATAAAAGAAACAGATTTGCAAGAGATTGAAAGAGCAGATGTGATGGAAGAGATTAAAACCTTAGTAGGTAAGAAACAGGGATATGTTTACATGTTCCTTTATTTCAAACTAATTGAACAAGTAGGTGATGAAGATCTCACTTCTATGATGAATGACCTTAAGAAAAATGGCGACTTACTACAAAGGCTAAGGCGTAACATAACTAATTACATCGATGTAAATATTTCTAATAATTTTGAGGAACTTGTAGATGATATACAGAATATCGAAAGATATCGAAAGTCTAAGAAATTTGTAAACGAATTCACTGCCGATATTAAAAAGGAATATGATAATGCTCCTTCGTATCTAAAAGACAAGTTAGTAAATGTTGCTGATTCCTTTGGGGAACTTGGTAAAGAGGATGGTGTTATTAATAAGGCTAAGCAGAAAGCAATTCAGAAAAGATTCTTTACTAAGATTAAAGCATATCCAAATTTACAACAAATAATTGTTGGTGCCGAATCATTTATAAAAGCTGAATCAAATGAGACTTATAGTAAATTCATCGAACAAATTTACAATACGATGAGATATGGAAAGGATCAGGCGGCACATATTTTATATGATGAGAACGAAATTGTTGTTTTTGAATTGAACTCATATGGTTCTTGTAGAGATTTATGTGGGTCTACAAGTTGGTGTATAATGAGGTATCTAAATTCCTGGGATCAATATGTTGGTGGCGAGACTGTTTATAACAAACAGTATGTTCTTGTGAATTTCAACATAAGTATGTCTGATCGTGAGAGTTTTGTAGGTTTTACTATCGAACAAGGTAAGAGTATTAGAGCAGCCCACTATAAGAATGATAATCTTATGGAGAATCATTTAGTAAGTGGATTTTTATCTAAAGTAGAACAGGACTATGATATACCAGATGGTACTTTATGGTCTATTATGAAGCCAATGGATGAGGAAGAAGTTGAATCTAAGAAGCGTAGAGTTTCTGCCAACCGAGATATAGCTAAGAAAGGAATTACACTAGAAGAACTAACACAGTATCATAGAGATAATGGTGGTGATATAAATTCTTCAAAAGGAGCAGCACTTGATAATGCAGTTATCGAAAACAGTATTGAGAAAACTGAATATTGTCTATCGAATAATGCCGTAACTTCATTGAGAGATGAGTTCGATAATACGATGAATAAAGTACAGACGTTTCCTATATTGAAACTAATGTTGAGACATGGAGCTGTTTTAACTTCTCATGTATTTAGGCAAATGTTGGATGATACAGAAGCCGTTAGATTCTGTTTGGCTAATGGGATGGATCCTGATATGAAAAATGGTATGCCAATACGACTAGCTATTAAGAGAGGTAACTTAGAAATTGTTAAGATGTTGATTGAAGCTGGTTCGGATAGTGGTAAGGTGGATGGTAAGACATTCAAAACAGCACTTGAACACCAAATGATTGATATATATGAGTATTTGTTAGTAAATGGATATAATATATCTATGACCTCTTCTATGGAGTGGATGGGTATATCAAAGGTTAGATTGAGTCCATCCGAAAGATTAAAGTACTTGAAAATGTGCCAGGCTTGGTTAGATAATGGTGATGGACTTCCAGAACTTGATGGACACCGAATGGAAATAAGTGATAATAACTGGAGAGATGTTAGTTACGATACAATAGTCGAGAAGTTCGGTAATTTTGAAAATTTCATAATATCTAAATTTCTAGATTTACAAGCAGTAATATTATGTTTGGAAAATGATGTTGATCCAGAGGGATCGACCGAAATTATTAAGGCTATTGTGGATATTGGTAATGGTAATAGTACGTTGGATGAAGTTAAATCTATTTTAGGTATCCAATAAACCTACTAAGTTTATATCACGATTAAGGCCAGTACTTTTTAACAAACCAGTAATGATATCATCAAGTAATCTAATTTGTAATGATTTAATTGTATCAATTAACACACCATTGAATTCTTCAAACAAACCTGGATAGTTCAATCTTACAAATTTATCACCATTATTATCATCAAAATTAATTTCTAAGTTTCCGTTTTTATACATGTAAATGTTATATCCGTAATACTTATTCTGTGATGTATTCACCCCAGATGATGTTTGTTTCACAACATTATTATTATTTCCAGAATTATATGATATGTTCAGATATTCTTCTGATACCTGACATTGGTTTGGAATTATTAATTCTTTTTTACATATAAAACCTATTAAATTCCTAATTTCATTTACCTTTTCTTCGGGTACTTGAGCGTATAAATTTTGGGTTACTCCCGAACTCTTCAGTGTCATATTATCTATTAATCTTTCACTATACATTTCGGATTTTAATTCTTTCTTTAACTTTTTAAATTGTTTCTTATTTAACTTAATTGATTTCTCCATATAATATATATCAATGATGTGAGGGAAAGTTTCATATATATATTTAAAATAGTCATTTATTCATATGAATATAATTGGGATAGATCCATCACTAGTATCAACAGCTATGGTAGTAAATGGAAAGATAATAAATTATTGTCGGGAATCAGACGCAACTAACAAGTCGGGACTAGCTAAGTGGTTTAAGATGTGTGAGGGTTTGTGTGATTTTAGATACATCACATATAGGAAATTTGAGGATTATTCAGAGGGTGAAATAACTAAACTGATGGACTATGATTCTATAACACAACTTATAGTATCTGATATACTGGATAATATAGATGTAACCGAAGAAACAAAGGTGATGATTGAAGGTTATAACTTTGGTGCCCAGGTTGGTGATTTACTTGACCTTGTTACTTTCTCAACACTTCTACGTAAGAAAATTTTCGACCAGGTAACAGAAGATATTTATATAATATCACCTACTCAGTTAAAGTTAGCTAGTTGTAAACTGACATATCCAGCAATTGAGCGTGAGGTCGGTGTTCGTAAAAAACGTATTGATCGTAAGTATAGAAATAATATCGGTATTGCTGGTGGTAACTTTACCAAAACACATATGATGTTGTCAATCATCGAGAATGAAGAGATAGATTCCGAATGGTTTAAACATGTTAAGTATATTAAAAACGATTTATTAGGAAAGAAACAGGTTCCGAAACCATACGAGGATATAAACGATGCTGTACTTATGTATCACATATTGGATAATAAGCAGAGTGAAAATAATACTGAGATGAATGTTTAATAGAGATGATTATGATAAATGTGATGATGATATATCATTCGAGGATCTCATAAAGAAATATGATATGAGTCCATTAGTTCATATATCTGTTGATGAGGAAGGTGTCTTGGTGTCTGAGAAGTGGTCGTCTGATGAAAATCTATTTATAACTAGTGAACGATATTATTACTTCGATATATCATTGGGTATATACTATATGGAGTATTTACCATATAATGTTAAAATGAAGGCTCTTAGAGAGATACTTGAAATATATGTTGAGATGGAATTATTCGAATTTGCTGTGGTTGTTAGGGATGAATTAAATTATAACTGTAAATAGTTGGTGGTTTGTAAAGTTTCCGTATATTTGATATATGATGAGGAAACAACTGGACACCAACAAATCACTTGATTTCATCTTCGCTGGTAAATCTATTTTCACATGTAAGAATGTTGAGACAGGGAAAAGATTCACTTTTGGTGTTAGAAAGCACAAAAAAGATGAGATTTATTTCGTTAGTGTTCTTTCAAGTCCTGATATCTACACATTCATCGGATCCATTCGTAAGGATACAAATTACAAACATTCACTCAAGAGTACTGTTACAGAAGATGCTCAATCAGTTGATGTGTTTGATTACATTATTCGATCTCTGAGAGTTGATAAATTACCTAAGATTGTACAAATATGGCACGAAGGTAAATGTGGTAAATGTGGTCGTAGATTGACTGTTCCTGAAAGTATAGAAAGTGGAATTGGTCCTCAATGTTCTAAAATTAAATGATAAATATTCTGAATATTATTTTCATACACATATGGGTTTTATTGGCATGTTGGTATTTCCTAAGAGAAATGAATTCGATTCCAATTATGTCAGAGATACGTGTAGGAGTTCGTTGTAAAACTTGTCTCACCAATAAGAAATTAAGTGCTAAGTCATATAAGGATGAGTTGAATGAAAAATATTGTGGTGAGTGTAAATTACAGAATAGTCGGAATAAAAAACTTGTAATAGTATCAAGTTTGATGCGATATAAATATTACTGGGATAAGTTAGTCGAATTCTCACTAACTAGTACATTTGATACTATAATTATAGGTGTATTATTATTTTTTACGACATTAAATATAATTCTTGTGATATTAGATGTTGGAAACCCTTCCCTAATATATAATATCCTTTTAATTTTATATTGGGGTGTTTATGTAATGAGAGCTAGATATATAAAAAATAAAACCCAGTCAAATTGACCGTATTTCTTGGGAGATAAACACGAATTCTACCAACTTCAACACTTTCTTTTCTTAAAAGAAAAATATATCAAAATATTATAGGTCAATAAATAAATAATTATTATATTTGTAATATGAAACAAGAACTATTAAATCTTATCGAAGAGAAATCACCAGGATCTCAACCACTTCTATTGGTTATACGTGGTTCTCGTGCATACGGAACTAATATTCCAGAATCCGATACTGATTACGCTGGTGTATTCGTACAATCAATGGACGATATTCTTGGGATGAGTTACAAGGAACAAATCAATGATGATTCAAATGATATCGTTATTTACGAGGTTAAGAGGTTTCTTCAATTAGTTGAACAAAATAACCCCAACATTCTCGAACTAATGAACACTCCAGAGGATTGTATCATATATAAGCATCCACTATTCGAACTTATCCTTGAACATAAGAATAAGTTCTTAACTAAGCAATGTGCTAACTCATTTGGTGGGTATGCTAAACAACAAATAGATAAAGCAAGAGGCCAGAACAAGAAACAAAATTGGGAGAAGGATAAGGTTACTCGTAAGACTCCACTAGACTTCTGTTTTGTAATTGGTGGTGACCAAGATGGTGTTGGTTCCAAAAATCTAAATAGATGGTTGGGAGAACAAGGTATAAATCAATCTGAATGTGACCTTGTTAATATTAGCAATGCACAAGGTGTGTATTCTCTATACACTGGATTACCAAGTACCCGTGGTATTGTTATCGAGAATTCTACTGAACTTAGAGTTTCATCAACTGAGAAAGGTTCGAAACCAGTTGCCTTCATTTCATATAATCAAAATGGATATACTAAACACTGTAAAGATTACTCTTCTTATCAGAAGTGGTTAGATGAGAGAAATGAGGCTCGTTGGGTCGATGTTAAATCACATGGTCAGAAGATTGATGGTAAGAATATGATGCACTGTCGAAGACTAATGGATATGTGTATTGAAATCGTAAATGGTGAGGGTATTAATGTACGAAGGCACAACGCCAAAGAACTCATTGGTATTCGAAGAGGTGAGGTTGATTTAAAAACTTTGATTGATGATGTGGAAAAAGACATGAAAGAGATAGATATTTCTTTCAAATCATCAACTTTACCAGACAAAGTTGATAGGAAACTTATAGAAGATTTACTAATTAAAGTGAGAAGGGGAATAAATAAATAATACATAATATATGTACGTAATAATAGGATTAGTATTTTTGGGTGGGGGAGTTATTGGATATCTATTATCTCAGTTTATTCGTTATAGAGAGGTTCAGAAACAAAAAAACGAGGTTAAGAAATCATTCTACACTATATTAAATACGGTGAGTGATGGTGATTGCGTTTTTGTAAATCGTATAAATGAATTAGTTGTGTTTGGTTTAGATAGAGGAATTTATTCCGGTCATGTAATAACCATTAATATTACCGATCGTGTGATGAGTGTATCACATAACAATAAGTCCGTTCTCGTATCTGATTTTATTCGACTTAATTTTCCAGACGATAACGTAATTGATGAGATTATCGATGTCTTGGAGGATATGTTTGGTGATAAGATACACGACATCGTTGTCGTTAATGGTGTTATAATTGACAGGGACTTCTTGGATAAAACATTAAAAGAAACTAACCCAATGGGTGATTTTAAGAATATGGATCAGACACCTAGTGTACCGATGTCAAAACCAGAAATGACCGTGGATGATGTTTTGGATAAGATATTGAAAACAGGAGTGAAGAGTCTATCGGAAGAAGAGATGGATATTTTAGAGAATCGTAGTAAAGATGATTGATAGAGTGAGGAATGGTATTTATTTCGATGATGAACTAAATCCATATACTGAGAAAGATGCCAGAAATGAATTAAGCAATCTACTATCACAGGAGAGGTATGAAGAATGTGTAATAATTAGAGAATATTTAAAAAGATTTGAACATGAAAAAAATTACTGTAGTGAAAGAACTTAATCCCCTATTTAATCTGGTTAGTGATGAATTATTGATAGAACTTGATCTGTTCTTTATAAACACATCATTGGATTCAGAAGACCGTGTTAAATTGGTCAGCATTATATTGAAATATATAAAGAATTGAGTTGTGGTTGATTTACTACATATAAATGATATCATGGGTGATATTAGTAATCACCAAGGTATTTTAAATATCGGTTATGCTGAATATGTAGTACCGTTTAAAGATTATTATATTGAAGTACATCCATTCGCTTATATGGTTTATGAGTATATGTACTTTGATGGTCCTAGGAAAAGTACTAATGATGGTTGGTCAATATATAAGATGTGTCGGACACATTATCCACACACATAATAAACCGTTTGAACCATATTATAAAATATATAACTGGCATCAGAATTATTTTATTGATGGCATTTTGAAATATTCACCATGTGATATATTCGAAATTGTAAGTGGAATTAAAATACATACTGATAATGTTACCATACACGATTTAAATAATCCTGTTGAGGTTTCAAAGTGGGAAAATAAATATGAGGAAGATTATAAAAAATTCTTATCCTTATCTATAGGTAATATAAGAAATTGAAAAATAACAAGAATATTAAGCTGATGAGTGAAAAAAACGAGAATAACATGTATGATATTCTATCTGATATCTATAAAGAAGACGATGGTACGATATCAGAACAGGGTCAGAAGAATCTGAATGAAATACTCGGTAAGAGTGAGAAAAGAAAATCAAATATTAAAATACCTTCGATGGGTGATTTTAGTAATATATTTAAACCCATAATGAAACCATTTATAAAACTAGATGCTCTCATTTTCAGAGCACCACCAAAAATGACAAATGCCTATAACCGTAGAGGAAGCTGGATAAGATAAGATATATGAAAAAATTTAACAATAGACCTAATAAGTATATAAGTGGAGAGAATGGATCAGGATGGGTGTGTAGAGCTACTGTCACAGTAACCATGATAATATTCGAGGATTACGTATTATGTCTTAATCGTGGTAAGGATGTTACTGAGACTGGCTTCTGGTGTATGCCATGTGGATATCTTGATTATAATGAAACCATAAAGGAAGGTGCTTATCGTGAGGTATATGAAGAGACGGGTATTGACTTTCGTGAATTATATACAATAGTTGAGACGGAAAGAGTTGATGAACCGGGTACTGGTATAAAACAAAGCATATTCTATCATCATTTACTTAATACATCTAAGAAACACGAACATAATATATTGATAGTGGATCCAGGTGAGGTAACCGATATTAAATGGATTCACAAGGATGATATTAAAGATTATGAGTTTACATTCGGACACGAATTACGAATAGGTGATTACTTTCAACTTAACTGATTCAATATTTAATATATAGAGAAATAACTATTGTAAATATGCAAGTTTTCTCTAAAATGAAGCCTAAGTCCGATACAACACCAAAAGATGAGGATGTAAAGTTCGAAAATGATTATGTAACCGTTTTAGAGTATGAAGGTTGGTCTATAGTAGACACTCCTGATATGGTTGTTTGTATCATTTATTTAATCGAACAGAATCGATTTATACTACGACATGAGTATATTCCAACTTTCAAATATATAGACGGTCAAGAGTATCACATGACTGTTCTCAGTGGCACTATGGAGAAGGGTGAAAGTCCAAAACAAACACTATTGCGTGAAATAGAAGAAGAATCTGGTATTGTTATATCACCCGAAGTAGAAATTGAATTTATGAAACCACTATTCGTATCAAAAGGCAATACTGCTAAATTCCACCCATCTATCATAACACTCACAGAAGCTGATTATCATGAAATAACACCTAAGGGTGATGGCTCTGAAGTCGAAGACAAGAGTAAGACAGCTAAATTAGAGTTGAGATATCTCAATGCTGTTAATTCATCAGACCTCATAACCGATTATATGGTTGAAAAGTTCAAACTATTCGTTAATTTCGAATAAATTTCCGAATATGTGTTGAATTTACACATAGATATAATACAATTTCCTCGATTAATATATAATGTATGAAAAGATACACTATATATTCATACATACTATTATTATTATTATTATTATTATTATTTTCCTGTGTGGGAACAAAAAACTCTGGTGATGTAGATAAGAGTAATGATGATATATCACCACTAGAAAAGGTTGTTGTAGTCAGTAATAGTGATTCTGATGGCGTTGTGGATATATTGGATTCGGAACCAATCTCACTTCCGGTAATATTAGAATCTCCGGTAATGGCCGCATCAGAATCAAAACCAATACAACACCTAAAAGATTCACCAAAAGATTTACCAACATTACTTATGAATACCGAGGTGTCTAATGATAAAAAAATGGTTAATATAAACGATTTAAACATAAATACTGGTGAGATGTCGTATGATATTCCATTAACTATGGAAGTTGGTAAAGTACACACCGTAAGATTACGTATAAGTAGAAAGACGGGAAATTCGAATTTAACTGTTGGATTCGAAAACGATACAACAGTTTATAAAATTGAAACTGGATCAGTTATGAGTGTACTTTTACTTGATCCAAACCCCGATGGTGTAAATAAGCAGTTTGAAATTGTTAATTTGACTAACGGACAACAAGCTCTCGAAGATGATGGGAGAGTAAATGAGTGGTCATGGGTAGTTACCCCAATACGAGGAGGTGAGGGTAAATTGAAGTTAATAATAAACATAACGAAACAAACAGAGTTCGGTCCGATGGAACGAAGTATAACAGTGTTTGAGAAGGATATTGATATATCCACTAATCATAAATATTCTATTCGAAAGTTTTTATATGATAATTGGGAATGGTTTGCATCTTCTGTAGCTATTCCTTTTTTTGTGTTTCTATGGCGTAAACGTAAATATATATTATCACACATTAAATAAACACACTTAATATTTGGAGGTGTGGGTAATTATATATATATTTATGTATGGTATTTAAATTGGGATTAGATATACACGGAGTTATTGATAGTTTACCAGACAAATTCAAAATATTGACTAGTGTACTTGTTGATTCTGGGAATGAAGTTCATATCATAACTGGTGGTTCATGGTCTGATGATTTAGAAAAAGAATTGAAAGAGATGGGTATCCGGTGGACACATAAATTTTCTATTTACGAACATTTGATTAAAATGGACACACCAACTTGTGGTAGTGTTACATTCCCTGATGGTACAGTTCAGTTGAAATTTGTAGACGGATATTGGGATAAAGTTAAAGGAGAATATTGTGAGAATCATGGTATTGACCTACATATAGACGATACGTTAATATATAACGACCACTTCAAAACACCATTTGCTAGATTTTGGTCGAAAAATGGAAAACCGAAACAAGCACATAAATCAAATAGACACCTAGACTAACATGGAAAAATTATTCTACCACATCGAGATTTTAGAAACTCCTGACTTTGTTCAGCAAATACATAGTGATATGTCTGATGAAGAATCGGAAATTACTTCTGATATTAATGTTGATATGATTGATATTATAGAAGGTAACCAAATAAACACATATGTGTATGGTGATAAAATGTCTGTTGGTGATGTGTGTTCTTTCTTAGAAGCCAAAGACGTTCATTACAAATTAAAGGAAATAACGGATGTTGTACTAAGCCAGAATATATCATTTGAAGATGAATTATTTTCTGATTTAGTAAAAAAACATATCGAAAGTAATTTAACTATTGATATGGTTCTTGAAAAAATTAAAGAAAAAGGTATTGGCTCTTTAACTGATATCGATAAGAGGGTATTGAAGTCGATTTAACCTCCTGATCCGAAACTATGTCCTTTGGATGTCCAATTGATATCCTTATAAGATCTATAAGATAATTTCATACCGGTGTCTGTTTTTTCAAGTCCTGGCTTACCCTCAAATTTATCTTTGGAAGCTTGTGATACTATATCATCTAGAATATCCTGTGTTACTTCTGGTAATCTTCTGGAATGGGCTGTGGCAAATTTATTTAGTTCTTTTCTAAATTTCTCTTCTTTCTCTTTCATACTAAATCCGAGAATTTCTTCATTGATTTTCTTCTCTACGTGACTTCCGAATGTATTTAAATGTTTCATACTGGATTTATATATCTTTTTGTTATATATTAATTATAAAAAGCCTATTTAATCACATATTATCCGTACATTCATACTATGAGAACAGTTAAAGATATATTTAATCTACCGGCACTTATTCTACACGAAATCTCACACGTATTGGTTTCACTTATTTTCGGGGGAAAGTTGAATAGTGTTAAGGTGAATAGACAAAATAACGGCCAATTCTCTGTAATACTAAACATACTCGGTCTAAACAGTAGATTCTCCGTTATGTGTGTTGCAATGTCACCACTACTTATCCCAATCACATTCACATTACTATCATTTATAAACCAAGAATTTCTATTTTATTTCGTATACGCTGGTCTTAATTACAAGACTACTCTTCCGAGTCCAATGGATTTCAGAATTGCTGATATGGAGTGTCCAACACTACTTAAACTAAATTAAAAATGGAAATACTTATCGATAAAACTCTTTATGGTCAGGACACCGGTAAATTTTACGGAGATAGCCTGTTATATAATATAAAAAGAGGTAACACCACTTATTTATCAATCAAACCTGATCATCTCAGTGATTCCTTTTGGAAAGGATTTTTTGAAGAATCAATGTATTACTACAAAGATGTTGAAATCATAAACAGATATGTTCATGTCGATGCTACTAATTCACAAATAGAAATTATGCAAGTGAATTTGAAAATTCTAAGTGCTATTGTTAATAATACTTAACGATATCCATTTTTAGGTATATTCATATCTGATACAATATCAACTTTAAACGAAAATCCGGAATCTACATCATCTGAGTATGTTGTGTCCGAATCAAACTTTCCACCAAATGATGATGGTCTAGGTCCATTTGCTTTACGGTGATTCTCCTGACGTTTACTCTCAATTCTAGCATCTTCAATTCTACAAAGTTCTTCGTAGTCCATATCACCCTTTGGATCATTATTGGGTGTGTGTGATGGAGTTTGTGCGATATCATATCCATATTTTCTAAGCATTTGTTCCTTTTCCCAGTTAGAAATATTGGGTTCGGTAGCTTCTTCACTCTGATTATCGATAACTCTTATATCTGCTCTAGCCATAGTACTATATATTAAATTTGAAAAGAATTAAAAGATTCGAAATATTTGAACGTATCTATGAACTCCTGTGCGTGAATGATGTCTATTTTTCTAACATATTAGTGTATATATCATATTTTATTTATAAATTTACAATATGGATATAATCGATAAACACAATATAACAGAAAAATCAGTGGCTGGTGTCAAAACATGTCCATTTCTTAGTGGTATGAACGTTATATGTGTTGATGTGTCTGATGATGGGTTTTGGAGTGAGATAAGAGTTAATGTATCAACCGGTATTACTAAACCGGAAAAGTATCTTATGAGAAACTTAAATGAGTGGGATCAGAAGGTGTGTGGTAATATATATGGTGTTTCGGGAAGTTATTTTCGAAATGGTTCTGTTTTCCCAAAAGGTACTCATCCACAATCAATTGATTTTAAAATTCTCAACCAGTATATTCAATCTAATATATCTCGATTATTTAGACTAATGGATACTCCTCAACATAACTATTCTTTCTTGAACACAATAATTGATGATGAGTACCCAAGTAAAATCAAATCAATGTCTGATGAGTTAAAATCTTTGGGTTTTAAGAAAAGTGGTTATGGTAAATTCAGAATGTATTTTGATACAATCGAAGAAATGATCGATGTTGCTTCAGGTATGTTTGATATATCTTGGGTAAGAAAAAAGAAACTTGAAGATATACTTAGTTGAATAATGAAGCTGAAATAATGAAGCTGATTGAATCAGAGGGGAATGTGTATAAATTCACATATCGTGCCTTTGAATGTATTTTAAATAGACACAATACTATTCTACACTGGTGTGGTTATATTGAAATTCCAATAGATTGTGAAATAGACTCAGATGAAATTAGTGTTCATGGTGGTGTTACTTTTGATGAGAAAGTTAACGATATGAGGAGAATTGGTTTTGATTGTGGTCATAGTGGTGATTTATCTCCGTATATTATCTCATCCGGGTTTTCATTTAGTTTTAATGGTGTATATAGAGATAAAGAATATGTAATTGATGAAATTAAATCAATGGGTGATCAACTAAGTGATATGCCAGAAGTTGTGAAATCTATGCGTAATTATAATCTCAATAAAATTTTAAAAGAATGAATGAAACAGAATATTGGAAAATAGAGTTTATCTCGTGTGAGGGTAATCCTCGATGGATAGTTGTTGAAACACCGGTCGGTGTTACCGAAGACGATTTGAAAATGCAACTATTTAGTGATTTTGGTTATGATGATGCTCCTTCAGTATTCGTGTCTGCCGAATCATGGTTTGAGGATGATATGTGTAATGATTGGACACATATTGACGTTTGGTGATTTTCGAAAATTAATATATATTTCACATAAAAAAAAAGGTAAATTATGGAAGATAAATTTGAGTTATTGAAAGATTTTGGTGAGCACGGAGCTGGTAGAGTATTTGATAGTTACTATGGTCGGATAAGTGTAGTACATTCTGAAAAACTACACGAAAGTATTTCTTTTGATGATGTTGAATACTTCATTTCAATCACTGATGATAAGTTTTTAAAGCTTGGTGGTGATGAAGAAGGATAAAAGGGACAACCTTTATCTTATATATACGTATAATAAAAACAATGCGGGGTAGAGCAGTTGGTCAGCTCGCAAGGCTCATAACCTTGAGGTCGTCAGTTCGAATCTGACTCCCGCTTCTAAAAAAGAATATTTGGTGGATTGAAAAGTTCTCCTTATATTTGTACAAGTAATTAAAACAAAGAAAAAAAAACAATATATAGTATAACTAAAATGAGAAACACTAACAACATATCTTCTACATATTATTATGAAGAATATGAATACGAACAGAAATTCGTAGTTGGTGAAACTATATGCTTTAGTTAAGTACTTAAAAAATACTAATAAACATGTAACTCTATCAACTGACAAGTTGTTAGGGTTTTTTTGTGTTTAATAAAATGGGGAGGTAACGGTACCGGTCTGTAAAACCGGTCTGAAGAAAAATTATCGTAATGGACTTCCAGTAGGTGGGTTCGAGTCCCACCCTCCCCACAAAATATTGGTAGTTGGCTGAGTGGTCAAAGGCGCCTGACTGTAAATCAGGTATTCGAAAGAATTACGTGAGTTCAAATCTCTCACTACCAACAATATATGGTCCGTTCATCTAGTCAGATTTAGGATACTTCATTTTCACTGAAGCAACACGGGTTTGAATCCCGTACGGACTACCAACACACCAACTACCCATATGAATGGGGGTTCGGTTATTTAATATATAGCAATAAATAAATGTTGTTATGTTAAATTGTGATAAATGTGGTAAAGTGATGTCCAATGCTGGTGCTTATTCAATGCATATTAAGTATTGTAAATTAACCAAAATCATTATAAATTCAATAGTTGAAGATTATACCAACCATGAATTATCTATACGGGACATAATGAGTAAATATGAGATATGTAAAACTCAATTTTTGCCATATTTAGAGGGATTGACCAGGAGTTATTCCGAGGCTAATAAATTAGCACATAAGAAAAATCCTGAATCTTATAAACATTCAGAAGAATCAAAACAATTAATGCGAGAGAAAAGGTTAAAATGGATGAAAGAGAATCCTGAGAAAACGGCTTGGCGTAAGGCAAACATGTCCTACCCCGAAAAGGTATTCAAAGAAAAGTTGGAAGAATTGGGGTTGGATAAAAAATACCTTATTATACGTGAGAGGTCAGTTTTCCCATACTTTATCGATTTTGCCTTTGAGAACGAGAAGGTTGCTGTTGAAATCGATGGATCACAACACCTTCTTAAGGAGAGGAGAAAGAATGATGAGAAGAGGGATAAATACTTGGTAGAAAATGGTTGGAAGGTTTATCGTGTGAGTGCATCACAAGTACTAAATAACAGAGATTTTGTGGTTGGTGATATTATCAATTTCATCGGTGAATCTAAGAGTTCCAAAAAATGTGGTTTATATGTTGGTAAAACATTGAATCAGTTGGAGAGTGAGGAATTATCAGAAACGATGAAAAGTGAGCGTGTGGAAAATGGTGGTTTAACGAAGAGTGAAAAATTAGGACATTATTCTCAAAGGAAAACCACTCGGCCACCACATACACAATTATTAGAAGAAATTAAAGAAACTAATTATGTTCAGGTGAGTAAGAAGTATGGTGTTTCTGATAATGGTGTTCGGAAGTGGGTTCGTATGTATGAGAAGTATGGTGATGGTTTCTAATTAAATAATCATTATCTTCACTAACTGAAATGAAAGACATAGATATTTTTATAAAATGGACATCACCTTCGTTAAAGGATTCAATGGATTTTCATTGGTGTGGTATTGGTAGTCTGATAGTGGATGGTACAATGGTGCCCAAATTCAAAATGTTCTGTCGTAAATCAGACTGTAAGTGCTTCGTTGAAGATTTAAAGGCCGGTGATGTGATTGAGTTTGATGGTCGTAGGGGCGAAGGATTCAGAATCTGTTTCTTGAAAGATTCAGCAAATTCATATTCCTCGCGTTTTAAAGCTCCAGATAACATGTAATGTAGATAATTACTTTCGATATCGGGTAATAACATATTTATTCTATCCTGTATTTCCGATATTTCAGACATCGTTTTGTCTATAATATCCAATTGTAATTTTATGCTGTGATCATCCTGTATCTTATTGAGTTCACCAATACTATCATTGTTAATCATAGTACTTAGTAATAAATAACTTCTCTCACCTATCAACTCTAATACTTCTTCATTCACTTCCATATATGTTATATGTGAGAATAAACTTTATGTTTTAATATATACCGTATGATACATAATTGGGTACGGTTTAATGAATCTTCTGAATCACAATCAGATAGGATAGATTCTATAACACTGGAAGATATCGAGAATATTGTTAAATCAGCTCGTGAAATGAATACATACTTACATAATGAGATTTCTAACTACCCATTAGCAAACAAATTATATACATCATTACAATATATATGTGGATTTGGAGATGGTAATAATATGGAGGATTTCCTAGAATTGGAAGATGCTAATCTTGTTGAGAGAATATCTGATGTTATAAAGACTGGACATTCGATGCGTGCCGAAGTTACTGATGTTGATTTTATGAATTATTGGAATGATATTATTTATATTTGTAAATTTCCGAAACATCCAGACACCGATGAAATTAAGAATATAGTTACCGAAGAATTTATTGAGGAATGTGAATATAACACACATATAAAACAAGTACATTTCAATTGGGAAGGTGCTGATGATTCTCGTGTTATAATACCTAATCCCGTATATATTTTATCTATTGAGGTTCAGTATGATGAACATATTGGAATGGTTAAAGAGAAACTTAAAACAGAACTCAGTGAATACATTAAAACATATGGATATAAAATAACTGATATTATAATGTACGAAAACCAGACAGATCGTGGATATGGCGGTGTGTCTATAAGAATATCCAGAATTTTGTAAAATCAATAAAAAAAACGTATATTTAAGGAATGGCTATTAAGAAATTTAACGAAATAGGTTGATACTTCAGAAACTCAATGAAGAAGGTAAATTATAATCAAATGAAGAACATTACTAAATTATTGAAGGATAGACCTAGTTATGGAATGGGTGAGTCAATTGAATTCACTGGAAGTGTGGTTGATATTGAAGAAGCAATCGAGATGCTTGTTACACTTGCTTGGAGGGCAATAACATTAACAAGAGATGGGTATAATGAGGAAAATGAGAATAATGATAAGGCTCTAGACTTTCAAGATTGGTTGAATATTTATATAAAAGAAGATAATTTCCCATCATTCTTACATAATCAGGGAATTGAGTATGTTCGTGGTAATTTCCTACTGACTAAGGAACACAATCTCGAATTCATTATAGGTAGGTTTTTTGACATCTCGTAATTAATATATATGTTATGGGAAAACATATAGATACATTCAAAATTAAGATGATGAATGAGAATAAGGATATTGATAATAATATGAAAGACTTAATTATAGAAGCTCTGAACAAAGCATTTGATGTACTTAAAACAAGGATACCAGAAACCAAGAAGATTCAAAAATCAAGTGGGAGTATTATTGATGTTAATCCACTGGATATTGCTGTATTTATATGACGGAACGTAAAACACACAAGTCTTTAGCTTGTGTGATGTAAGTGATAAAGGGGGTAACCATATATTAATATATAATAAGTATGGTAAAACATACATCGGCTGGGACAGTCGATTACAGACGCGGAGCAAAAATAAGACCTCATTGGCTAACCAAATTAATGGCAGTCCAATATTAAAAGGCATAAACTATGAAACGTCCAAAAAGAAGGAGCTTGTCTCCGGAAACTTATCGGTCTTTAGCCGATAAGTAGTTCATGAAGGAAAATAACATACCTGATCATGCGGAGTTTGATGGTGTTGATAATGGTTATGACGGTTACGATGATTTTGTTTTATCTTGGGATATAGATGTACCCACAAACGACCAAGATAAAATGAAATTCCGAAGAAAGACATTTGAAAATCTTTCTTTCAAACGTGTTTCTGATTCACTAAAGAGTAATGGATATGAACTACACACAAACTAAAGATTTGTGTGTTTCAACGTTTCATAGACTTCTCCAACGAGAACGCCTCACCGCCTTTTTGTTTAAAGTCCGAAATTGGTCCCTCAACCCAGACATATTATATATTATATTAACATCCTCCCCTTTTTGTTTATTTTTTATGTCACTTACATCACACAAGCTAAAGACTTGTGTGTTTTACGTTCCGTCTTATAAAAGGGTTGGTTATAATCACGCACAAGCAAAACAATTTGATGATAAAACTGTGTATGATATGTATATAGATGGTGATTTTGATAGACTTGTAGAATATTACTCATTACGTTTTAATAGTGTTGATATACAATAATTAAAAATAATATATAGTACTATGAAGCATTTAAAGAAACATCCGATTACCGATCCTAAAAATCAGTTATCTACTGATATGAAGAAACAAGATCACGTTAAGCCAAAAAAGGCTGAGAAATTAGATGCCGATAAATCATTGGCTAAAAAACCATCTGTTCCTAAGAAATCACAGAAACCATCAAATAAGAAACTTGATGGTGAGAAGTCATTGGCTAAAGATGAGAAAACAAATGCTCGTAAATCAAAGCCTTCTAACAAGAAACTTGATGGTGAGAAATTCTTATCTGATGATGATAAGGTAGAAGAAGTACCAGCCAAAGTACTTAAGAACATCAAGAAGTTTAACGAAGTTTGATTATAATGATAATCTGATAGAATAAACAATTATCTTTTAAAAACTAATTAGTTGATATATTGATTAATTTTAATATCTTTATAGATATGGAAAATAATAAATTTTCGGTTGGTGATGTTATATGTGATAAATCCGGAAGTGATTTACGTGGTATTATATTAATGTCCGATTCTACGTATTTTATATCATGGAATGATAAAGATAACATGTCTTCACAGAATATAGATGTGATTGATAGAGATTTTATTATCGAAGACCAATCTAATCGAAATAATAAACTGAATAGTATTCTGGGTGATGATAAAAGCATAAATTATGATGAATTTGTAAGTCCTTATCAGGATATTACTGATTGGGTTAATAAAAAAACATCATAGATGTTCGTATATAAATTGATTAATATTAAAATAAATTGAATATGAAAGAAGTAAGGATTGCTATGGGGTTTTTTATATTTACATCATTGATTATATTTGGTGTATCAAGAATACATCTTAAGGCAACTGGTGTTGGTGAAAACTGGACTGTAAATCCGATAGGTGTTTTAGTCAATGTTGAAATAATTCCAACAAGTTTCAATAAAACTCCAAAATCACAACTGAGTTTCGTGGATAAAATTGTAGTTCTTAACGGGTATCCACAACTAACTTTCGGAGATACTATTTATGGTTATTATGATAAGAATAAGTTGAAGAGTATCGAGGATATGAATGGTGATACTTTCTATATATTTGAGTACGTTATTTTCTAAACTTACTCAGATGTTGTTTATACAATACACAGACATCGATAACTTCAAGTCCTATAAAAGATAACTTCAAAAATGAAAAATTCTAAAAATGAATTAATCGAAAGAGCACGCCTTATATTCGATAAAAACACACCTAAAAATTTAAAAGATTTATTCTTAATCGATTATGATTATGATAACCTTGAAGAAAATTTCTTCATACGAACAATGCTACTATTATTGTTCCACGGCAAACCGCTGATTGATATAGATGTCGATACCAAAGAAAATGATTCAGTAAGTGCTATTGTAAAACTAAACGAGGATTATGAAAAAGTTTATATTGAAAACTTAACTCAAATATCATTCGGTAGTATAATCCCAACTATAATGATGGGTCTCGATGGTGAATTGTTTAATTATAGTGGTAGTATGTATATGTGGAGAGAATTGTGCTCAGACTATCGAATCAATAAAGATATTGAAGTTAGAGAGTATATTAATATGATGTTTGGTATGTTGTATTCTAAACAACCAGGTCGTCTTCTAAAACCCATACATAAAATCGGCCTTGTAGTTAGCAGAATGAATAGCATAATGAACAAAGTCCGTGATAATTTTGCCGGACACTATGTATATATAGATACAGATACTGTTTATTTTTGTCGATTTGCTGAGATTGAAGATAGATTTCACAAGTTTCTAGGTAATTTAATAGAAAATGATATTTATAGATATGTATATTATAATAAAACTATACATGTTGATGGCTCGATATTCCTAAGTAAGAAGAAATTTGTCATAAATGGTAATCAGGTTAAAGGTCTGAAAGTTATACGTGATGATGAGACTGTACATGGTTCAGTATTATAATTTGTTACAATCATAAAATCTGGTCTCTTTGATTAATTGTCTTCCATGTTATTATTCTGAATCTCTTCTCGACTCATTGTATTTCTTTAAATGTTTCATATATTAATTTGGTATTCTTAAATTATTGCTTATCTTTGTTGGATGTATCTGGGTAACGATATATAAATTTTAAAAATAATTTAGAAGGGAGGACAACTTTCTAATATATAGTGATATAATAGTAGAATAAAAACATTAAGATTGAAATGAGAACAATAACTAACATAGCAATAAACGGAGGCGGCGCGATAGCGTCGGTCCATGGCTGTGTTATGTAAAGTTGTTTGAGTTTCAATCAACCGAATTTAACCCGGTCATTCATCAGAATGACCGGGTTTTTTATTTATGGTCGAGTACCGAGGAAAGCTTATATCTTTCATATTCGTAGTGGTACGTTGAAAACGAGGGTTCAAATCCCTCCTCGACTACAAGAACTCATACCTGAGTAACCCATCCTGGGTGAAAGGCATGTACAACCGAGGATCATTCCCTCAGGTCACTGAGTTCATAGAAGAAGTGAGTCCATCCACATTGGACGTTCCTTTGACTAGCATGGCTAGTGAGTGAAATTGGAAAGGATGTGTAGAAGGAAAACTATAAACCCGTCTGAAAGGACGTTAAATAAGCAAGATGTAGCTTAATGATAAAGCACCACACTTCCAATGTGGGGACGGGGTTTGATTCCCACATTTTGCTCAAAATATGGGGGCGCATGTTCCAAGGCTGGCGGAACTCTCTTGCAAAGAGTATATGTGGTCGGTTCGATTCCGATGGTCTCCACTTTCATCTTTATATACATAAAATTAAATGTATATAAAGATGAAATGTAAAAATATTGAATGTGATGATGAAACTACTGGTAATCGGGTTTATTGTTCACTAACCTGTAGGAGCTATTATACAAATAAGTATCTAAAAGATTATAAGGGTAATAAAGAATATTATGAAAAAAGAAGAAATTTAAGGGAGATAGAATATTATAAGAATCCAAAAATATGTCCAAATTGTTATAATATTATAGATTTTAAAAAAAGTAGAAATAGATTCTGTGGATCTTCTTGTATGGCAATTTTTAATAATGCTAGAAGAGTATATGTGTGGGATGATAGAATCCGTGATAAGATGAGGGAGTCTAGAAATAAGTATCTAATTTTAAATGGTGTAAAAGAAAGAGGTAAGATTGGAAAGTGTGATATTATTTGTAAAGGATGTGGTGTTGAATTTGAATACCATAGAAAGGAAAAGAGATATTGCTCTGATAAATGTAGAAAAGAATATAAAAGAAAGGACATGGGTGAATATCAAAAGTATAAATTGGATACAAATTTTAAATTTAGTTTAAATGATTATCCGGAAGAATTTGATTTTAATTTAATTGAAAAACATGGATGGTATTCACCCACAAACAAAAATGATAACTTGGATGGTGTTAGTAGAGATCATATGATATCCATACGTGATGGATTTGATTCGGGTATAGACCCATTTTTATTAGCTCACCCAGCTAATTGTGAATTGATGATACATAATGATAATATATCAAAACACCGTAACTCATCAATAACAATAGATGAATTGATGAATAAAATTGATAAATTTGAAAAGAAATATAAAGATGTATATAATAGAGAAATATAGAAGATACTGTATGCAAAGGGGAATCCCTTTTCAGATGGATGATAATGTGAAGTCATATGATGATACCTCATTGTTCTGTCCAGCTGGTATGCAACAGTTTAAATCCAAGTTTAAGGACGTGGAACATAAAGGAACGGTTTCAAACATTCAGTCTTGTCTAAGGTTGAATGATCTTGATGAAATTGGTGATGGTGAGCATCTACTATATTTCAATATGATTGGGTTGTTTTCGTTCCGTGAAATGACGATGTAAGAAACTGTTGATTTTTTCATGGGTTTTTTGAGTGAAATAGGTATTGAACCAGACTACGTTACGATACACCCAGATTGTCCAAAATATAAAGAGTTATATAGTTATCATGATGTTACATTAAAATATGATGAAAATTGTAAATGGACGGATGGTGATATTGGTGGTTATTGTACTGAATTTTACAAAGATGGTATTGAAATCGGTAATATCGTAAATCCACTAGGAACTTGTATTGATGTGGGGTTTGGAAAGATTACAGATGATATTAGATGGTAAAAAAATATCGAAAGAGGAAACTTTACGCAATTCTGTGAATAAGATTATAGATAGTGGATTTAGACCATCGAATAATAAACAAGGTTATGTTCTCAAGAAACTATTACGTGAGTGTTTCCAGAATGATGTTGTTATCGAACATGAGTATTATGATGATGAATTAAAACGACAGGGAAGACTTGTGAGTAAGTGGAATAGACTGAAGGACAAACATAGTGATAAACCAAAAGAATGGTGGTGGGACACTATGGGAATCGATTTGGATTTGGTTAAATAAAAATAAATTAGAAGATATGGGTAAATGTGTATTAAAGCCTAGTTATGGTGATATGAGTACTGTGGTATTGGGAAGTGGTGTGAAATCCATAAAAAAGTCATTCAGAAAACACTGGGATGAAGTATTGTATATGTATGAAGAATATCCAGATGAGTATCCAGATGAGTATATTAAGAATATAAATAGATTTTTAGATACTGATCACAAAAGTATTGATGAGATTGAATCTGATTATAGAAAAAATTTCAACGAAGATTACCACTTTGAGGAAACCTATTAAAAACTGACACTTATTTAAGTGATTTGGGTGACCGGACGATTATCCTAATCCCATCAGGCTCCATTACGAAATGGCCTTTTTTAGCCATGGTACATATAAAATATATCGTATCTTTCGGAAATGAGTCTAGATAGACACCATCCTCTGGTAACTTTTTCTGTATTATGAGTATTTCTTCTTCGACAGTTGGTTTCTTCATCCTTTGTGAAATTTATGACACTTACCACAATATTTGTGTTGTATATCACCGGGACTATAACTAGTCATTCCACATTTATTACAAGTAATTGATATTACTTTATCATCGACTTTGTTTAATTTGTAGTCCTCCATGTTGTAAATATACGGAATTTAAAAATATCTGAAACTTTTTTCTGGTATTTTTTCACCGGTAAATTCACTTTCCAAAACTAATAAACAATCAGTATCTGTGTAGATTTCTCTCTCTTCTGTGATATCTATTGCACTATTATATTGTATTAGCTTAAACCCATTATCAACCGGATTCATTAATTCCTCAATGTGATCATATAAATCATCGACAACTATATCACCTTCGATGTATTTTTTAACAAATCCTTTGATCATATCATCATAATGCCAATCATATTCTTTATACTCCTCATACTCATCTAATGATTGTTGAAAGTTATATAATCCATTGGACATAATATCTCTATTGACCTCTTCATCCTCAACAGGTCCACTTAATGTAATCATAAGATCATTTAATGTTGGTACTGCGAAATTACTTCTGTGATCACTATGCCCAAAATTAAATCCCATAGATTTTAAACCATCAAATAGATGTTTAAATGAGTAAAATATATCTTTTGCTGGACAGAGTGAGAAAATTGAATTTTCTTTCAGTGGTATAACTCTATAAACCTCTCCATATGCCTTGGCATAATTGTATGTAGTGGAGCATATTATGGATTTACCTCTCTGTGGATATTCACTCCAATGTGGTGATTCATCCATCATAGATAAATACTGACTATCTGTATTTCTTGCATACCTTTTATACTCTGATGGATTAATTTTTAAAATTTTATTCTTATTGTACCTTTCCCCTGATAATCCACGATAGATTGGTGTTGTGATATCATTTTCAAAATACCACGGTACTTTCCGTTTGAGAAAATCCATGACAGACACACCCTTATCCAATTTTATAGGTTTGGACCTAGTATCATGTACAACATCATACTCCAATATGAATTCACCAAAATTATCTATATTTTTATATTTCATTTCTCGTATTCGTTTAATTTACTACACATTTACTATATATTATTCTGAGTTTGACAAAACATTCTTTGCCTCTTCGATATCATATTCATCACCATCAATATAAACAGTTATGATAGAGTTATTGAGTAGTTCTAACCCTTTACCCATAATTATAACCTCAGATTCATCATTGTGTTTTAATCCGTGTAGATTATTGAGTACATATTCATAAGATGATCCAATGTATTCGGGTGGCATATTACTGGATATGAAATCATGTTCGGGTACTTCATCACCTAGATATTTAATAAGTGGTACTCCATATTCTCTACACTTATCTATCACACCATCCTCTTCTTCCATAAATGCACCAGATCCAGATGCCATGGACATGGCAACCATAAGCCAGTTTGGTATTTTGAATATACACCCACTCAATTGGAATACAAGACCACAATTATCCTCAGAAAACATACGTATCATGTTATCATTAAATGATACTGAAAAGGTTTCTGATTCATCCATTTCCCTGTGTGGTTGTCCATACACACCATTATTGAGTATAGATAATAAATTCTCTCGACTTGTTCCGTGATATAGAAAATCTCTATCTAATTCATATTCATTATCAGTGAATAGATTACTCACATTCTCAAATAATTTATATGTTGTTAGATAATTCATTTTAAATATTCTTGTAATTTACTTTCTAATACTAGTATATATTCAGCATCAGTATAGACTTCCCGTTCATTGTTAATTTTAAATTCCGAGTTATATTTTATTTTCTCGAACCCATTTAATCTTGGACTCATCCAACGGTCTATTTCATCATATAAGTTATCCCATGGTATATCACCATCTAGATATTTTTCGATGAACCAACGAACCTTATATCTATTTTCAGTGAACTTTTCGTCCTGTATATTACTCATAAACTTAGCCATTCCAATTTCAATTTCACTAACAGTTTTGTGTGTGTAATTCAACCCAAATTCATTTGTTAAAAGTTCACTAAATTCCCTCAGTGAACGAATAACATAATTACATAATTTGTATTTTATTAATTGCTCGAAAAGGTACCCAAATGATGTGAAAACATCACCAGTGGGATTTACTACAAAATTGGTATTATTTTCTAACGGGATTACCCTATATACCTCACTATAAATCTGAGCATAATCAAAACCAGTCGAACAGATAATCGATTGACTACGTTTTGGGAAACCTTTCCAGTATTTTGAACCATCTATTATAATTAAGTAATGGTTCGGTATGTTACTAGCTTTCCGTTCATGTATTGATGGATTTATGTATAGACATTCTTCATAGGTATCTTGATATTTATCCTTTGTGTATCTACCACCTTTTTTATTTCTATCCGAACGCAAACCTCTATATATAGGTTGCATTTTATCTATAT
>Ga0208770_1000312_pt1 | contig 34101 bp, 35 predicted proteins | sample AntAceMetag02UK9_FD_184771 | JGI IMG/M metagenome (GOLD analysis project Ga0208770, IMG submission 184771) | Saline lake microbial communities from Ace Lake, Antarctica - Antarctic Ace Lake Metagenome 02UK9 (SPAdes) (version 2) | ecosystem: Environmental > Aquatic > Non-marine Saline and... | reverse complement strand
GATGAATTGTTTAAAATTTATAAATATGAAAAAAAAAATATTAAAAAAATTTTTTATAAATTGATAGGTAAATTTATGTTTATTAACTTCTTTATAAAATCAAATAAAATTAAAGTAGTTTCTGCTTATGGTGGGATGGCCATATATAAATTAAATAAAGTCATTGAATTTACGTATGATAGTAATGATGGAAAAAATTGTGAACATGTTGAATTCAATAAGAAAATATCAAATAAATATGGTGACTGTTTAATTATAGATAAAAATTTGACTAATTCTTATGGTTTAAATATTCATACTATAAATATTTTACTTTGTAGTGTTTCAAATTTTTTTACAAAAAAATTTATTAAAAAAATAATATGCAATTTTTAATATATAATTTTTTCTCTTTTTTAATACTTTTTTTTTTATTTATTTTTAGGGATGAAATTTGTTCAAAATTAAAACTTATTGACTATCCAAATGACAAAAGTGTCCATAGAGAAAAGGCTTTATTATTTGGAGGTATCTTTTTAATTTCAAGTTTATTTTTAAATATCATTATTTTAATTTTAACTAATAAATTTCAAAGTAATTTTTTTAATTTTTTTTTAATTCTATCTTTTTTCTTAGTTGCTCTTATAGATGATATAAAAAATCTTAATCCAAATCTGAGAATAATCCTTAGTATAATTATTTGCTTTATAGGGATTAGTCTAGACCCAGAACTAAAAATAAATAATTTATTTTTCTTTTACAATGATAATATTTACCTTAATAATAATTTTTTTTTTAGTTATGTATTTTCTATTCTTTGTATATTATTATTCTTAAATGCATTTAATTTTATTGATGGAATTAACGGTTTAGCATCAACTGTTGGGTTGAGTTTTTTCTTATATTTAATTATTAAAAATCCCTTAATTTTAAACCTTTATTACTTTTTTATAATTTCTCTTTTGTTTTTTTTATTCATAAACACTAAATATAAAGTTTTTTTAGGTGATTCTGGCAATTATCTTATCTCTATTTTTATTGCTATAATTCTTTTAAAAGAAAATTCTTATCAACCTTCACTGTATTATGCTGAAGAAATATTTCTTTTACTTCTTATACCAGGATTAGATATGCTTAGACTTTTTATCGTAAGAATTTTGAATAAAAGTAATCCTTTTAAGGGTGATCAGAACCATCTTCATCATAGATTATTTAATAAATTTGGTAATTTAAAAACTGTTTTAATTTATTTGGTTATAATAAATTTACCAATTTATATATTTTTCATTTACCAAGAATTTTTATATTCTCTTATTTTTATTTCGGTTACGACTTATTTTATTTTGTTAAAATATACGTCTTAATAATAATATAAGGTAACAAAATAAGTGAGATAAAATTTCTTACATATCTCAAACTATAAAATGGAATCTTTTTATATCCGATACTTTGATATGTAAGAAGTCTATTTATTTTGGACTCCTGACCATCCCAAGATCTAAAAAAACCAATTTTAAAAAAAACAGTTTGAAGAAATGTGATTTTTGAAAAACTGACCCACAATCCATAATCACAGAGTTTATTATACTTGTAATCGAAACCACCAACTTTTTTATATAAACTTTTCCTAAAAGAAACGCTTTCTTGTTGTACGAAACCCCATAAAGCATGATCAGCATAACCTCTCTTCAAAAAAAATCTAGGGTATACATATGGAATTCCTGAAAATTTAAAATTTTTTTTAATATACCCATTTATTCCAGAGATCCATTGAACCTTAGAATTTTTTTTAAAGAAATTTGAAACATTTAAAACTGCATTTTTGTCAAGTATGTCATCAGAATTGATCCAGATTATAACTTCTCCTTTTGCTACTTGTATTCCTTTATTAATTGCATGATACATGCTTTCATCTTCTTCTGATATAAATGTATCAATTTTATCAATATATTTATCTATTATTTCAACAGATCTGTCTGTAGATTTACCATCAATTAAAATGTACTCATAATTTTTTGAGGTTTGATGTGTAACTGACTGAATTGTTTTTTCTAAAAATTTCTCACCATTTAAATTGGGTGTTATTATACTGACATAAGGTTCACTGATATTTTTTTTCATTATTGATACTGTAATATAAGTTTAAAGAATACAAGAACCAGAGCATTGAGGCATATGAAGTTGTAAATAAGCTTCCGTGTGGTTTGAAAGGAAATACATAAGTTATAAACAATGCAAAAAAAATTTTTGAGTAAATACCCAAATTATCTTTATTACTAAAATATTTTAACCCAGGGTAAATTATAATTAAAAGAAATATAACAAATCCAAATAATCCTGTATCAGACAATAGCTCTAAATAAATGTTATGTGGATGGCTTGAACACAAATATTGCTTACTTTTTGGGTTTACAGGGCACTCGATACTAAAAGATTTAAAACCTGACCCCAGAAATTTATTTTGCTTAAATATTTCAAAAGCTGATAAATAATGAAGAACCCAATGATTCTTTAATGAAACTTTACTAATTTTATCAATCAAATTGGGCTTTTCAACTTCATTAGACTGTAATTCGTTTTCAGTATTAATTTGATTAATTGCAGCTAAAGAATATTTATTTCCAACAATGTTATATTTATTGCTAATAGTAAATAGTATTACGATGACAAGAAATGAAAGGGAAAATATTTTTCTACTTTTTTTGTCTAGAATTATCATTAAAAAAATAAAAATTAATGAATTAAAAAATGCATTTCTTTCACCTGTCAAATATATTGTATAACTAATAGTTATTGTAAAAATAAAATAAAAAAATTTATTAACTTTATGATGCTTTATAAATAAACCAAACGATAAAAATCCAAAATACAAAAGAAAAAAACCAACAATCCATTCATCACCAAATGGTCCTGATAATCTGTTATAACTAGCTCCATCGTTGTTTCCAAAAAAATCTTTTCCAGTAAAATACTCAAAAAGAATATCTACAACTAAAAATATAGTTATAAAAATAAATATTTTAGATACAAGCTTTAACGAATTTTCATTTATCATAGAAAAAATTAAGATGATTCCAATTGTAAAAAAAAAATACCTTAAATAAGCGATAGATTTATAAAGTGAATGTGATTTATCAATTGATAAAATTGAGTTGATAATGAAAAATAAAAATAAAAAAGAAAAAAAATAAATTAATTTTTTTTGTATATTAACTTTTGAATAATTAATTAAACAATAAATACCAATAATCATAATAGATATATTAAGAAAAAAACTTCCTATTATATAAAATACTGGAAATGATATTAGGATTATAGTTAGGTAATTTTGCTTATTTAATAAATCTTTATCAAGCATTAGTTAGTTGTTTCTTTAATTCTTTAATTTTAAAAGTTTTTTTCTTATTAAGATCATAAATTTCAAAATCTTCAATTTTATCAATAAGATATGAAATTTGATTTTCTTTATACGAATTTTCTTTAATTTCCCTAAAGGTAAATTTAGTATATTCTTTTAATTCCTCAACTTTTAAATTTAAGAAAAATTCTTTTTTATTTTTATTTATAAAAAAAGCATTGTTGCACGCTGAGTTAGCGCCAACAAACATAAACCCTTTAGATTCCATTAATTCAATAATTGCAGTTAATGAAGCTCCATAAAATATTTTTTTAAATTTATTTCTATCAAAATTGTCATTTTGAGGTACGGTTAATGATAAATTTGATCCAAAAAGTGGGTTATATTCAGCTACCACTATATCAACATGACTTAATTCAATATTTTTTAAAACCCAAAAATCATTTCCATCTATATCGATAGACAATAAGTTACAATCATTTTTAAACCCATAACTATTAATTACAGATGAAATATTGGATGGTGTGATAGTTTTTTGACAAAAATAAAGGTCATTTTTCCAAAAAAAATCTCTTTTTTGTATGAATTTTAAATCTTTTATTTTATCTATTAACAGTCCTCTACAGTTTCTGGTTTCGCATAAAAATCTTGTGTTTGCTTCTTCATAATCACCCGTGCCAATTTCTAAAAATGCTATGTGGTTTGTTAAATTTAATTTATATAACAAGAAATCTATTATGCCGTCCTCACCAAATTGAGAAAAAATCTTCACTTCCGCATCTCTAATATTTGTTATTTTTGAATAATTTTTTTTTTTTAGAAGTAATTGAATTTCTCCTAATTGCTTTTTATTAAAATTTAAAAAATTTTTAATTCTATACTTTAGATAATTTATCATTTTTAATTTGTATAATTACTAATAATATTATTTAATAAATTCTTTAATTGTCATTGTGTAACTAGACTTCATAGCTTGTAAATTAACTTTCAAAAGTTTGCCAAAAACATATACCCATTCATAGTATTCTAAATTTTTCATTAAACCTAGAGCATACTTGCTGAACTCATATAAAGGAATAAAAAATTCAATTGGTTTTTTTCTAAAAATTTTCCAGGGATTTTTGCTCATACTAACTCCAACTTTTCCAAAAACTATCAAGCCCTGCTGGGTTCTATTTATTTCTCCTTTGCTCAATAAAAAAAAATTTAAAGACCAGTCAGTACTAGCATAACCAGCGTAAGAAAAATTTAAAACTATATTTTTTTTTATAGTTTCAGTTCTCATCAACGAATAAAAAATTCCATGAGAATGCCATGCATTTTGCAAGAACTTAGCAAAACGCTCTTTGAGACCTCCCTCTAAATTGAAATCAATATAATTATTAGGATTATTTTCATCACCTTCAAAACAGCTTGGTGAAGTTGATGCTATAAACTTTAAATTTGACTCAAGAGCAGACACATTTACCTCTAAAAATTCTGGTGAGCGCCAATCATCATGGGCCGCCCACATAAAGTATTTTCCTTTCGCATTGCTTAGTAGAAAATTAAAATTTCCATAAAGACCTATATTTTTACTTTGACGCACGTAATGAATCCGCGTTTCTTTTAAAGCAAATCTTTCGCAGATATTTTGAGTTTCATCATCTGACGCATTATCAGAAATTATCAATTCAAAATCTTGAAAGGTTTGTGCCAATAAAGACTCAATGGCTTTTTCAATGGCTTTTGCTCCATTGTATACTGGCATGCCAATACTAACTATTGGATTTATCTCTTTAGTTCTCATTCATTAAAACCACAAGTCTATTATTTTTATCTAAACAAATAAAATATTTTTCATATCCTATAAAGGAAGGATTTGTTTTGCAAACTTAATCATATCTACTTTTTATAATATAATAAAATTATTTATATCTTAAGCAACTCGCTTTAGATAACCATCTGGAGCAACAGTAATCAGCAATTTATTTTCAATACTTTTGTCAATTTCAAACTCCTGATATGTTTTGAGAAATTCTCTTACAGCTGTCTTTGGATTGTTGCCAGGTCCCCAAGGGCGATCATGAAACTTATCCTTAGGCATATCTTCAATAATCGTATCGAAAACCACGCAGTAACTACCGACGCTAGTTAAGTGTGCGTAAGCTTGCAATTCTGCAAGCACATGATTGTGGGTATGATTAGAATCTAGGCACACAAGAATACGTTTATATTTCTTTGCTTCTTTTTGTACCTGTTCAATAATATTTGGTGAAACACTTGAACCTTGGATCATGTGAATACGTGAAGACATAGGATGTTTTTCAATGGCCTCTTTATTATGAGAACGAATATCAATATCAATGCCTAAAACTTTACGATTAGATTCTTTTGGATAAAAACTTTCACCCGACTCTATAGCTTCACTCATATCTAACATGGCGAGCATAGAAGCGTGCATGACTAGAGATCCACCATGTGCAATACCTGTTTCAATAATTAAATCTGGCTTAATTTCCCATATAAGTTCTTGCATAACAACCATATCTTGGGGGTATTGAATTATTGGACGTCCTAGTGAATTAAAATGATAAGAATATTTATGAATATAAGTTTTATTTATAAAATCTAAAGATACTTTTTTGCACTCAAAATCCTCTCCAAGTTTTTTTATATTTTTTTTTTTTTCTAAATTAAAATTATTCATATATTTCTATTATCTTTAATATTAATTTCTATTACTATTATTCAATTATTTTAGTATTTTACAACCCTTTAATAGTATAATTATATATTAAACCTGATACATTATCTTCAATAAGATTCATTTCTCCTTGGTGCAATTGATTATTTCTTGAAATGTGTCATGCAGTTTATTTAATAGAATTGGACATTCGTGTTGTTTATTGAGATATTCTCATTAATATTTTTTCTTAATACTATAATTTGGAACGCCAACTACACATGAAGGGTCCATTGGATTTTCTGGTTTTGCTCCAAATTTAAGTAAGTATCTTTTGTCATACAAATCAGCAATTTGTTGAGCAAGTTGCTTCACTGTGACAGGTACTCCAGAGCAAACATTAATCGGCCCTTCTTGATCGCCTAAAGCAACTTCTGAAATAATTTGACTTGCCTCGATTATATTTAAATAATCTCGAATTTTATTACCTTTTGTTAATTCAACTGACTCGTTTTTATTAAGTCTCTTATGTATGTAGGGTACAAGCCGTCTTTCATCCTCACCTTCGCCATAAAGATAGAATAGCCTACACCAAGAAAATTTTATTGATTGTTCGGGTAACCACTTAGAAAGAAATGTAAATAAAGCAGCTTTAGCACTCGCATAAGATGATGTGGGTTTTAAAGGGGTATCAATAGATAATGTGCCTTTGGACAAATCATATTCAAAACAAGTACCTATACCAACAAAGCGCCTAACACCTGCATTCACTGCACCTTTTGCAAGATTTAACGACCCTATCAAACAATCAATGTTCTTTGGTGATTGTAAATATTTTCCTGGCTCTGCATACCACGCAATATGAATAATTGTATCAATACCTTTGCATTGATTTGTCCACCAACTTTCGTTTTCTTTAAAGATGTCTGGTGAACTGATAATTTTTTTTATATTGCTAATTCTTTTAAAATTAATCTCTTTTCCAGAACGAACAACAGGAATTATATTTACACTAAATTGACTTAAGGCCTTGATAATTTGTTTACCAACAAATCCTGAGGCTCCTGTTAAGAGAATATTTTTCATATAATTGTTAAATTTGGTATAGCTATTACAAACTTAACTCCACTTTCAATTAAAAAGTTATTTTGTAACCTGACCTCATCAGCAATATTCCATGGAAGTATCAGTAGGAAGTCTGGATTAGTTTTTGAAAGAAACTCTGGTGACAGAATTGGAATATGACTCCCTGGCAAAAATTTACCTTGCTTAGACTTAGCAGCATCATAAACGAATGGTATCAAATCAGGTTTTATACCAGCATAGTTAAGCAAAGTATTTCCCTTAGCGGCAGCACCATAGGCTACAACTTTATTACCAGAACTTTTTTGATCAATTAAAAATGATAGTAAATCATCTTTAATTTTATTCACTCGACCTGTAAAATTCATATATGTTTCTAATTCCAGAAGTCCTCGATTAACCTCCTCTTTTAATAGTTTATCCACAGATCTACTAGTTTCATGTTCGTCATTTTGATGACAACCATAAACTCTTAAGCTTCCACCATGTGTTGGTATCTCCTCCACTTTCCAAACACGAAGATCCACAGAAGAAAAAATGCGGCTAACAGTATGAAGTGACAAGTAAGAAAAGTGCTCATGATAGATTGTGTCAAACTGTGTTTGTTCAATTAAACGCATCAAGTGTGGGAACTCCAAGGTGATTGTCCCACCAGGTTTTAATGCAGCCTTAAGTCCTTTGGTAAAATCATTAATATCCGGCACATGGGCATATACATTATTGCCAATAATTAAATCGGCTTGTTTACTTTTGCCAGCAAGTTGTTTGCCTAAAGTTTCACCAAAAAATTCTCTTACAACTGGAATATTTAATTTTTCAGCAGCATCAGCTGTACTTTTGGTTGGCTCTATTCCCAAGCAAGGAATATTTTTTTCAATAAAATTTTTTAATAGATAGCCATCGTTTGCTCCAACTTCTATAACAAAACTCATTTCATTTAGGTTGCAATCTTTAATTATTTTCTTGGAATAATCTTTAGCATGTAAAAGCCAACTGCTTGATGTGCTAGAAAAATAAGCGTACTCAGATGTAAAAAGAGAATTGGCATCAGCATAATCTTCTGTTTGGACTAACCAACATTGATCACAAACTTTAATTTTTAAAGGAAAATAAACTTCTGGACGATCAAGATCTTCTTTGCTCAAATAAGCATTGGAGAGCGGAGCATAACCAAGGTCTAAAAAAGTATACTTTAAGGATGCCTTGCAGTGTCGACAATTCATTACAATTCTATTCCCTGGAAATCATCACTTAACATAGGGTCATTGCTATCACGTTCTGAACGTTCCGTAATCGGTTGTGGCCAATTAATTCCAATCATTGGATCAACTGCATTTACCGCACCTTCTAAATCTTTATTGTAATCTGAAGTGTGAAAATATAACATTTCACAATCTGATGTAAGTGTTTGAAAACCATGTGCAAAACCCTCAGGTATTAAATAACTTCTACGATTATCATCCGTTAATAATTCAGCATGATAATGTAAAAAAGTTGAAGATCCTTTACGCAAATCAACTGCAACATCCCAAGCTTTTCCTCTTATGCAAGAAATAATCTTTGTTTCAGCAGATGGGGGATACTGAAAATGCAAACCACGCACAGCTCCTTTTTTTTTAGTTAATGTTCTGTTGACTTGTCGTATTATTTTTTCCTTTAATAAGTTATTTAATGTTTTTTGACAAAACAATCTATGAAGATAGCCTCTGCTATCTTTGCTGTTTTGATGAGTAATTGTTTGAAGATTTTTTAGAGGCGTTCCGTTTAAAATAAAATTACTCATGAGATTTGGTAAAGCTTAATCTGTTTTATAGAAAATTCTTCCATATTATTATTTTCTTTTAATGCCTGTTGCCATTTAATTGTATTCTCAATTGCAGTTTCTAAAGACCACCTTGGTACCCACCCTAATTTTGATTTTGCTTTTGAAATATCCAGTTTTAGCAAGCTTGCCTCATGAGGCTGTTCTGTACTTTCTATTTGCCACTTAGCATTTATAAATTTTTCAGATAATCTATCTAAAACCCATGACACTGTTTTGGCACCAGACTGCTCTGGACCAAAATTCCAAGCCTCTGCAAAATTATTGCCATTAGTAACTAATTTTTCAGCCAATATTAGGTAACCTGATAAAGGATCAAGAACGTGCTGCCAAGGACGAACAGCTTGTGGTGAACGAACACGTAATATTTTGTTGTTGTCAATTGAACGAAAAAAATCTGGAATTAATCGATCAGTTGCCCAATCCCCCCCTCCCATTACATTTCCTGCCCTTGCACTTGCAAGCTTTATTCCAGTTGCAGATAAAAATGAATTTCGATAAGCTGATGTGGCAATCTCCGAACAGGCTTTACTGCTCGAGTAAGGATCGTATCCACCCAACCTATCAGTTTCATGATATGGACGATCCCATTCCTGATTTTCATAACACTTGTCAGTAGTGATATTAACAATTGCTTCAACAGTTTCTATTTTTCTTGCAGCCTCAAATACATTTATTGTACCGATTAGGTTAGTTGTAAAAGTTTCTATTGGGTCGTTATAAGATTGTCTAACTAAAGGTTGGGCAGCCATATGAAAAATAACTGATGGCTTTGCTACTTTTATAGAATTTTTAAGTGCTGATAAATCGCGAATATCGCCTATGGTAGAATTTTGAATTTTAGTTTTTAAATTAATAACATTAAAAAAATTTGGATTAGTTGGCGGTTCAAGCGAGTAGCCATACACATTTGCTCCCATTTCTTTAAGCCAAAGTGCCAGCCATCCACCTTTAAAACCTGTATGTCCTGTAAGAAAAACTGATCTGCCGCTCCAAAAATTAGAATTTATTTCCATATTTTCCAGGGGGCATTATTCTTTTTCCATAATTCATTAAGTATATTTTTTTCTCTCAAAGTATCCATTGGCTGCCAAAAACCATAATGTTTAAATGCGTATAATTGATTGTTTTTAGCAAGAGTAGTTAGAGGCTCCAGTTCCCATGAAGTGTGATCATCTTTGATTAAATCAATTACATTGGGACTTAAAACGAAAAAACCACCATTAATCCAACTGTCATCTCCCTCTGGTTTTTCTCGAAAACTTTCAATAATATCTTTTGGTCCAAGTTTCAAAGCTCCGTATCGACCGGGTGGACGAGTTGCTGTTAAAGTAGCTTGTTTGCCATGATTATGGTGAAACTTAATTAAAGCAGAAATATCAATATCTCCCAAACCATCGCCATAAGTGAAACAAAAAGACTTCTCGTCTTTAATGTATTCTCTAACCTTTTTTAATCGACCGCCGGTCATTGTATTTTCTCCAGTATCAACCAAAGTTACTGACCATGATTCTACAAGATTTTGGTGTATCTTCATGCTATTATCTTGCATATTAAATGTAACATCTGATTGGTGAAGAAAATAATTATTGAAAAATTCTTTAATTATATAACCTTTGTAACCACAACAAATCACAAAATTATTTATTCCATGTGCAGAATAAATTTTCATGATATGCCATAAAATAGGTTTACCTCCTACTTCAATCATTGGCTTCGGTTTTAGATCGGTCTCCTCAGATAAACGTGTTCCAAGACCACCAGCAAGAATAACAGCTTTCATTATTTTAATTTATTCTATGTTAACAGAATAATCTAGCTCCAGTTAGATTTAATTTTATACTCTCCTGATAATACAAATTTCTTCAAATTTGCTTCAATTTTAGTCTGTATATCTGCTGTATAATAAGTGATCCAGTGATCGTAAATTTTAGATGAAAATTGAGAATAATACCCACCAGTCTGGTTAATTATAGATTGGTAATTAGAAAAAAAAATATCATGATTGTGATGAAGATACTTCATGTAATAACATTTATATACATCCTCTGAAAATAGGTTGAGATTTACATAGTTATTAAGATTAAATATTATATTTTTTAATTCCTCTTTAGATTTTGGATGGATATTAAAATCATAAGAAATGTGAGGATTGTTTAAGCTTGCATTTATTACGGTAATATTTTTTGCCGCATATTCGATCCCAATTGAGCCATGAATAGTTAAAACAATATTTATTCCTTCGTCAATTAACTGGTGATGGGAGGTCATGTTAGGAATTAAAATAATTTTTTCAAATCTTGAGACAAAATCATCAATAGTTTTTTGGTCCAGAATTCCTATTCCCGGATGTGTTTTAATATACCATTCATAATCTGTTTGATTACTTAATTCACCAAGAAATTCTAACCATTCTAAAAAATCAGGAAATAAACTCATTCCCAATCCATGAGGGCTGTCATAAAAAGAATGTGATGCAATTAGAATTTTAGTAGGGCTTTTATTGCCAAGAATTCTTATAGGGTTTTTTTTTTGACTATAAGCAGAATTTTTAATATAAAATTGATCAACATCTGTTCTGCCGTCAAATATTAGTTTTAATCTTTCACGTGCTTTTGTAATCCCATTGTTTTTTGTTGCAATATCTAGTTTCTCAAAATCATCTTTATACGAATGGAATTCGCTATAGGGAAACATATTTTTTTTAGATAAAAAACATACGTCTTGTAAATTAACTTGGTAAACTGCTATACCTAATGAAATCGCAATTCTGACTGGTATGCCCATAAAATAACAGGTATGACTGACGATTAATCCTTTGATATTATTTTTTGAAAAAAGGTCTTTCCAATAATAATATAAGATACAAAATTCAAATAATATTTTTCTATATTCGTCTGATTTAATATTTACAGTAGGCACTTTATTTAATTTGAGATATTCATCATAAATCAAATCACCAAAACATATATCATTAACAGCCAAATTTTCTAAATCTGATTTCGATTTAACTTCAGACATCAACTTACTTACAAGTTGATTGGCTAATGTTTTGTAATTATTTGTATTAAGATTTAAAAATTTATTAACACCAAAGGATTTGTATATTTTCTTTAATTTGAAAGTCATGAAATAAGATTTAAATTTATTAAATAAACCAAATTGTATTCGTGGTTGGTAACCGAAAAGTTGAGCATCATAAATTTCAGACAAAACTTTTGAAAAATGACTAATCGCAATATTGTTGGGCTGCATGTTATTTAGCTCCATCAAAATTTGATTATTTTTATTTTGAGGATTGTTAAATAAAGCTTTATTGTGTTTTATGAAATTCTTTTCAGAGCGACCAATAAAAATTCTCTCTATGATTAAGGATATAAATTTATAAATTCTAGTAAACATAAGTTACAATTATCTAAATTAAATATTTTAAATGACAAGTTTTACAGCTTACCTCTTTAATAAAAAATATTCAATCACTGGATAGATAAATACTTTAAAGCTAGTTATGGTATTTCTTAAATGCTAAAAATATATATATTTTAAGTTTTGATTATGTTAGTAAACTAAAATGGCTATCGATAAAAGAGATATTTTCATTAAAGGAAAAAATATTTATTTAAAAGTATTAACTAAAGAAGACGTTTTAACATCTGGATGGTATGGTTGGTTTAACGATGAGCAGACTTGTGAATGGCTTCAAAAACATTATTACCCAAATTCACTAGAATCCCAGTTAGAATTTTGGAATGAATTAAATGTAGGTCCTGATAAATATTCAAAAATTCAGCTTGGTGTTTGCACGAAACATTCTGATAAAATCCTTGGGGTGGTATCTCTATCAAATATTAACAGAATTAATCAAACTGCAGAATTGTCAACAGTTATGGGTGAGGCTGAGGGCAAGGATGGCAAAACAGTTACTGAAGCATGGCGCCTACTTATTTGGCATGGGTTTAATGTTTTAAATTTAAACAAAATATATGGCGGTTCTATCTCTAAATCAGTAGTTCATTTAATATGCAGGGTAGCAGGAGCAAGTGAAGAGGGCATTAGAAGAGAACACTTTTATAAAAATGGTGTATTCGTAGATTCTTATTTATGGGGCATATTGAAGAGTTCATTTAATAAAAAGTATTTCAATTTTTTAGAAAAATAAAACAAGTCTAGCATTTGCAGTAATATTACTGCTTTTAAAAATAACTTCAAAAGATACATTGCAAGATATACTTTCTATTCTAAACTTGCCTCCAATAAGTTATGCAGAATTAATAAAGTTACATCTGGCTTCTACTAAAAAAAAAATTTATTAAATATAATTATTGCTCCTATAAGTGAAGTATTAGAATTAACACTATAGAGCAATAATAATGTGGTCAGTACAATCAGATAAAATTAAACAACATAAGAAAAGAGTAAATTATACAATTAATAAAAATACGATTGATATATTTAAACAACTTTGTCTAACAAGAGGTTAGATAATGTCAGTTGTAGTAGAAAATAATATTAAAAGATTAACAAATAACACGTAAAAGTAAAATTATTTTTTTAAAGTATTTAAATTTTAAAAAAAATACCCTGACCAGTCGGTAAGGATAAAATTGTATTATTTTTAGTTTTAATAAAATTATCCCAGCTATCTTTCTGTTCTCTAAATAATTCATCATAGCAATAGTCATCTAAAATAATTACGCAACCTTTAACGAGCTTATCATATATTAACTTGACACTTTCTATTTCAGAATAAGCATTATTTAAATCTATATGTAAGAAAATAATTTTATTTATTTGATTAAGTTTTTCATTTAAAGTACCTGGCAATTCACCTTGAACCAATTCAACATTTGAGTGCATAGAAAATTTACTCTCTATAAATTTGAAATAATCTCCTTCAAAATTTACCTTATTTAAGTATTTAATATTTTCTAATTCTTCATTATTTTTTGCTGATGAATCTGGTATTCCTTTAAAAGTATCAAATAAGTATAATTTATTTTTAAAACTGGTATTAAACATAATTAGTTTTGCCATAATCCCTTTTCCAGTTCCCAATTCAATAAAATCACCCCCTTCTTTTTCAAAGTTCTTTGACACATGATTAGCAAAATAGTTGACAATATATGCTCTATATCTAATTTCATCTGGATGCTCTCCCAAGGCATTATTTTTTGTTGCCTCTGAATAACCTTTAATAAAATTATCGTCTTTGAGAAAGTCAACAATATGATTTGTTACCAATCCATCCTCGTTATATGAATTATCATTTGTAATGAATATTCTTTTAGGATTAAATAAAACTGTTCTTAAGATAAATATTATTCTTCTTATTGTTGCTGGCACAATAAAGCGATAAAAAATTTTAATATAATTCATAAAGATTTGACACTAATAACTTAAATCAATCAATTTGACACTAATAACTTACATCAACCAAAAAAAGGATTAAAAAAATCAAGAATAATCGTTTATATTTTTACATTTTTTTTGATTTGTGATTAACTTCGTCCAGTTTAAAAACTGATAAACTTGATATTTGCTTAGTCTAAATCTTTCCAAAACCGATATAATTTATCAAATATTTTTTTTAAGTCATTTTTTTTAAAATTGTAGTCACACAATCCAATACCTAAGTATTCATAATTATTTAGATCTTCATTATTTTTAAAATTTACTGGATTGTTTTTTTTGATATATCTATCTGTGTCTTTTTTTGTTTTAAAAATTCTTGAAAGGAACTTTCTATTTCTTAATATATTTGCTTTGTAAAGAGATTGATATCTTGTAGCAATTGGCAATTGGCTTGATTTCAGAAAATTATCTATTGTTTTTTTAGTAGTTTTTATTTTATTTCTATCAAGTCTCATTCCATACACGTAATAGGAATGAGTATAGTGTTTCGTGGTCATCGGGGTAATAATGCCCTTAAATTTTGTTAAATATTTATTTAAATAATTCGCAAGGGCTTGTTTTTCTCTAACAATTTTTTTAAGCTTTTTAAGCTGTTCAATACCAATTGCTGCCTCTAGTTCACCTAATCTGAAATTAAATCCTAAAATATGATGATTGTGTTTTTCTTTTTCTTCAACAACTATTTCTCCATGGTTTCTAATTAATTGTAACTTTCTAGCAATTTTTCTATCGGATGTAACTATTGCTCCACCTTCTCCCGTTGAAATATGCTTATGATAGTTAAAACTGTATCCTGCCACATCCGCATATTCACTAGAAAATTTACCTTTATATTTTGAATAAGGAGACTGTGCACAATCTAATATAAACTTTAAATTATATTTTTTGCAAATTTTTCTTATCTCTATAACATTTACCGGGTGACCAAATATATCCACTGCTAAAATAGCTTTTGTTTTTTTTGTAATTTTCTTTTCAATTTCAATTGGGTCAATATTAAATGTATTTTTTTCAATGTCGCAAAATACAGGTACTAAATTCCAATTAAGTATTGAGGCCATACAGGCAGTCATTGTCCAAGGAGGGAGAATTACCTCGTCGCCCTTTTCTAAATCTAAGGATCCAAATATTGCAACCAACCCAGAGGTCCATGAGTTTACAGTTATCGCGTATTTTGAATTGTAAAATTTAGATAAATCTTCTTCGAATTTCTTCACATACTTTCCACCATAAAAATTTGGACTTTTTGAGCCATAAAAATCTGAGAGCTTGCCTGATTTAAGCACTTTATTGGCCACGGATATCTCTAATTTTCCAATTTTATTATCAGATAATTTTTTCATAAAAAATTTACAGTTTAATTAAAATAGTTTTTAACAAGCAAGTCTAATTTGTTACTAAAAAAGCTATTTATACCTAAACTAATAGTTTTTTAAACTAATTATTTATAAATTTTTTTTGAGTATCAAAAATTATTTTATTAAGATTAAATTGCTCTAATTTAAATTTTTCATATCTTTTGTTATTTTTTAATAATCTAATCGAAAAATCAAATGTATTTAGGGCACTTCTGTCTAGTGTGTGAGGCAATTCATTTTTAATTACATAATTTTTAAAACCCTTATAAAAATTAGAATTTTTAATGTGATTAATTGAGATTTTTTTATCTGAACCAATTATTTCAACTTTTAAGGTTTCTGAAAAAATTGTTAATTCGAATATGGATAATTTTTGACTATTTATGTTAGATATAACTCCGTTACAATTATCAGTTTTGATTAGAAATTTACCAAAAAAGTCATTATTAATAATTTCATGATCAATAGAGTCTATTTTTCTAACATTACCAACTAACATATTTATTAAATCTAGAATATGTGAGCCATTATGAATCAGGCCTTTATTAAAAGTTCCATAAAAATGATACTTTTGCTTCGACTTTAATATTTTTTTTTTTAAAATATTTAAACTAGGATCAAATCTTCTTGAGAAATTGGTAATTATTTTTGTATTATGTTTTTCAAACAATTCATACAAATTTTTTAATTCTTTTAAATTTGAAACAATTGGTTTTTCACATATTATTAATTTAGGACTATGATTTTTTAGAATTTTTTTTATAGTTAATAAATGCTGATGAGTGGGATTTGCAACTACAAATATATCGCTTTTATATATTAACATGGAGTCTTTTAAATTAGAATAAATATTGATATTTCTTCCCCATTTATTAAGAATATTTTTGTGCTTTTTAATGTCCGTTTCTATTATCGAGTCGAGTTTGATTGCGGGATGCTTTATGGCAGCATGAATATGAGTTAAAATATATTTAAGTTTTAGACTGTCGTATCCACAAGCAATATTTCCAGCCCCCACTATGGTCATTGAATACATTTAATTTGCACTCCTTAAAAAATAATTTAACATTTGATGAAAAGGTAAAGCTCCACTATTAACATTTTCTCTTATCGCATTGGAAAAATCTATACTACTTAAGTCTTCTAGGTTAGTTAAATTATACTTTTGTGGGAGTGGGATGGTAGGTAATTTGTATCTATTTGGTATATAAGATATTGTTTTTATACCCAGTAAAAAAGATACATATAGTGCTGTGCTTCCAATGCCTATCGTTAATTTGCTTTTGCTTAAAGTGGTTGCTAAATCTTCCTCACTAGACTCGATAACTTTAATGACCGATTTTGGATAACTTGAAGTAACTTTATTATATTTATTTTTGGGTTCGGTTGGATGCAGTCTTATAATTACCTTCTCAAATTTTCTTAAAACATCAATCAAAAAATCATACTCAAACGCATTAAAATCTAAAGGATTTTTTTTCACTTTAGTTGGTTCTGAGATAAAAACTACAAAATCTTTTTTATTATTTTTTTTCAAGGAGTAGCTGTGACTTATATCTTGTAGATAATAATTTTTTATTTTAAAAATATCTACCTCTGAATTAAATGTATCCAAGGCGATCTTTTGTGCTGTGTCATCCATGACAATAATAGCATCTGGCAAAACATTCTTGGAGAACCTTCTTTTATAATTATCCCAGTGATCTATTAAAGCAATCGTTTTGATATTATATTTTTGAGAATTCTCTTTTATAATAACGTTAAAATTTAACCAACCCGTTCCGTACAATATAATATCTGGCTGTTTTTTTTTGATAATCTCACTAACTTCATTTAATAAAAGAAATTTATTATATGGAATGTTATACTTATCAAGCTCTTTTGTAGCAGGAGAGTTGCTTATAACGTAAACAGTCCAATTAAAAAACTTACTTTCATTTGAAATAATAGAAGCAATGTAGGCACTTGAACCAGCATCATTTGTAAAAACTAAAATTTTTTTAGAATTAAAATTATTTTTCAATTACGTTAAGCCTTTGCGTCTAATATTTTTGTTTATTTTTGCAATATTAGGATTTTTTTTTATAAATTCCACAATTTCTTTAAATGAAAAACTGAAATTATCAAAATTTTTACAAATTTTATCTATTATCTCCAAATCTTGTTTTGTATCAAGGGGAAAACTCACTTCTGGGCAGTCTAAATCTTCATACATCTTGGTTAGAAGTGTTTTGTATTTACCGCTAGTATATAAATATGGGGTTACATGTTCCTTATCAAGATATTCAAGCTCTCTATCGTACTTGACACTTTTTAATGTTTTGAGCGAATATACCTGTGCACTCATTGACGCTGGATCACTAACGCTTATATAGTCATAATCATTATCTAAATATAATTGAATGGCATAATCTACAAGTTCTGCTGTAATTAGTATACAATCTCCAGTAAGTTCAACGATTATATCTGTATTAAATTTTTGATGAGCCTTTAATACTCTTTCATAAACATTATTTTCACTACCTCTAAAATAATTTACATTATTCATTTTGCACCACTCAACAATGGCATCATCCTCACAATTAGTTGTTGTAGCAATAATAATTTTATTTACTAATTTTGCCTGCCTTACTCTATTTACCATAATTTCTAATGCAGGTTTGCCATTAATGAGCTTCAATGTTTTTCCGGGTAATCTTGTTGAAGTCATCCTAGCTTCAATTGATATGCTGATGGTTTTTAGCATTTTATTTTAAAAAGTTTTTTTGTTAACTATTAAGTCTAGAGAAGCCATCGATTGTTCTTTTTGAAAGAGCTTTTTGTATTTTTTGTTCTGATATTAATTCATTAAATTTTTGAAAAACTTTATCTACTTTTAGTAAAAAAAAAGATAAATCTTTGTTTTTGTGTGCGTATGATGGTCGAAACTGATTGTTGGCTAGTATCCCTTCTTTCATCATTAGGCTAGTAAACAAGGTCATAAAACTTTTGTTATCATATTTTTCAAACCTAAATTGAAAAGATGGTATGCTGTCTAATCCTTTTACCTCAATAGGTATATCTCTTTTTTTTGATATTTTTATTAAACCCAATTTATATTTTTTACCTATCTTTATTAAATGTTTGAAAACTTTTTTATTTTTTAGCTTATATAAAGTTGCCAATGCTGCTGAAACTCCAACTTTCTCTGTCCAGCTAGTACTGCTAATAAACATTTGATCAGCAGCTTTCATTGATTTATTGTTGCCTATAACAGCAGCCATTGCAAAACCATTAGACATACCTTTTGCAAATACTGCAATATCTGGGTTTACTTTATGATTGAGATGAAGTCCTCCATAACACATTCTAAAACCACTTGTAATTTCATCGAATATTAAAATGATTTTATTTTTTGTGCATATAGTTCTAATTTTTTTTAAAAAATTATTTTTTGGCTCAATATCTCTTTGAGGCTCCATTACAATTGCCGCAATTTTATCTTTATTTTTTTTAATTATCTTATTTAAAGTATCGAGGTCATTGTATTTAAATGGCAATGCTGTTCCATGCAATTCTTTTGGAACTCCATATGGATTTAGACCTGGAATTAAAAAATTATTAAGAGATTTTTTATTTTTTAAATTTGCTGCAAGATACCAATCATGCCATCCATGATATCCACAAAATAAAATTTTACTTTTGTCAGAATAGCCTCTAGCAATTCTTATTGCTATTGCAACTGCCTCACCGCCAGCTCTACAAAATTTAACTTTTTTTGCCCAAGGGTGAATTTTGCATAGTTCTTTAGCAAGTCTTACCTCGTCATAATTGTTTAAAGTAGTTACTACAGATTTTTTAATACTTTGAATTACTTTTTTATCTACAAAATCATCGCAATAACCTAGAATGGACGCGCCTACACTCATATTGCAAAAGTCCTTATAATTTTTTTTATCCAAACCTTTAATATTTATACCTTTGGCATAAGAATAATAAGTTGGCCAATTATCTGGATGATATAACTCTGCCCTCTTAGAAAATAGTTGGGTACCCCCAGGAATTATTTTTTTGGCGTCATTGTACAATTTTTTAATATCTATTTTTTTTTTCATTATTTTTTGATCTTATTAACCCTTCATTTCTAATAGTCTTATCATTAATTTTTAATAAATTTTTATGCTGCAAAAGAAGATTTAAAATATCTTGAATTGTAAAAAAATCTTTTTTCATATACTCAAAAATTTTGGAAATTAAATCGTAATCTTTTGGTTCGTCCAAAGTTAGTCTCAATTTACCTAACTTAGAAAATTTTTCATAATCTAAAAATTTAAATTTTTTAGGATTATTAGAGACAGCTTGTAAAATATGCTCTTTTTCATAATTCTTTTTTGCATATAATTTTATTTTTTTTAAAGCTTTAAATGACAAAATACTTGCATCCAAACCATCAGGAAATTCTCCGGACAAAGTGACTAACTCGTAACTGCTTTTATGGTAAATATCAATAATTTCATCTATTACGAAAGGATCAATTAACGGACAGTCAGCGGTTATTCTTACAATATTTTTACAATTATATTTTATTGCTGCTCTTAGATACCTTTCAACCAAATTATTTTTACTACCACAAAAATATTTAATTTTTTTCTTTTTACACAAATTAACAATTTTGCTGTCATTTTTATGATTTGACGTCGCAACAATTATTTCATCAATTCTTTTTGATTTTTTTAACCTTAAAATAACATGTTCTAAAATTGTTTTATTTCTAATCTTTAATAGAACTTTTCCAGGCAGTCTATGCGAGTCTAATCTAGCTTGAATAATCGCTGAAACTTTACATTCTTTTTTTAAAAGCTTGTCTGAATTCATCAATATCTCTTTTACACATTCTTTTATTGTCTTCAAGAAATTAGAATAGCTAAAAAATCATAGATTAGCTTTTGTTAGAACTCCAAATTGGCAAATGGATTATAAAAAATTTATAATGGTCCAGCGCGCGTTAAACCCCATACTTTTATAAGCCTTAAAAAAATACTTGAATTGTTTAACTTAAAAACAGTCTTTCTAGAGCCGAGATTAATTGAAAAAAACTGACTTTGGTGGTAATTTCTAGATAAAATTAAATGGTTTACAGCATTTATAATAAAAAGTGTATAAAAGTCTACAGTCAGTGCGGTAGTAAAAAAAATACTTATTTAAAATCATCTAAACCTTTGGCATACTTAACATAATTTTCTTAATTTAAAAAAAAATGAAAAAAGATGAAGGCAAATATATTTTTTTTATGCCTGCTGGGGAAATGCAGTATGCAGCTGTTAATTTTTTGAAACGACATAATTTTAAAATTATATTATGCGATGCCAATCCAAAAGCTTTCTTAAAACCTCAGGCAGATATTTTTCTAAACTTTGATATTTTTGATATTAAAAAGTGTGAAAAAAAATTTTACACTCTAAGCAAAAAAATTAATATTGTTGCCGCATATACTGCCTCATCTGATTGCCACAAATCTATTGCTCACATTTCAGAAAAAATTGGCTCAACACTTACATGGAACAAATATATTTCTGATTTATGTAGCGATAAACACAAATCTAGACAATTTCTTACAGGTTTATGCCGACAACCCTTGTCTACTCTAGTGTCTCATCCTAACGACCTTAGATTATGTGATAAAGATTTTAGTTTAAGAGAAGTGGTGCTAAAACCACTTGATAGTAGTGGCTCAAGGGGCTTTCAAACATTTAAAAATATTCATGCGATAACTAAAAAAGATTTTTATTATACGAAAAGTTATTCTAGGCTAAAAGAAATCATTATTGAGGAAAAGGTTTCTAGATCAAATAGATATATATCAGAAATTTCTGTAGAAGCACTTTATTATCAAGGCAATTTAAAGATTGTTAATATTGTCGATAGAATTTTTGCTAATGATATTAAAAAATTAGATAATCTGAAATTTCTCAAAAACTCAAACCTTTTCGAAGGAATAGAAGTTGGTCATTTAAATCCATCATTACTTCCAAAGTCTATAATTTTAAAAATTAAAAAAATATATAAAAAAATTTTTAAAAAATTAAATGCCAACAAAAAACTGGTAACACTGAAACTTGATATTTTAATTGATGATAAGGATGAGCCAATAGTTCTTGAAATGACCCCTCGTACATCTGGAGGTTGGGATAGTTGCTATTCTAATATAGTTACCGGTGGAAATTTATTAAAAAACTTATTACTTTATATAATGGGCATACATTCAGCATCAAAAACTTATAATAATACTTTATCATATGACAGAATCCAAAAAAAAGTGTTTATTTTAGCAATTCCAAGTGATATGAATCCTAATTGTATTGGACGTAAATTTTTTGCTGGAGATGTGTGCAATATAAATATACCGTTGCAGGAGATTGTAGACAAGTCATTAATAAAATTGAAAAATGGAGATAAAATTAAGCCAATTAACATCATTTAAACCTATTAAACTAAAGAATCTTTCTGCAGAATATGATGGAACATCAGTAGTTTTTAATTCAGGTAATGAAAGAGCAATAGTTGTATTAAAAAATAATAAAATTTCACAAGTAAATCATTTTATGGGTGATAAAGAAATCATTGTGAAAACTTCCACCAAAAGCCTTAAGGTCGGAGAACGACATTTTCAGAGAAATGTTGATCATTTTTTAATTAAAGGTTCCCATCAAAATAATCTAATGCGAATTGGTCAGACATTTCATGCTAGTGAAGGTGGGACATGGTCAAGTCTACCGCATGAGTTTGAAAACTTTCCAGAACCAGGTTTTGAGGAATTGTTCTTTTACCTCTTGTCTGGTGGATCTTGTAGAGCAGTACAAGTTGGAAAAGGCATGCTTCATGATGGCGAGAATATAGATAGTGCTTGGATAGTTCGGGATAAAGAATTCTCCCAAGTTCCAATGGGGTATCATCCAGTTGTTGGGGAGCCGGATGTTCATGTGAGTTATATTTGGTGTTATCTGTGTACTAAAGATGAATGGGAAAAAGTGTGAGTACCAGAAGGGCTCTTATAGTTGGAGGTGCTGGTGGACTTGGATCGGCCGTGGTTAAATCTTTAAAGAATCAATACTCATTTGATGACCATTGGTTGTCCAGCAATAGACCTGATGTAATGGACCCTGCAGCATATGAGCATGTTCGAGAAAATTTGGATCTTGCTATATATTTTGCAGGTACCAATTTAATTAAACCGGTAGAAGAAATTACATATGAGGAATTATATCATATTTTCTCAGTAAATATTTTAGGTGCATTTAATTTTGTTAAGAATTTAAAGCATAAAATGCGAGGAACATTTAATCCAACTTTTATATTTGCTTCATCCATAATGGTTAATCATCCATACCCCAATAGAACAGCATATGCTTCTTCTAAAGCAGCTATTGAGGGTCTATCTAATGCGCTGTCTGTTGAGCTTGGTGATATGAATATATCATCAGTTTGTTTAAGATTGGGTCATTTAAATTCATTAATGAAGTCTACTGTGACTAATCCAGAATTACTTGAGAAAGTAAAAAGCAAAACTCCACAAGCAAATTTAATGGACTCCAAAAGCATAGGTAATATAATTAAAAGTATTCATGATCACTCCCCCATGTTTAATGGATCGGTAATTGATTTAGATGGAGCCTATACTAGGAATAGATGGCCCTTTTAATAAGAGGAATAAAACAGGTACAAGATGTTAATTAATTTAATTTAAATGATGAAAGTAACATTTATATCAGAAGTATCGAGTAATCATTCTAGGAATATTGATAGAGCGATTGAATTTATCGACATAGCTTCAAAGATTGGTTGTGATGCGGTTAAGTTTCAATTATTTAAGATTGATAAATTATTTGCACCCGAGATTTTAGAAAATTCAAAGCAACTTAGAGATAGAAAGCAGTGGGAGCTACCAGTGGAGTTTTTGCCTAAATTAGCAAAACAATGTAGAGAGAAAAATATCCAGTTTAGTTGCACACCATTTTATCTTGATGCCGTTAAAGAGCTGGAGCCTTATGTAGATTTTTACAAAATAGCATCATATGAGTTGCTTTGGAATGATTTGCTTATTGCCTGTGCACTCACAAAAAAGCCAGTGATAATTTCAACAGGGATGGCTAATTTGGATGAGATAAAACATGCTGTGAGGGTTTTGCGTAAAAATAATTGTGAACCCAAAGTTCTTCATTGCACATCAGCTTACCCCACGCCATTTAATGAAGCAAACTTATCTTCAATAGAAACAATTCGAAAAGCAACTGGATGCGAAATAGGTTGGTCTGATCATACAGTTAACGCAGGGGTTATTCAGCGTGCAATTCATAAATGGGATGCAAAAATCATTGAATTTCATTTGGATTTAGAAGGCAAAGGTGAGGAATTTAGCGCAGGTCATTGTTGGTTACCTGATAAAATTGAAGAGGTTATTAAACAAGTTCGATGTGCAGAAGCCGCTGATGGAGATGGTATTAAAAAACCTGTGCCATCTGAATTAAATGAACGTGAATGGCGTACGGACCCATTAGATGGATTGCGACCCTTCAAATCAGTTCGCAAAACATTGTCTGCATAATAAAATGCGAAAAGCTTTATTGGTTTGTTATGTCAGTTCAGAAATAGGTATTGGACATTTATCTAGATTGTTAGCATTAGCAGATACTTTAAAAAAAGATAACAAAGTTATTCTAGATTTTTTAATATTCGGGGATTTAATTAAAAAAAATGAGTTAGACAAATTTAAAGTACATAACTTTTCATTAGATAGTGATTTTGTTGCTATTGTTAATAAAATTTTTGAGATTAATAATTTTGATTTATTGATATTTGATATTTACCAAAATCATAAAATTAGTAAACTTCATGAATTACTAATAAAATTAAAGCAGCGCAATATTTGTATAATTGGCATTGACTCCTTAATTGAATACTGCCAAATTTTAGATCTTATTTGGATACCATCATTTAATTTTGACCACTCCAAATATATTAACTGTAAAAGTTTATTAAGATCAGGTTGGGATACTTTTCTTATTCAAAAACGTTTTCAACATAAGAAATGGTCTCCCGGTTCAAAAGTATTAATTTTAACGGGTGGTAGTGATATTTCAAATTTAGGAAAAACTCTTCCAAGTCAATTAGACCAAATATTAGATAATAATTCGGAGTTGCATTGGGTTAAGGGGCCATTATCCAAAGACCCTAATCTTCCAGAAAAATGTCGATTAAATTGGACCATCCATGATTCACCACAAAAACTTGATGAGCTCATTGTGCAAAGCAATTATGCAATAACAGTATTTGGTATATCTTTTTTTGAAGTATTGCAGTACGGGATTCCGTCAGTTGTTTTTTCACCATATAATAATAAAGATAATGAGGAACTTGAAGCTTTGTCAAAACAAGAAGTTGCTATGATTGCTAATAATTCCAAATTAGCTGTTGAGGGACTTTTTAAACTTATGAATAATGATGAGATTGCAAACAAATACTCAGTCAATGCATTAAAAAGAATGTCGATTAATGGTACTAAAAATTTATCAAGAGAGATTTATTCATTATTAAATATTAAATAAAAACTAATTATGTTAAAAAAATTTAATTGTATAATTTTGATTAATCTTTAATTTAATAATCTGATAAATGATAAAAAAAAAATTTGTATATTTATTTTTTCATCTTAATTTATTTTTTTCGTCACTACCTGAAAATAAAAGAAAAGAGGTAATAAATAAATGTTATTGGCCACTATTAAACTTAATCGATAAGTCAGATTTTAACATTGGCCTAGAAATTACAGGCTGGACATTAAATGAAATTAAAAAATTAGATAATAAATGGATAATTTTTTTTAAAAAGTTGTTAAAAGAAAATAAAACCTATTTAATTGGCTCATCTTATACTCAAGCAATTTTTCCACTCATTCCATATGAGGTAAATAATTTTAATATTAAATACGGTAAACAAATCTATAAAAAAATATTAAACCAAATTCCAAAAGTTGCCTATGTTAATGAGCAGTGTTTTTCAAAATCAGTTGTCGATTTATATAAAAATGAAAATTACCAAACTTTAATTATGGACTGGGATTGCATAAAAAATAACCAAAATATAAAGCAACAATTTAAATTTTATCCTCAAAAATTAAAAGGAAACAAAAAGACAATTGATGTTATTTGGAATTCTTCAAATAATTTTCAAAACTTTCAAAAAATAATTAATTCCAAATTGTGCAATACTGAATATTTAAATATCTTTAATAAAGCAAACTCATTTCAAGAAGGAATTGTAAATGTTTATGGAAGTGATGCGGAAATTTTTGATTTTAGATTAAAACGATTTGAAAATGAGGCAAATATTTCAAACAAAAATATAAGTGAGTGGAAAAAAATTCATAGAGTGTTAGATCAATTTAAAGAAAAATTTATTTTTTTAAATCTTAATCAGTTATATAAAATAAATTTTAAATCAAAATTTAATAAACAGTCAATAGATATAACCTCGCTTAAAAATAATCTTCCAACAAAAAAACAAAGAAAATATAATCCTTTAAGATGGTATGTGGGAGGTCAAGATAATTATTCGATCAATACATTATGTTGGAGAATTTATTTATCAAGCAATAAAAGTATAAATGTTCTTAAAAAGCTATGTTATTTTTGGAGTAGTGATTTTAGAACTCACATTGAAAAAAAACGTTGGAAAAATTTTTTTCAACAAATTAAAAAAGATACAAAACATTTAGTTAAAAAAAAATTAGTTGAAGATATTTTTAAAGAGAAAATATATGATTTTTATTTGAAAAAAAATCATTATTTGCTAAAGAATGATAAAGAATCTATTTATTATGATGATGGAAGTTGCTTTTTTAGCCTAGATAAAGAAAGAGGATTGACGTTAAAATCCTTTGGTCTCATTAAAAATAAATCATACTATTCTTATATAAAAAAATACAATCAGGGTTATTTTTATAGTGATCGATTAAATGTAGATTTTTACAGTGGGCACAATGTAATGGAAAATTCAAATTCAAAATACTCCGATTTAGATAAAAGAGGGGAAATAAAAGTTAATAAAAGAAAAAATTTTATAATTTTTAGTAATAAATTTTATATAAAAAATATTGCTAGAATTAATAAACAGTGGCATTTTGATACTAAAGAAAAAATTTTATATTTGCATAATAAAATTATGCTTTATGGTAATGAATTTTTATCAATAAGATCGAATTATTTTAATCTAAATCATGAAATTTTTGATTTAAAAAATTTAAAAATTTCTACTAAAAATGGTGGATCGGATAATGAAACTTTTAGCTTAAATAAAAATGAGAATTTTTTTCATGATGATTCTTTATCACCAAAATTTACTGCTCAAAATTGTTTTGGTAATACAGGTGGCACTGTAAGTTTTGGTGATAAAAAAAATGAAATAAATTTCAAAGTATTTCACCAAATAGGCACTTCTGCACCAATGTTGTGCTTTCAAAAAGATAAAAATAATTCATATTTTTTAAGATTTTTAACTTCATTTAAAGAAAACAATGATGTTAAAAGTAAATTTACTAACAAAAATTTTGAAAGTCTAGTATCGATAGAATTAAAAAAATAATTAAATTAATAATATAGCTTATATCAAATGAAAATATTAGTTACAGGTTCAGCTGGTTTTATTGGTTCAGCGCTTTCTATAAAATTGTTAGAAAGAGGAGATGCGGTAATAGGCATTGATAATCATAATGACTATTATGATGTCAAGCTTAAAGAGGGCCGCTTAAAAAGACATATAAATCATTCAAATTATAAACATATTAGAATGAGTATTGAAAATCGAGAGGGTATGGCAAAGATATTTGAAGATGAAAAATTTGATATTGTAGTAAATCTAGCTGCTCAAGCAGGAGTCAGATACTCGATTAAAAATCCTTTAACATATATTGATTCAAACTTAGTTGGTTTTGCAAATATACTAGAAGGTTGCAGACACAATAAGGTTAAAAATTTAGTTTATGCATCATCAAGTTCTGTTTATGGTCTTAACTCTAATCAACCTTTTTCGGTTAATCAGTCAACAAATCATCCTATAAGTTTATATGCGGCAACAAAAAAAGCAAATGAATTAATGGCCCATGCATATAGCCATTTATATAATTTGCCAACAACAGGTTTGAGATTTTTTACTGTTTATGGCCCTTATGATAGACCAGATATGGCTTTGCAAAAATTTACTAGAGCAATTATTAATGAGGAGCCTATCAATGTGTATAATCACGGCAATCATTTAAGAGACTTTACTTATATCGATGATATTGTTGGAGGTGTTTGTAAGGTAATAAATAAACCGGCACTTTCAAATACTGAATGGGACAGTGGTAACCCTGATCCCGCAACCTCTAGTGCACCTTATAGAATTTATAATTTAGGTAATAATAAACCAGTAAATTTAATTGATTATATTAAAGTATTGGAAAATTCACTTGGAAAAAAAGCTAAAAAAAATCTATTGGCTATTCAGCCAGGTGATGTGGTTAATACTTTTGCTGAAATCGATAATTTCGTCAATGAATTTGAATATAAACCAACTACAAGTATAGAACATGGTATAGATAATTTTGTATCATGGTTTAAAAAATATAATAATGAATAAAAGAACACTCATTACATGTGGCGCTGATTTCGTAAGCCCATTCTTATTTGAGCTATTGCTACTACTTTTGTATTTTATTCCAGTTTGATGGGTTTAATAAGTTTATATCATCCATAAATAGTCCGGGTGGTATGGGTGGCAATTTTCCATCTGAGGCTAATATGATTTGCTGTAATTGTTTTTTGCTGTCAACACCTACAATAACTTTAGATATCTTTTCTACAGAAAGAGCATACCTTATGGTAGCTTCTAATGCTGTTATTTGGTTATCATTTAACCATTCATGCCATATTTTCCATAAATTCTTCCACCGATTAAACTTATGGGGACGATTTTGTTTAGACATCAACAGCAACCCCTGTAGAAACACAGAGCGAATATGAACTTCAACATCTGCTTTGTATAATTTTGACAGCCAGCTACTATTTATCAATCGTTGGTCAATAATATTTAAAGGAGCTTGAACAATATCTACCTTAATTTGATTTGTTAATTTTTCAAGTTCTGATGAATCATATATTGATATGCCTATCTTCTTAACCAGGCCTCTTGACTTTAAATTATTAAGTGCGTTGACTATCTTTTCACCTTTGTCACCAAGCAGATCTTCTGATCGATGAATTAACAAACCATAGAGTGATTGTATACCAAGTCTTTTTAATGATAATTTAATTTGATCTTCGACCCAAAAACTAATATTCGCAACCTCTATTTTTGGAAGAGGGGGTAACTTTGTAACAAATTTAAAGTCTAAAATACCAATCTTGCCAATTATTCTTTCGCTGTCACCATATGCAATAGCTGTATCAACTAAATCAATATTTTTTTCTCTGGCTATCTTAATGATATCTTTTATATTTTCTAATTTTATCTTGCCATGTTGATTTGCTATACCATAGCTCATTCCAAATTGAGCTGTCCCCAAGGCTAATTTTTTCATTTTATTTCTAAACAAGTTAAATGATACACAAAAAATAAATATTATTACTTTTTACAATTTCTTAAATATCTATTTGATAAATCTTTTTGTAGAACGGCTACCATAGTTGTTGCATCATACTGATCATCTTTATCAAAGCTGCTATTAGCATCTTTACCTAAATTTCTACATACTTCTGTATAGGTGTTTAAACTTAAAAAAGGTAGAGCATAATCTTGTTTATAGGTAAACAATCCTTCTTTATGATGATAAGAATTTGCATGAGGAAAAGGCGTGTAAAAATCATGTATAAGTATATACCCCCTTGGTTTTACCAAATTATCAACATTTGCTATTGCCTGGCTTAATAAGCTTCTATCAATCCAGGAAAATACCATAGAAATAATTGCCAAATCATAAGTTTTCTTGGGCATATCTTTTTTTTGAGTAAGACTTCCGTTAACAAAATTAATCCATGGAAATATTTTTGATCCTAGTTTTGTCGCTTTCTTAGATGGCTCTAAAACAGTTCCCTTCCATGAAGGTTGTGATTTTTTTATTCCTGCAGTTACCGCGCCTGATCCTCCACCAAGATCTATAAAGCTTGCAGATTTAGGAAGTTTGATATTTTTGATACTCTTAATAACATTATGACTTTGTGGAACTGGAACTGATAATCTTGAAAAATTACGTTCATAAAAAGCATCGGCTTCGTGCTTAATGAATATATCTTCCTGCTTATTTCTCATATTTATATATTATCTTTAATAATGTTTTTAACTAGTTTTTAAACCAGTTAAAATTATTTTTTATCATTTTTAATTGATTTAAATAGCGTTTTGTTTTCAAAGCAAATACTTGTTAATAAATTCCATTACCGAAGAAGTATTGTAATGTTTTATTCTAGAAAACTTAGCATTAATGCTATTAATTTCTTTAATTTGTTTGGGGCTATAATGAATGCTTGAGTAAATATTTATTGACGATTCTAGAATACGCTTAATACCAAGCAGCTTACTTACATTATTGGTTAAAGAACTTTTGGACTTATGTTTTGATTGTCTTGAAATTCTTGCACTTATCATGAATATATTTTGTTTTATTCCTGTAGCTTGCAGTCTGTCTATAGGTCCAAGTGTTTGCTCTCTATAATATAGATCTTTAAAGTTATCTTTTGGTATATCTTTACAAATAATTCTTATATGCTTAGACTTGATAATTTTTCCTTTAGGAATTTTAAAGGTTTTGCATAGCTTGGATTTTTTTGTTATATTTTTTAGGTTCACCGAATTTGGAAACAGTACATAGTCATGTTTAAATTTATTGTTAATTAATACATGATTATTTTTTTCCTGAATAAAATTTACCTTAAGTTTTTTGATAATACTTGATTCTTTTATTTTTTTATAGAAATGATTGAAATCAAATATATATGAATCAACAATTTGATTGGCATAAAAACTATTATATTTTAACTTTTTAATTTTAATTTTTTTTTTTTTTAAAAATATCAAAACTTTTTTAAATACTTTTCTTTCAGAATTATTTGTAGGTGCTATTATATTTGAAAAAACATTCCCAAAATTGTCAGATCGCCAAGCACCCCCTATAAACTTTGTTTTTTCGTAAAAAACAACTTCTGCTCCATATTTAATTTTAAGATAATCTCCAAGTAGGCAAGAACAAAAACTTGAACCAATAATAGCTATATTTTTTTTTGAATTAAGGTCTAGACTGCTAAAAAGTTCGTTTTTTGAATTCATTTATGTAATATTTTTCAGAATTTTAACAACATGAGCTTGTTGTTCATCTTGAAGCATTGCATGCATCGGAATACTAATTGCTTCTTGATGAAATTTTTCTGCTACTGGAAAATCATTTTTTTTAAAACCTAAATGCTCGTAGTATGGATGTCGATGCACCGGAATATAATGCAAGTTTACACCGATGTCATTTTTTCTTAATTCATCATAAACTTGTCTTTGGGTCTTAAAATTTAAATTGGCCTTGATAAGAATCGGATAAAGATGATAACTAGAATTAACGTTAGGGGCCTGCCAAGGTGCTGTGACTGTTAAATTTTTAAGTTCAGTATCATAATATTTTGCTATTTTGTGACGACGTTTAACATATTCATCTAGACGTTTCATCTGATTTAATCCCAATGCTGCTTGAATATCATTCATTCTATAATTATAACCAAGATCTATCTGTTGATAATTCCAGATTTCATCTTTTGGTCTTTCTTTCATTATTGCTTTATCTCTTGTAATGCCATGGGTTCGTAATCTATACATTTTATCTGCAATGCCCTTGTCATTAGTTAATGCCATACCTCCCTCCGCAGTGGTTATAATTTTAACTGGATGAAAACTAAACACTGTGATGTCACTATGAGTGCATGAGCCAACTTTAATTTGATTATAAGATGCACCAATTGCATGGGAAGCGTCTTCTATAATTTTAAAACCATAACGTTTTGATAGGTCACGAATAGCAGGCATGTCACAAGGTTGACCGGCAAAATGGACTGGGACTACAATTTTTGGCAATTTTCCTGATTTTTCAGCTTGTATTAATTTGTCTGATAATGCATCGACACTTATGTTGTAAGTTTTTGGATCTATATCAATAAAATCAATATCGGCGCCACAGTAACGACCGCAATTTGCAGAAGCTACAAAAGTGTTGGGTGAAGTCCATAGCCAGTCCCCTGGGCCTAGATCCAATGCAAGACAAGCTATATGTAATGCACTAGTTGCGCTATTAACTGCAATAGCGTGGAAAGCTCCACAATAATCAACTACTGATTGTTCAAATTTTGGTACTATAGGACCTTGCGTTAAAAAATCTGAACGTAGTACTTTTTCAACCTCAGCAATATCCGCTTCGGTAATTTCTTGACGACCATAAGGTATCATAATTTAAATTTTACCAATACTGTCTTTGTTCTGGTCGATCCATTTTTGTAAATCAGATTTTGTCATCCATTCTGGATTGCTGTCACTGCTATATACAAACCCTTCAGATACCCTCTTCCCACCCTTGATACGTAAATTGTCTTTTGCCCATTCGTTTATCTGTGGTAAAATTTTATAATAATTAGAGTATTCATAAGTTGAATAAGAGTCATGGCTGCTAATCATTTGTTCATGTAATTTCTCACCAGGACGAATACCTATAATTTTATGTTTAGCTTTTGGCGCAATTACCTCGGCAATATCCATAACTTTCATTGATGGAATTTTTCTAACATAAATTTCACCTCCCACCATATCCTCAAAAGCATGCCACACCAAGTCAACTCCCTGATCAAGTGAGATCAAGAAACGAGTCATACGTTCATCAGTGATGGGTAATTCACCTTTATCTTTTAATGACATAAAAAATGGAATTATAGAACCACGTGATCCCATAACATTACCGTATCTCACAACAGAAAAGCGTGTTTTGTGGCCACTTGCATAAGATGAATTGCTTGCCGTAAATAATTTATCAGATGCTAATTTGGTCGCTCCATATAGATTAATTGGACTGCTTGCCTTATCAGTTGAAAGGGCTACCACTCGTTTAACATTTTGATCAATACAAGCATCTATCAAATTCATAGCTCCATTAATATTAGTTTTGATACACTCAAATGGATTATATTCTGCAGTAGGAACTATTTTCGTTGCTGCTGCATGCACAACAAAATCTACACTATGTAAAGCACGGTGAAGTCGATTTTTATCGCGAACATCACCAATAAAAAAACGTACTCTTGGGTCGTCTTTAAATAGTTTTTCCATCTCCCATTGTTTCATTTCATCACGTGAAAAAATCACTAAACGTTTAGGATTCTGTTTTTTTAATGTAAGCGAGACGAAGCTATGGCCAAATGAACCCGTTCCACCTGTAATTAATATAGAAGAATTTTTAATCATTCTTTATAATATATTCCTTTATTAAATATTTTCCAACAAAACTTTCACAACTTGTTATAAAAATCATAAAATTTTTCTACTTATAAAATTGTTTATAAAGCACTTTTGATCCACTTGGTAAAAATCAAAAAAATAAGCTTTTTTATTTTTAAAAACTTGTAGTAATTTTTTTTTTGTAAAGTTTGTCGAACACAAAAAAAGAAAGCCCCCGAGCCAGCTCCTAACAATTTGCCTCCAATCATTCCATTTTTTCTGGCAAATGCGTACAATTTATCAATCTTCTGATTTGATATTTTGTCAGAAAGTTTTTTTTTAATAGCCCAATTTTTATCTAATGTTTGCCCAAATTTATTTATACTGAAAGGACTAGCTTTATTTAATTTTTCTGCACTGTTAGCAACTGACAACAATTTAGAATAGTATTTTTCCTTAGTATTAAAAACTTTTTTTTGAACTGATAAAACTTTATTAGAATCTTTAGAATTACCTACCCATAAAAATAAAGGCTGGGAAAATATTTTTTTTGCCAATGAGCTTTTTAATTTGATAGATTATTTTTTTGTCATAAAAATTTTTTACAATCAAATATACATTATCGTGGAAAAATTTTTTGTTTATGTTCATTTCTAGTTGTTTAAAAACATTTAAGGTGCTTGTAAAACCTTGGTTATTAAACGTATGTAAAATCATTGATTTTAGTTATTTTAAATAATTTTTATAATTAACATCAAAATAGTAAAATACTACAGTTTTTTAGGTTTGAGTTAAAAACAAAATATCAATTATCTTTATAATCACTTATAAAATTTTTTCAGTGCATAAATCAAGCCAATTGAGCTATTAGTACTGGTCAGCTACACGCATTACTGCGCTTCCACATCCAGCCTATCAACGTGGTGGTCTACCACGGCTCTATAGGAAGAACTAG
>Ga0208770_1000307_pt1 | contig 34570 bp, 48 predicted proteins | sample AntAceMetag02UK9_FD_184771 | JGI IMG/M metagenome (GOLD analysis project Ga0208770, IMG submission 184771) | Saline lake microbial communities from Ace Lake, Antarctica - Antarctic Ace Lake Metagenome 02UK9 (SPAdes) (version 2) | ecosystem: Environmental > Aquatic > Non-marine Saline and... | reverse complement strand
AGCCGCTGTCATTTGCCCTGCCGTTGTAACCTACGCCGTTGTTGAATGTCTTGCGGGCCACAAATGACCATGCGTTTCCGACAACATCGGCATTCGGCTTGAGTAGGTAGTTGGCAACACCGCCAGATGCGTACCAAGTATTGTTTTCAGTTCCGGTTGTGTCCTTAACTGAAAGGTCCGTGAAGTAATAGTCGCGACCCAATCTTGTTGGTCCGCCTTCCTGACCTCTTGGGACAATAATTCCGATTGTTCCTGGTATATTCAGTGCGCTTACACTCAAAGGGCTACCGCCCGCCTGATCCCGTATTTGAACCACACCAGTACCGGCTCCGCATAAGACCCGGAACTCAAGGAAGGTCCACGTTCCTGCTATAATTACAGGAGCCGCAGTTTCTGCAATAATTGTACCGGATGAATTGCGCAGCGCAATGGTTCCGCTTGGCTGCACGTTAAAGTAGCAAACAAGCGCGTTAGTGCTATCATGCAGTCTAAATTGCTGTGTGTTGGCTTCGGTTGGCAGTACCGGCGCATACCATGCAAGCGCAAAATAAACTTCAGCGGCAGCAGGATTTGCAAGGCTGGCTCGCATATCACCAGTGGAGCCGTTAGTGCCGCAATAGAACGCCTTGACTCCTGTGCGTGAGCCGAATACCGGCTCATCGACACGGGCATTAGAGGAACTACCGCCCGTCGGGAAGTTGCTCCACACACTAGCAATGCTAATGTCCTCAAAGTCACCAGTCTCGTATCTGTTCGGGCTGTCAACAAAAGTCAGTGCCATTTTACGTTCTAAGCCTTATTTCTTCTTCAATGCCGTGCGTGCTGATTCGAGCGCCAGAACTATCCCTGACAATCCCCTTATCATCCACATATATCACACGGTCCTCAAGAACCAAAGCGGTTCCAGCAACGATACCGTAACTCATCTGCCGGCCCTGTATTGGTGCAAATGGAATATCCGCGTCACCCGTGGCAGTCCAAGGCTCGATAGTGGACTCACCAAGCGCCCAAAAGCTTGACCCAACGGTAACTACCTGCAAGACAACATCAGGCTCAGATTCAGCTTCAGCAAAGACTTCAATCCAGAACTCGCCCGGCCTAATGAAATACATGCGCTGGCTACCCGCAACGGATACAATGACATACGCAGCAAGGGTTGTGAGCGATACCGCCGCCTCGGTCCCTCCATCCGGAACGTCAACAGGAGTCAGTATATCAAGCCCGCCGTTCTCCAGAGTCGCAGCACCCCACGTTAGGTTTGCCGCCGTTGTTGTTGTAACGATAGTGTCTCCACCAGCCCCAGGCACAACAGCCTGCACGTTGAGGCGATATTGCTCAAGACGCCTAACCTCGACGTTAGGGTTTGCAAGAAGTGCTGTTGAGTAGGTTCCGCCAGGAGTGCCCGTGTTGCCGATGGCGGCAGACAGGTTTGATAGGCTAAACTCTGACGTTGCACCAATAAGCACAAGCCACGGGTCCGCCAACGTTCCAGCCGGCGTTCCAGCGTCAACGCCGGACGCAACAAACTCATAGTAAACAGTGTCAATAAGAACCACGTCGCCCGGGGATACGTTTAGCGCCTCATCAGCGTCAAGGTTTCCGCGAGACTTCGTATCACCCTCGTAGTAGTAGAGAGTCGCGCCGTCCGCAATCCATAGGCGCTCCACGCCGGGGGATGCTTGATATGTGATGGATACTGGCGTGTCTTCAGCAGACAAAACGCCTGTTATCGCAGTTTCCGTTGTCCCATCCCAACGATACAGTGTTTGACCGGATGCAACAAAAAGATCGCCGCCAAAGAAGCCCTGTTGCGTGAAGTTTCCACGCATTGTGCCGGACCCAAATGCGCGATACGAGTCAGTTCCGGGGCGGGCAATAAGCGCCGTATCGTCAATTGTAGAAGACGGGTCTTCCTCGAAGAACCTATTGAGTAGCTGCAATTGAACGCCGCCGGCATAGTCCCGGCGCCACGTCGTCCTAGTTAATGGAACTTTGGCCACTTAGTAACCCCTGCCAATATCACCATTGGTGTTGAACGCCGTATCCCAAATGTTGTCTGGGGCGGCACTGCTGTTTTCTGACGTATATCGACCGATAAAGCGCGAGCGGATTTGCTGATACATTTCACCCGTGACGCCGCTAATTTCCTTGCCGTATCGTGGGTTCAGACGAATTGCCAATTCAATGACAAACATATCGTCAAACTCTTCCGGGAATGGCGTCGAAGAAGTACTCAGGAGCGTCGAAACAAGCTGCCAATTGGCAAGGTCTCGTCGATAAAGATAAGTTGTCGTAGAGTTGTTGTCTGACAGTGTGGCCGACGTATTCCCTGCCACAAGGTTTCCGTTGCCGAGTAGCGTGAGCGGATAAGAGGCAAGCGTGCCAGCCACGTCAATGAATGACAGTTTGGCTCCGTCACCCGGCTCCGGCGGAAGCATTACGCTATATGACTGATCCAGCAACAGGTTAACGAACGTGTCCTGCGGTATTGCCCTATTATCAACCAGCGGCGTGAAGTCCTTCAGGATCGTTCCTCGCTGGGGATGAATATTTTTGGTATCGCCAAGCCATACCGTAACAGTTGACGGCCTTGTGTGGCGCTTAATAATGCCATTAAGTATGACAAGCGCCTCGGCTTCCTGCGCTGCTGATGGCGCACGGTCAATGTCTAGAATCTGGCTTTCACGGAAACCGCGTTGAATAATCTGGCTTAGTGTGGACATTTAGCACCTTATTTGCGGTGATATAGATACGATTCCGCGTCAAGCGACATTACATCAATCCCGTATTGTGCGCAACCCAGACGATTTGCAGACACCCATGCCGCCTCATCCGCATTGGCGCCCATATCAAGCGCCCCCAAAGCAACCTCAGAACCGGAGCCAATTGCCATAGGCTGTTTGAGCGGGACTTCGGAAATTCCGTTCATGTCGCAGATAAACAGGGAATCACCAATTTGGACAAGACCCATCCAGTCATCTTCCTTGCCGGCATGAAACTCTTCCAGGCAGTCCGTCTTTATCCAATTTGCGAAATGCTGGCCTGCCGTGACTGATCCGCAATATCCGCCAATAGCTTTGTCGCCCTTGACGATCTTTTCATCCTCATAAAGATGCTGGCCATTGGCAGTAATAGAGCGATCAGCCGCAAATACACCATCTTTGAAGACTATTACTGTCATGGTAAACCCCTAGTCACTGTTAGGCATACCGTACCCCGGAATAGCGCCGACTTCTACGGCTTTCTCGAACATTTTGCGTGCAGACGTTGCTGCGTGCACCTTCTCCCCAGATTTGCGTAGTGCGGCTTGCAGTTCTTTCTTTGTGTGTCCGCCCCACGCATCCGAGCCGTCTTCAGGCTTTGGCGCATCAGGCTCAACAACGTCGTTTGGATTTTCAACCCAGCCGGCAGGAACGTCATTCTCAGACTGGAATACGCCGGAAGCGCCTTCTGGACCGTATCGCCATGCCGGCCAAAATACCTTATTCTTATTTGCCATCTATCAAAGCCTCACCTTCGAGCCAATAGATCAACCAACAAAAGGATGATCCCCAAAAACACATGATTGCGTAAATTATGTTCTCAGTCATACCAATTCCTCCATTGGTATGACCAAGGTAATACCTATTATTTAAACGTCAATAAGCAATCCGAAATTGGTTGTTTCTCCAACAGGTCCGGATTCCATCACCCTGACAAAAAACGTGCCAGAAGATACGGTGTCCTTGATAAAGACATGCCCATCTTGTTGAGCCTGCGGGTTAAACGAAAGGACAGCGTTTTCGTTTGTTGGTGCGGGACCGGCGGTAACGGCAAGTTGCCACGGTCTGCTGGTGCGGTTCCGAATTTGCAGATAGTTAGGGTTTACCGCAACCGAGGTCCAGCCGCTTTCGGGCGTAATTGCAACACTTGAGGTTGTAAGGGCCATTGGTTATTCTCTTTCTTGAGTTGAGAAGTTACGGAGCAACGTAGTGTCCTGCTGTGCCATTATCGGGTATAGAGAAGTTGGCCGTAATAGTCAATACGTCAGTTCCCGGCAAAAACGAAAATGTAGTCAGGCCAGACATTCCTGTGTCGTTATTGTTCCGTCTCGATATAAGCGCTCATCACGTCGATACCCACAATAGACGCCGTGGCGTTATTCGTGCGAAAACCCCAGGGGATGGCCAGAAGGACAGTGGCGGTGGGCACGACTGCCGCGCCTCCGCTTACTGTTCCGGTGGCGGCATTGCCCGTTCTAAGGTTCGTGACCTCCCAATTAATGTCGGTGCTGGCAGGCGAACTAAATAGAGCAAGCTCATAAGGGTCTGTGCTAGTGGTCACCGGGAAGTTTACGCCCAATGGAATCGGCGCCTGTGCGGTTGTTCCGCCGTAGTAGATGGATAGTTCCGTTTCACCAGCATCATGTCCGACGCCGATACAGTTAGTAAGATTTGCGGGCGGGAGGTTGGTTGGGGTGAAGGCTTGGCGCGCGCCCATAAACATGCGAGCGCCTGCGACCAACGATGGGTCACTGATACCGAAGCGAAGGATATAAGTAAAACCTCCCAAGCCCGCGCCATCGCCCGTTGTGTATTGTGGTGACGATGTCCATTGCCCCACCGTTCCGGCTGTCGCGCTGGTCTGGTATCCCAGCCTACGCATACGGGTGAACATGTTAGTCGCGGCTACGTTTCGGGCAGTTGTGGTAAAGCCAGCTGTGAAAACTGCATTAAAGCCGAAAACACCCGGCAAAGTAGTTGCGTTGCCGGGTGGACTCCAATAGCCAATTTTCTTCTGCGCTAAGAGTGGCTGCAACGCGCTGCCTGCCCCAGATGGACCAATAAACGCTGGTAGTTGCCTGCCCGCTATCTCTTTCCGGAATACGCGAACAGTGCCCGCTGGCGGGGCCGCTGGATTGGTGACCGTCAGGTTCAGGGGGTCCCCCCCAAGATACAATTCCGTGAAGTTGTCATTAGCCTTAATCATGGCGGTGCGCAGGGGGTCCCCTGTGCCATCATTTGGCGCGGCGCCTACGTTGATTGTTTGTTTGACCATAAAACTGCTTAACTCTCGTCACATGTTACAAGTGTAGTGTCTACCGTAATGACCGTGCTGTCAACGGTGATGCTAAGGATCGTTTCGTCGAACAGAATACCTACGCGCGTGGGGTCAGTTACCGACGTTGCCAGCGCGGCTCTGACATAGAAATATCCCGTCGATGCCGTGTCTTTCTCGAAAACAATACCGTCAATTTCTTGGCTGTAGCTGTCAAACGAAAGAATATCTGGCTCGGATGGAACGCCAGGAGAAGCCAACGTTGCTACCTGGAATGGCCGTCCGTCTCGACTCCGAATTGCCAGATACACTGGATTGGTGGCGACCAAAACCCAGCCAGTGTCTTTTGTGATGGAGATAGACGTTGTGACCAGAGACATTGCAGTCTTCCTAGATAAAACTTGGCCCCAATGTATCTCTACACCGGGGCCAAGTCAAGCTATATGGTTAACAGCGATCAGAAGCCGTTAATGCGGACAATCTTCGAGCGACCGTGCGCTTCAACGTTTGTCTGGTATGCCGAGTCGAGGCGGCAGGATACCGTACCATTATCGCCGTTCGAGTAGCGGTGCATACGCATGGAGAGCGGGACGCCCTTCATTTTGCGCGTAGCATTCTCACCCGAAGGAAGAGTTTCCAGCGATGCAGTTTCGACGCGGATTGCTTCGCGCGCGACGATAGAACGAACCACATGGCTCGTGCTGGCGCCTTGCAGGAAGGTCACAACCGCTGCGTTAGCAGGTGCGGCATCGACGGTTGCATGTGCGTTGTTCACTCCGACATCACCAATTGGCGAAGACGGGTCTTGCACAACGATGGCTGGGTAGATGCGAACTTCCGCGTCACCCGTGCCGTCTGCGGTTACTGCTCCAACAACGCGGAACTGCTGAAGGCGGCCAATGCTGGCACCCTTGCGGTTATCCCATGCGTTAACGCCGGCAATCGTAAAGATTGCGCCGTCTTCGATGGTTGCGTTAGCGCCAAGTCCTGCCAGGTTAAACGTCTGGGTCAGGAAGTTGCCGTTAGTCGTCTGGGACTGAGCAACGGCACGGTAGTTCACGTTCTGCGAAGCGCCATCGACAGTGCCGTTGGTGCGTGTGCCAGCAACCTGAACAGGAAGCTGTTGGGTGAACATCACCTTCATGCCAAGCAGGTCTTTCACGGCGCCCGAAAGCGTACCGAGAATGGTTTCCTGCGTGCCACGGTTGGCAGTCGTAGTCTCAAGGAGATACTTCGACAGGGCTGGGTAGTCGCTATAGGAAAGAACCGCAAACATAGTGCCGTCTGCAACGCCTTCTTCTTTCAGGCGGACATATCCGGCCTGAAGTGCTTCGATGGAGTTCACTGCGTTACCGGAAACACCAGTTTGGTTGTTACCTGCGCGTGCAGTGAAAGAAAGCACGTCTGCGTCAACGTCTTCACCAGCATTGCGACCGATTGCCTTAAGGCGCTCGTCTTTCATTGCCATGTCAAGATCGCGAACGCGGCTGAAGTCTTCGTCGAAGAAGTCATAGCCAATCAGCGAGTTAAGCTGGAAGATTTCGGCACCTGCAACAGTGTCCTGCTTGCCAGCGGAAAGGTCAGCCACGTTACCAGTTGTGCGGCGGCTGTTGTAGCGAGGGGAGACGCGCTCGATAACCTGGAAGCGGTTGAGCGGGCCAATCTTGCTCGAACCACGATCCATCCAGCGCATCAGTTTGGACGCGACAAGCGTGTTTTCCATTGATGCGGCGATAGCGTCGGTGACGAGAGCCAGTTGAGGATAGTTGTTAGCCATTGTATTTTAATTCCACGGGTTGTTGTTTGATTTTAGAAGCTTCTCGTAATTGGCGTCAGCGTCCGAAGTGAACTTGCCGCCAGTTCCGCGAGGCTGCTGGGGTGATGGTTTAGCCTTGGTTGTCTGCGAAGCCACTTTGGACTTTGCGGCCAGCCGAGCCGAGATTTTACCAAATTCAAGGGCTTGGCCCATCGGATCGAGGTCCGTGATACTCTCCAGCGCGTCAGGATTTTGCGCTAGGTGATAGAATACGTCTTCCGCATTCGATAGTCGCACTAAATGTTTTAGAGCCTCCGGTGCAGGCGGCATCGCTTCTAGAGCGTCCTGAACAGTATCTTGGAAGTCAGAGTATTTGTCAATACCCCTTTTTCCAACATCATTTCCGACGGACTCAAGGTCAGCATTCTCGCGCTGCCGCCTTGCAGACTCGCCTAGTTCGCGAGTTGCGCTGGATGCTCGCTCCTCGGCCTGCTTTAGAATAAAGTCGTCTCGATGATCCATCCAGTCGCTAAGAGCCGCTTCATACTTCTCGTCCCAACGGCCAAGGTCAAAATCAGCCGGATTTGGCTTCTTTGGTGCGGCTGCAACCGCTTCCTTGTTTTCTGGAGACTTGCTGCTTGCAAGCGCGCGGACCTGATTCTCGAGTTCCTGGATGCGGCTTTGCGATGCAAAACTCTCACGCTCCGCTTTTCTGCGCTTAAAGGCTTCCTTAGCTGCCGCCTTGTTGGCCGCAATCTGCTCTGCGCTTTCAACAACGCCTTCGCTGTCATCATCGTCCTCTTTGATTTCAACGTCATCGGCTGGGGTCAGACTTGCCTCCGCCCCCTCAATAACTTCATTGTCTGCGGGAACGATAAATTCGCTTTCGTCTGGTGTGTTCTCAATAGTCATTCCGTAGTACCTCCGGTTGGGTTTGGAATTGGAGTTGCATTAATCTTCTGAATTTCCGCCAGAACTTTTTCTGTCTGAGCGGCCAACAGTTCCATCTTGGATTCCATCTCTAGAATCTTAGCTGTACTGGTGATTCTGTCTTGCTCTGCTTTGGACAAACGCTCCTGTGATTGGGCGCGCTCAGATTCGGCGGTTGCAAGTTTTTGTTGAACGTCAGCAAGTCTGGCTTCAGTCTCGGCCTGCTTCTTTTCAACGTCAAGTTCGGCGCTACGCATTTGAAGCATGACCATTTTTTCTTCTAGTGCCGCCTGCTTTTCAGCTTCGGCGGCCATCGCGGCCTGCTCCTCTGGCGTCAAGTCTTCCTCTTGGCCAGTTCCGGTGCGCTCACGAAGCGCCTTGGAAAGCTTCTCTGTTCCGGGGACGTTTAGCAATTCGATCAGTTCTGGCGCAACCAGACCCATCAGTTCCGGGTTGGCGTTGAACATTGTCTGATAGAAGTCGATTGCCTGCACGCGCTGGGTTGCTGCGCTTGGTCCGGTAGCAGTGTCTACAGAATACTTGCCAAGCGTAATGTCAATGCTTTCCGGGTTCTCTGGATCATTGAGAATTGCCTCTTTGATCTTTCCGTCCTCGCCAACGATCTTGATGATGCGTGGTGCGTCATAGACGTATGGGATAAGCTGGTTAATGAGACGATATACTTCGCGCTTGGCGGCTTCCATCGTTTCATCGTAAATGAGTCCGCCCGTGTCGGTGATATCCATTTGGTGTTCAAGGGAAATGCCGGAAGGCGCCCCCATACCACTGGCCAAGCCTGGCCGAATGTCAAAGATATCATTGATAGACTGTTGTGCTGCTTCAGTTTCGATGATGGCGGCTTGGTCAACAGGCGGTGGCGAAATCTGCATTGGTGCTGGCCCGCGATACTTCAGAACTCCACCACGAAGGCGGTGAGCATTCTTGTACTGCTTTTCCTGCTCAGCCGAAAGCGCGTCTTCCTGCGCTTCGTACTGCGCACGGTTGCGGAACACAATGCGCTCAATCCGGTCAGATTTGACGTAATTATAGAACGTCAGCGCGTCGCGGGCATTGTAAATCATACCAAACCGCTCCATGCGGTCTCCGGTATAGATGCACCAGGCCGGAACGCGAACGAGTGGAACGCGATCTACTTCCATTTCGTATGGCTCGCCAAGTATGTCAGAGCCGTTCGTCAGAACGCCTCTAGCGTACTTGCACTTCGCAACGCGGGATTTGTATTCCCCGGTTTTTTGGTTTCTGACTACTGTGTCAAAATCACCATCTTCGTTTGGATCAGTCTGGTACTCTTCCGGTGGAGTGTCGCCAATATCTACCACATCGCCGTTCGTCAGCAACGCCAAAGTCTTGTCGCGCTCATGCATTGTCCATACAAGAGCAATACGAACCGTATCTTCGTTAATCCACCCCTGAAGGTTATCGGACTGTCCGTTGACCATAACGCCGCTTGTATTTGTCAGCGTGTGCGCCGGGTTCTCACCAATGCTTTCGACCGGATAATCAGGGAACATTGCCTCATAATCCTTGCGGGTGAGGTTGGTTTCCTTCATTACGTGGCGCGCGTCCTTGCCGGTTGGCTCCTGGGACATTGAATCCCAGATGACGCTCCAGCTATTTTGATCCGTGCGAATGAAAATATCCGTCTCAAACACGTCATTGTTGGCGTATTCGATGGTTACTTCGTAGTTGCCGATACCGCCAATAAGCTGCTGCTGCGAGATTGTTGCGTCTACAACCTTGATATCGCTGTTCATTTCGACGTTGCGGATCAATCCCTCGCGGATTTGAGCAATGCCGTCATAACGCTTACCTGGATTGACTGGTGTAACCTTTGGTCCGATTGCCTTACGCGCACGAGCACCAAGGCGGTGACGAAGTAGTGATGGAACCTGATTAAAGGTCATGGCGGGAATATTGTTGTCAACGCGCCACTTGTAGTCTTCAGCCGGCCACTGATAGCCAGCCGCATAGCGAGTGTCTTGAATGCCCCGGTCACGGTTCTCGCGGTCAAAGTCAAGATCGTTCTGCCGGGTTTCCATAACCCACTTGCAGAAGTCATCTTTACTGTCGAATCCTTCGAGAGTAATTTCGTTTTGGTCTTTTAACGGCATTTAGGCCATCCATCCTGTATTGCTTGGCGGCACGCCGGCTGGGCTGTATGTGCGACCTATGCTAGAGTTAATATCACCGCCTTCAATAAGTTGCAACGGCTGAACGAACTCATCGGCATAAGTCAACCCTACGGCATCGAAAAGGTCGTGGGATCGAGTCTTCAGCTTCTTTTTAGGCACAAGCTGGTAGTCGCCCTCTTGGTTAAGATATTCGACCTTAACCGAGCAAAAGTCAGACTGGATTCCCTCCTCGTCCGGAAGGTCAAGCCCTTCTGGAGACTCCATTGCATCCTTTAGGCGCATTGCCATCTCAGCCTTGCGGTTGCGTGGGCCTGGCTTGTCGGGGCGACGCAACTTGTGCTGGCTCACACCGCCAAACAGAACTCCGCGAACAATTTCGCTATATCGCGGATCATCGCGCAGTGCGGAACACAGTGCATCACCGTTACCGCCACCGCCGGCGTCAATAAACACACGGTCAGGCTTCCAGTCCTCGATCATCGCTTTGATGAACTCAAGTCCCTCATTGAATTTTACTTTGGTGCGGTGCGTTATTTTGTGCACTTTTCGGCCCTGACGAACAGCAATTGTAAATCTGTCGCCACCGCCAGATGCAGGGTCAACCCCAATGACAATGGAGCCATGAGCCTTGATATTGGCTTTTCGGCTTCTCGTCACGTCGATTGGCGAGATAAACGCATTATCGTCAATTGCGGCGAAGCAGTCAGAAACAGTGAGCGGATACTCACGGGAAAACTTAATGATGTTGCGTGGACCGCCCATGCGCTTTCGGCGCCATGCAATCTGACCAAGCGTCAGGCCGTTTACCTCCATCAGTTCCGATTCGGATGGGAAAATTGGGTTTTCTCGCTCAGTTGACGGCTCGAAGTCTGCGCCTGGATCAGAATAGCAAAGCGGGTCTTCTGACCAAGGGACAAACGTTAGCTGATAGTCGGATGCGCCCTTCATTGTATCCATGCAGCGTTCGTAAAAGTCGCCAAAAGGCTCCTTTGCCGTAGATTCCAGCCAAATTTCGGTTCCAGGCATATCTGACACGCAGTTACCAATGCCGGACATACTGCCTTCGAGGTTTGGAGCGTATGCCGCCTCAGAAAAGTGCAGGAATGAAACCTCGTCGCCTCGTCCGGCCTCGTCGTTTTCAGCAGAGAAAACGCCATATCGGCTATCCATACCGTCAAATTCCAGACCCTTGACGTTGGAGACACCAAGCGGGGGAGCGAACGGATTGTGTTCCTGGAAACGCTTGACGATGCGGTAAAGTGCGTTGGTTGACTGTGATACGTGTGCCATAATAGCAACAGACGCGCCGTGATGCAGCGTTGCTTTGTTGTATCCGCGAGCAAGAATGTAAGTAGATGCGCCACCGCGTCGGTACTTCAACACAATTTGCCTGATCTTACCCGTTTCGCTTCTTTGCTTTTCAGCGGCGTTGTGCACAATACGCTGAAGGGCATTGAATTTCAAAGGGACTAGCTGGCCAGCCTTATCGCGTATCTTCAGGCATTCGTTTGCGTGAAGTTCAATATTGTTACGCCATTCTCCCAGCTTCCGCAAAACAGCGGCGTCGGTAGAGAATTCGTCAGGATGCTTCAAATTTTCCAAATAGTCCTCCGGTGAGCCGCGCCATCGAGTCGGTTAGAATGGCAACACACGCAGCGGGAGGTATGCGTGGACGGCACGGCTCACAAGCAAAGTGCCACGTTAACCCTGTGTAGTCAATTCCGAAAATTGTGAAACGCTATAGAGTCTCTAAGTAACTAGATTCAACGCTAGAGAGTCTACTAAGTTACTAGAGTCTAAGGTCTATGTTTGAACCAGAGGCTAGGGTTGGAGGTATAGGGGAAGAAGCCCCAGCCTTTCGGCCAGAGTTGCTTCCCGAACCTTAGTGCCATGTCCGAACCTGTCGGCTGAGGGCGCCTCGGTGCTTAGGTAGGGTGCAACCCCCTAAACTTGCGATCTGCTTCACAGAGACTTTGCACGTCCCTGGCCAGTATTTCCCCCTATCGCTTTCGGGCGGGGATGCTAGAGGCTGGCGCCCCACGGTTCTAGCTAATGGTTTCCCATTATAGCGCCCCGCCGTCATGGCTTGAAGAAAGCCGTAGTTTTAACCGACAACGCTACTCGGACAAGATTGCATGCTGTACTAGGATTTACAACATGCTATTTTGCATACCAGCGTTGCAAGATTGCATAACTGCATGGCATGGGATATGCTATACTAATCTGCTAGGGAGTTTCCATGTCATTCAAAAAACCGCCAATGATTATCGACGGGCCGGCTGGAATGCAGGATACGTCTAAGTTTTCTCGCCTTGCAATTTTGCAGGTGTTCGAGAATATCGGCGGGATTGAGAAGTTCACCGAGGTCGCAGAGGAAGACCCGCGTTGGTTTTTCGAGAAGATGTTTGGAAAAACGGTGCAACCAGAAAAGGTGGAAGTCACGCGCGACAAAAGCGTTGCTGAACTTCTGGCGGAACTGGATAGCAAAATGGTAAATGTAACGCCGGGGAAACGCGATGAAATTGGCGAGGAGTAATGGGCGCCGAAAGTGCCTTATTGATTTGCATGACAAAACAACGCTAAAACTAGTTTCTGAGGCAGTGTCCAGGCACAAGGGCAAAGATGTTGATCCTAAAGACTGTAGAAGCGACGCAAAGACAATCATTTCTGCATACGTTCTCGGTCAGGACGTTCGCACCGCAGCGCAAAGATTATTAGCGTGGTGGTGTATTGACTGTGGAATGGATACGCTCTACCTAGACAACACGACGGAGAAAACTGTTGCGCGTGTTCTAATGCCGGCTAAGGCTGGTTACGCTGCTTTGGAGGCAATCGAAAAATATGGAACTGGTCACGGAACAGGCCAACCAAAGAGTTTGCACCAAGTGCAAAACATCAAATATTTGGAGCAAAAATATGGCACGTCACGCGCTCTCCCGAAATCGGGAAACGCCGAAATTATTCCTTTCTCAACTACGTGAAAAACTAATCTATGTCAGGAGATCACTGCGCTTTGTCGAAGTGGCTACTGGAAGGCCAATGCCGTCATTCAAGGATGTTGTTCCTTACGTGCGAGAAAACTTCCCTGACTGCGAAGACCCAGAAGGCGCTACCGGAGAATTTATCGAAGGGACGCACTACGAGTCCTGCGACGACTTTCGTTTCTTTCCGGGAGGCCCAAGACTTTTTTCTGAGAACGGCACCGATTATATCAATCTATGGACCGGATGGAACGCTGAACCTGGAGACATAACCCCTTTTCTGGAGTTGACGCAGCACACGTTTGCATCGTCACCAAAAGATATCGAGTGGCTATTGGACCTGATCGCGTGGCACGTTCAAGACCCGATGGTGCATATTCCTTTTGCCGGAGCAATCACTGGCGAGCGGCTTCCTGCTGACCTGTGGGTATCTGCAATTTACGAAGCGTTCGCGCCGTGGTCAATCAAGTTTGGAATTATCCACCTGCGTTCGACAAACAAGGCGTGGATGCGAAATGCTGTCATTGGCGTGCTTAATGGAACCGGCAACGGGCTGGAGGATCGAATTGGCGGTCAGGTTCTTTGCCAGATGATATTATCCCCAGACGCTCGAGTAATTCACGACGCCCAGCGGCAAAGGTCATTCTCTCGAAATGAAGTTAGCCGTATGCTTGTCCTGCTGACTCTTCCGAAGGGCCAAGATAGGTTGTTGCAGAATGATGACCTGTTTTATAGTATTCCAGCACGCAAATGCCCACCGGAAGTCATATCAAGGTTTCACGAATGGGTGAATGATGGAAACGCCAGGTTTCTTGCGGACTGGTTTCTGAAAAGAGATGTGAGCCAGTTTGTTGTTCCCGCTGCCGCGCCGCTTACGCAGGCTTCAAGGGTTGCCAGCCGTGAGCGCATGAAGCCTTTTGCCCGACTGGCGCATGAGATGCAGGAGTCAAAGGAAAACTATATTGCGCACTGGATCAGCGATGCATTGACATGGGCGTCTGAGATGACAATGCCGACTTCCAGCGCGTCAAAGGCAACGCAGGAATATGCAAAGACGATTCTCAGGACTTTTCCAGATGTGACTGTCCGTCCTTGGTACACGTCAGACGAAATTACACTGATGTTCCCAGACCTGTTTTCCCAATACCCGGAAATCAAACGCTGGAATGGCGTGAGTCCATCGCTTGTTAGCAATGATTTGCGTGCCGGCGGACTTCCAATGCTCGCGCCGGACAATGGATCGGCAGGGTTCTTGCATAATGGAAGGCTCAACAACTACTTCGTGGTGTTTGACCAAGAAAAGTGGCTCAAACCGATAAGCCAGGAAGAATTCGAGAAGCAAATGAAGGCGTGGCCGACATATCGAAAGTACGTAGAGGGCAAAAAATGATAAACGACATAATTCTTTCGCTGTTTGATGAATCTGGTAATGCGCTCAGGCCGTGGGCCGAGGCCGGGTTTGTGGGCGTCGCCTACGATATCATTAATGACTGCAAAAAAGAAAACTTTGATAACGATGGAACAATCTATTACTTCAACGAAGACCTATCAAGCGAGCGAACGGTGCGCTCAATATTCACCAACATGCGACCATCACTTGTAATGTCGTGGAGTCCCTGCACAGACCTGACTGTTGCCGGCGCAAAGCATTTTGCAAAAAAGTTGGAAGAAGATCCTGATTGCCAGGATCGCGCTGTTCGTATGGCCCGCCATGTTGAAACCATTGCTAACGAATTTAATGTGCCGTGGATGGCAGAAAACCCGGTTGGAGTCCTATCAACAAAGTGGCGCAAGCCAGACGCTTACTTCCACCCTTACGAATATGCGGGATATTTGCCAGAAGACGACGAACATCCACGCTATCCTGAAATCATACCAGCGCGTGATATTTATGCGAAGAAAACCTGTATCTGGCACGGAAACGGGTTTATCATGCCAGAGCGCAAGGAAATAGTTCCCGAATCGCTTGATAACCCTGGATGGAAGAAGCTGGGCGGAAAGTCAGAGCGGACAAAGCGCATACGCAGTGAGGGGCCGCGTGGTTTTCTCAAAGCTGTGTATTTGGCAAACAGGAGTCACGTACTTGGCAGATACAAGAAAACCTTCATGGATAGCTGACAGAAAAGCCTTCCCCAAGTGGGTAAGAGTTGAGGTATGGCAGCGCGCAGGCGGAATGTGCGAAGCAGACGGGTGTGATAGTGTCGGAAAAGACTTTGACCACATTAAGCCCGTATCAATGAACGGAGAATCGACGCTAGAGAATTGTCGCCTTTTGTGTCGGAAGTGTAATGCAGACAAAGGAAAGTGGGAGGCAAAACAAGCCGCTCTTTCTGACAAAATGGGCGGACGCACAGGGCAGTATGCCAGGCGCGCTCGCAGGAAGGCCAAGGGCATTTCTGGCCAGATTAGTAAGAGAAGTTTCAACACCAAGTTTAGGAAAAAGTTAGATGGTACAGTCATTCTCAAAGAACTCGAAGAAAGCAATTTTGTGCGCGACAGTGATAGCCGCAACCGAGGAGGCATTCGGCCTATCGAAAGGTTCGCTGGCCAAGAAGACGAAGCGGATGAAGATTGCTAAGCCACGTCATATCGCGGCGTATCTTTGCCGGAAGCACACAAATCAATCATTCCCACAAATTGCTCGAGCGTTTAACTACGCCGACCACACCACAATGATTTACATTATGAAGGTGGCTCCAAAGCTTTATGACGATCCTGAGTACGCAGCGAAGATTTCAGAGATTGAGGACGCTATCCTAAATGGCTGAGGGGACAATCTGGCTAAGGCGAGAGGGCGACGGGCTGGCTCCAATAGACCTAGAGGGCCGGCAGCTTATGGGACTAATGGACGAGGGCGCATTGGTCATGGTTCACGCAAAGTCTCCACGCAACCCGCGCCAGCATAGGTTGTTGTGGAGGCTTGCGCGCCTTGTGTTTGAAAACAGTGATGACTTTGACAGCGCAGAACACGTTGTCGAGCAAATCAAAATAGGAACCGGGCTTAGCGACCGAATCCTATTGAATATTCCTGGGGTTGGTGATGTTTGGCAGGTTCGCGGCCAGAGTATTGCGTTCGAGTCGATGGCCCAGAGCAAATTTGCTGAGTGGTTCGAGTTGGCGTTGGATTATGTGGTGTGTGAGTTACTTCCGGGTGTAGATCGCCCGTCGGTTGTCAAAGAGATAGAGAAGGCGGTGGCCCCCACGCCGCAGCGCAAGGGCCGATAGTTTGAGCCGATAGTTAGCCTTTTTCGGCTCGCGCGGCCAGTGACGCCATGACGGACGCATATAGGGCGTCGTTTTTGGATCGGTGCTGCTTCAGCAAGTCCTGCAAGATATCCTCGTCTTCCGGCGAGAATCCCTTGATCGTCTGGAGCATGGTGATGACTTGTGCCGAAACCTGGTCAAGCAGGATGAGAAGTTGGACGACAGATTGAGCGTTCATTATTCGATAATCCCTGCATCAATGAGGACTTGGAGAACTGCTGCAACCTGCAACAGTGCGGATTCGCTTGCAGACCGGCCTTCAATCAGTCGGTTTGCATCGTATAGCGCTCGAGCGGACTCTAGGCCATCGTTTGCCGCCTCAAGTAGTGGCATAAGTTGCCGACTCTGGTTGGCGTCAATCGTTCCCATCACGGCGGCTGCATTGATAGCAGACAAGGCTGCACCATACGCCACTTCAGCAGTAAGCAGTGCTTTTTCGTCGTATGAGCCAATTTGCTCTTGATTGCTTGTGGCCGCAAGTGTTGCGCATCCGGTAATCGGCATAAACGCAAGCGCAGCGGCGAGTAGTATTTTTCTCATTTCTAACCTCATTCTATTGCGAGCCATCACTATACGGCACGAAAGTTGCTATTTCAATCAAATGTTTTGTTGACATGTGCAATATCGGGTAATATACAAACATTGTAAACGGGAGTTTTTACATGAGTACTATCAAGTGGAAAGAAGAGGACGTGGCTCGCTGGCAAGAGAAGATTGCCGGCGGAATGACCATGCGCGGAGTCGCCAGGGACGAAAACATATCAGCAGGAACCATTGCTGGTGTGTTTAAGCGTCATGGAATTAAGACGCCAAGAAAGACCAAAAGACAAGATGACGCTACCAAAGAATGTATACTGAAGCGTCGTCGTATTCCAAAGCGACCAGACCAAGACACGCCAGAGCGTGACGGCCCATCACTAATCGAATTGGGTCCGAAGCAGTGCCACTTCCCGGTAACATGGGACAAACCATTCAAATTTTGCGGAGAAAAAACCAATGGACTCACAAATTACTGCCAACACCACTACGAACGATCTGTCAGAGCAGAAACCCCACCTCTCAAGCTTAATGTTGGAAGCCTTGACAAGTCTATCATCCGGCAAGCGGCTGGCTGAAATCTCAAAAGAAACCGGGATATCGACGGCTCGAATTTCAATCACAGCGCAGGCCCTTGGAGTCAAGCGTGGAGTGTTTGAGGAAGTGCGTGACGCGGTGCAGCTTGTGCAAAGCGGCGAATGCACTGTTTCCGAGGCGTCCAAAAAGACCGGGGTGTCCAAGTACCGTATATACTACGCAATTCGCGAGCAGCTTGGCGACGAGACTCCGCGCAAGCTATCGAAGGCAGTGAATAAGGATCGTGCGGACGTTATGTCATACCGGCGCGATTTTGGCTTTACAATGAAGCAAATTGGCGAAGAATTCGGGCTAACACGTCAGCGAGTTCACCAAATTCTCCAGAAACGCGAATTGCATGTAAAAACAGGGGCTTGGGATGAGTAATTGGGTTTTGACATATACAGGCCGTAAGTTCGACTTCAACGATTTGATGAATAACGACATACAGATAGTTGATATTGCGCACGCCCTTTCGATGACGTGCCGGTATGGTGGCGCCACGAAATACTTCTATTCTGTCGCGCAGCATTCGGTATATTTGGCAGAGAAAATTCTAAAAGATACGAACGATCAGTTTTTAGCTTTTGATGCTTTGATGCATGACGCCGAAGAGGCGTATGTTGGCGATATGAAAACTCCGCTGAAATCTATGATTCCGGTGTTTTCAGAAATAGCACTTCAGGTTGACAAGGGTATTCGCCAAAAGTTTGCGCACCTTAACCTGGCCAGCGAGATGCAGGAAAAAACCAAGGAGTATGACCGCCGAATTCTTTTGGATGAGCGGAAGGCACTAATGATGCAGTCTGAACACAAGTGGGACATGGAATCGGACGGGACTAAACCTCTTGGCATATATATTGAACCTTGGTCTCAAGCCTGTGCCAAAATGGAATTTTTGGTAATGTTTATGTTTTTGACAGGAGGGCGACATGAAACTCGAGGTTGGTGAATATTACAGGACGCGCAGCGGGACTAGGGCGAAAATCCAGTTTTACGACGGCGAAAGCATCTATCCCTTCAAGGGTCAGTATTATGATATTTCGTCTGGTTTATGGGTGGACAGTTCCTGGAGGGAGAATGGATCATTTTACATAGATTCCCTTGGCGTGAAATTTGAGTTACATTGGGATATTGTAGAAAAATTGCCGATATGCGTGAATACTAACGTGGATGTAGACGTAGAGACAAAGGTGAAATCTGTTTACGGAGACACGAGATCAATAAAAATCACAGAAGATAGCGAGGAGCGCAAGAATACGCCAATTGCAACAGGCGTTCTGGACTACTTTCCCCTGACAATGGCGGCTTTGGCGCGACTCTCTAAGACCGGCAATGATAAGCATAACCCTGGCCAGCCGCTTTACTGGTCAAAAGATAAGTCTAACGATCATGCGGACTGTATTGTCCGTCACCTTATCGACCGTGGCAAAGTCGGAGACGACGGAACGCCACATTCTGTATCACTGGCCTGGCGCGCGCTTGCGCTATGCGAAACTGAACTGGAGAGCAAATAATGAGCCTTAAAAACGGAATTAACTCAAATGAGACTTAAAAACGGAATTAACTCAGCAATAAAAGGCTGCTTCGGAGCGTCAGTGGACGCTGGAGGCAAGTCATACTAATGTTGCAGATAGCCGAAACTGTTCTGGTTGTATGCATCGGCATGTTTTTGCTGACAGCCCTGTTTTCCAGAAATTGTTACCCAAAATCAGAAGCCTGGTACTTCTGGATTCTCATTAACTTCTTGGCGTTGGTCTTAGGAGTCGTGTCACTTTTCGCAATACCATTAATCTTTATCTGGAGGTAACGGGAGACGCATGAGCGATAATCCAATAAAAGATTGGGTAGCTGTAGGCCCCCACGTTCTTTTGCGTGGAGATTGCCTGGAGATCATTCCGCTTCTGTCAAGCGTGGATCATATAATAACGGACCCGCCTTATGAAAGGATAACCCACGAAGCTAAAACAGCAGGCGCACGTAATGTGCGCAAGGATGGAGGCCCATCGAATCGCGATATTTCCTTCGACCATGTGGAAAACATGAGAGATGATATCGTCGAGAAGGTGTACGCGGCATCAAACGGCTGGGTGTTGCTGTTTTGTTCTCCCGAAGGCGTGGGGCGCTGGGCAGACTCTATCAATGCAAGTCCAATGAAATACAAAAGGGCGTGCGTATGGGTTAAGCCTGACTCAACGCCGCAGATGAACGGCCAGGGTCCGGCTATGGGAGCCGAGATGTTTGTCGCATCATGGGCCGGCGCCGGATACGCAAAGTGGAACGCTGGCGGTAAGCGTGGCGTCTACACACACCTGACAAATCCGTCAGGCCGTCACGGTGGACACCCTACAGAGAAGCCGGTGGCATTGATGAAAGAGTTGGTCGCAGACTTCACCGAGGCTGACCAAACCATACTCGACCCATTCATGGGTAGCGGTGCTACTGGAATTGCCTGCAATGCCTTTGGGCGCATCTTTGTGGGTATTGAGCAGAACGAAGAATATTTCAATATGGCGGTTGCTCGCATGAGACTTGCATATGCACAACCGCCACTGTTCAATGAAGGCACAGTCGGGCGAAAGTCGCCCAAAACGATCAACATGTTTGAAGGGGTTTAAGATGAGTTCATTTAATGCCGGAGAAAGGCTGATGCAGCTTGCTGACCATATAGGCAATCTTCCTCACGTCCGAAAAAGGATGAAAGATTCCTATGAGCATGGCTTCAATATGTCTGAATATGCCCTTACGCAAGAGGGGTGGTTGCCTGACGATCCCAACAGTGCGCACGTTTGCAAAACAGTTTGCTGCATTGCCGGAGAGGCAGTGAGGCTATTTGCGCCGAAGGAGTTTCATTACGACTGCAATTGGGAAAAAACTGCGAGAGCGGCGCTATGCATTGACTTCAATGACGCAGTGGTACTGTTTGGCGGTGGGTTCGCCCCGAATAAGCCAATGTACGCAATCACACCAAGCCAGGCGGCGGACGGAATTCGCAAAATGGCCAAAAAATATATGAACCGCATCGCATATGATGTATATAAATAGGTAGAAACGTTTGACACGGCATGAACGTTGCAATAGATTAGACGTTCGGGAGTTTTTGGTTCCTTTCCTCTCGAACTAGCGCTTATGGCCGCGCTCTGGCGCCTATGGCCGCGCTCTGGCGCTCCACTGTTTGCCCGCAGTGGGGCGCCTTTTTTATTTGGCCTGCACCACGTTCAATGGTATAGTTGGCCACTAGGAAAGTGAAAAGCAATGAAGCGAATGACGCGTATCATATTGGTGTTTCTGGCGACAATAGGCACTTGCGCACTTGTGTCTCAATGTATGGCAATTAGGGGGGAAGTGGCATGAGCGCTTACATTTTGCCGACCGGTAACGTGCAAATCAGCTTTAGTGGTGGTCGCACCAGTGCTTACATGCTGCACCAAATAATTGAGGCAAACGCTGGGTTGCCTGAGCGTTGCCGGGTCGTTTTTTCTAACACGGGCAAGGAGCGGCCCCAAACTCTGGATTTTGTTAGAGAGTGTGGCGTCAGGTGGGGGATCAACATTGTTTGGGTCGAGGATGGTGATCGCTCTGACGGACCTATTTTCAGAACAGTGTCTCACGATTCTGCCAGCAGGGATGGGGAGCCTTTCGAGCGGCTCATTCGCCGGAAAAAGGCATGCCCAGACCAATCTAAACGATTTTGTACCGAGCACCTCAAGATACTGCCAGCGCGCCGCTACCTGATCTCTGAGGGCTGGAAGGGCTGGACTAACGCTGTTGGATTTCGGGCCGACGAACCTACCAGGCTAAGGGCGTCCCCGGATAAGCGTGTCGTTAGGTGGTTTCCGCTCGCAGACGCAGGGGTGTCCGTTCGGGATGTATGGGACTTTTGGGAGACGCAACCCTTCGATCTCGCTCTACCTAAGGGCGCCGGAAATTGCACAGGTTGTTTTTTAAAGTCTGAAGCACAACTGGCCGCGTTAGCGCGAGATGAGCCCGATCAACACGACTGGTGGGAGCGGATGGAGGCTTTGGCGTCCAGTTTAGCTTCGTCCGGAGTGGCGAGGTTCCGCTCTGAATATTCCCGTCAAACGCTCAGAGAAATGGTGGAACGTCAGGGCGATTGGATATTCGACATGGAGGGGGCTCTCTGTCAGGCGAATTGGGGTGAGTGCAATGGCTGAATCAAGCGCCTGCGACCGCTGCCAGCCAGACCTCCTTTATCCCGCTACACTACGAAACTCTAATTTGTGGGATAATCAGTTAGGCGCGTAGCCCCGGCGCTTGCGCTCCGCCTGCCAGGCTTTCTCTTTAGCCTCTTCCCGCATCTTGCGCTCAGCAGCTTCACGCTCCTCGCGTAGACGGTTCTCACGATTGCGGCGATCAGCGTCAGTCTCACCGCGCTTGCGTGTCTCGATGCCGCTTTTCTGTGTTGCGCCGGTCATTGTATCGCTAAGCTTCTTGAAGGGGTTCATGTGTGTCTCGTCTGATTTGGAACGCGGGAACGTCTGAAGCATTTATAGCACACTGTCTCCGGCTGTCCAGCGCCCGGTTTACCGATAGGGACATTTACGCAGTGTCACTACGCTTTCTGGCCGATATTTACCGAGCGGGATAAATGTATCACATATGACATGTATCACAATGATATGTATCAGATATGATATGTATCAGATATGATATGTATCACAATGATATGTAAAGAAAACGGAGATTCCTTTGCACGTTGTCGGGACATGTAAAGAAAACGCGATAATCTTTGCACGTCGATGGGCCATGCATTGCCTGTAAACGATGGATGCGTGCCATAACCGGCTGGAAATTGCCGTGAATCACACTAAGACTGTCCATGGACAATGGACAATGATAACGATGAGTGTGGTCACTAACTTTCATAATGTTATCGACCTGAGTTGATGTGCGGATCAATGCGCCAGAAATTGCCGCCCTCATATTCACTGAAACTACTAGGGGGATATAACACTACTATGAGCCTGATGCGCTGGCGTGGTGTACCAAACACAATACATGCAGGCGTGAACTACAGTTAGCGCATCCGATAGGTCTCACGCCTGGATAGTTCCGGCAACTTGCAGATTATGGAAGTATCGGTCAACTGTGGAATGGAGTTTTCAGAATTTGGGTTGCTCGTCAACTGTGGAACCTCGTTTTCAGAATTTGGTTTATTTACAAAGATGGGTGCAAGCCCCCCCGCCCTCTTCTCAAATACCCTCCCCCCCCCTTTATAGTTAACGAAAGCTTAACAGATTAGAGTAAGGTTGACTGAGCAAGGTAAGCATTGGTTAAGGTTAACAAAGCCTTAAGGTAAGAGGCTGTTAAGGTTAATGGTTTGGGTATCAATGGTTAAGCAATGGTTAAATGTGTGGTGTATATTTATGGTTAGTGAGGGGCTAATGGAATGGGTGCAATTAGATGCAGTCTCTTCATTCATTGTTAAGCATAGGCCAGAGGGGGCGGCATGGTTAATAGAGTGTGAAGGGCTGGCGCGTGCTGGGTATGCAATATGTATGAAGGGCTGGGTATGCAATATGGATGCGTGCTGGGTATGCAATATGTATGCCAGAAAGTGTGCCATCCTGGGACAGTCAGCCGTGTGGAAATAAATGCAGATAGGCAGGAATTAATTGCAGAAATTAACTTGACGTTAATCTTTGGGGCGTATATTGTATATATAGAAACAAAGGAGAGACGCATGACACATATCGTTTATAGCAAATCGACAGGCCTTACTTATGGGCCAATGCCGCTCGCTCAGGCAAATCATTTCGCTAATGAGTGCAATCGCGCTAAGCATGGCATGCCTGCTAGATATGGCTCGCGTAAGTGTATCGTCAAAGAAGCGGAGTCTAACTAATGACAAAGCCAATCCATACGCTCATATCGTATAAGCCGTCGGATGATTTCATTCGCTCGCAATGGACTGGAGAATCAATGCCAGTTTCAATGCCAGTTCAACCGACTCGCTTTGTCTCAATCAATCCATTAGTGCCTACAGGCCGCTTCGGAAAAAGGATATCAAAATGATATGCATGGGATTAGGACAGGTAACACTTAGGCAATCTCCTATGTAAGCCTCTCTATCCTTCCCTACGTGTAGCATTGAATATGAGGGCGGCAATTTTTGGCGCTCAACCCCCAACCAATAGTGTGCTATCCTGGCACACCCACTACGGAGTCTTACTCATGCCTAGTTACAATGGCCATAAATCTAAAAACGCTTGGAACGTTGCCCTATGGATTGGCAGTGACGAGTCCCTATATCATTTCGGGCTTGATTGCCTGAAACGTGCCAACGGCAAGGCTGGAGTCGCGGCGCGCTACTTCATGCAGGAGATGCAAGGCGAGCGCACGCCGGACGGCGGAATCTATAATCACACATGCGTCAAGCTGGCCTTGGGAGGACTAGTATAGTGTTTAAAGTCACGTATCACATTGACTATATGGACCCGGATCCGACTATAGCGCAATTCGATTGCGAGGACGACGCGGTGGAATGGCTCACGGATGAAGTAGAACACAGAGTCCAATATATGGTTGCACATAGCGCCTATGAGATTTCAGAGTCAGACATAGCGTCCATGTATGAAATTGAATACAGCCTAGCACGTATTGAGGAGTCAGAATAATGAGCGAGCGCATAACAGTTAGAGACGTTGAGTCCGCATGGCTTGGCCCGCTTCAATTCGACTGTCCGGGCGAGGCTGGAGTCGCCCGTATTGTTTATGAGGCTTTACATAATGGCGCCAAGAAAGAAGAGGACTCGCTATATGGCCTTGACGACGTAACCGTGCGGTTTTTTGACAGTGACGGAGAGATGACGCGCAATCAATTTGCAGTGAGTGTGTATCAGGGCGCGAACGTAGAATATGAGCGCCACACAATTCTCGAGAATGGAGTCTCCCAAATCTGTCTCACCGCTTACGAATAAACCGCCAAAAAAACCGACTCAGACAACGCCGGGAATCTGTCCCAGGATGGCACACATTTTGACACAAGGAAACTACATAATGAATTGGTCACAAGCACTACAGAAATTCCCGGAATTTACGCGCGATGAATTGCCACCAATGCCGGACGGCTTCGCGGATAATTCATGGCATAACGATACATGCCCTTGCGCAATTCGCCCGATAGGCGGTCCATACTATCTTGTGCTATGGGTTGAGAAAAAGAATCCAGCGGAGCGTGAGTATTCATGTGCCAAGCGTTATTGCCTCACGGTCGTCACGTTCCACTCTAACTTCGCTGAGGTGGTTATGGAGTCCGACTCATGGGCTGATATCGTTTCGGCACTGTCGCCCATGACGCTTGACGATACACTTACGCGGCCAATTTCAAGCGTGTTTGATGTATGGCGCTTTTGTCAGGGACTCCACGCTAACAATTCAATGTTTCACTTCGACGACTCACCGGAAACTATTTGCGATGATGAGTCCAATGAAGCCCTATTCACAGCGTTGCAGGTTACGCACGTCAATGAGCGACTCAATGAAGCCTATGCGCTTCCGTATTGGAATCGAGAGTCCTGCCCTATCGGTATTGCACTAGAGGCAAATGAAAATAAACGCAAATAAGCTATTGTCAGGGCGTCAATAGTGTGAAATAACAAATTCAACAACAAAGGAAACATGACCATGACAAACACAAAAGAATATAAGTATTGGACTCCCCTTGAACGCGCGCAATCTGTCGCCCAGAAAACAGCTAACAGATATGAGACTCCCATGTGTATCATCAACATGAACACGGCAGGTGTGCCGGTGTACGTTGTGCGTGACTATGAGGGGAATTCACCAAACCAAATTGGCGACGTGTTCACAAGTGTGAAATAACAAATTCAACAACAAAGGAAACATGACCATGACGGATCAATTCAAAATTGTAGCTAAAGCAATCGACAAGCGTTGCACGATTCCAGTGCTATCTCTGGTAATGGTGTGCGACGGTGTGGCACGCGCAACGGATTGCGATATTGAGATAATCGCGCCAACGGATAAGCTAGATGGATTCTATAACGCGAAGGGTGAGACTCCCGCCAGCGTTCCACCGAGCGACCAATATTGCCCGTTGGCTTTCGAGGCAACGCAAACAATTTACATTGGCGGTATTCAAGAGATTCTTGCGCGCATCATTACAGCCGTGAGCAAGGAACAGACTCGATACTATCTCAACGGCGCTTACTTTGAATTCAATGACGGACTCAAGGTGACATCCACGGACGGCCATCGCATGCTGCACTACAGCGTTCCCGGATTCGAGCCTAGCAACGTTCCATCATTTATTATGCCGCGAAAGACTGTCGAGATTCTGGCCAAAATAAAAGGCGGCGCGTGGACTCTTCAATATGACGATATGCGCAATAGGATCCGCCTTAGTGACGGCCTTAGTGGCCTGTCAATCACATCAAAGGTTATTGATGGGACGTTCCCCGACTATTCGCGCGTGTTTCCCAAGGGGCCATTCAATATGAAGCTCGTAGGAACAGCGGCGGAGTGTGCGGAAGCCGCGAAGCGTGTTGCTACGTATGGTTCGGAACGCAGCAAATCAGTCACAATTGATTCCGCTACGCTGTCAATGCGCCCTGATGACGTTGCACCGCTTAGCATTGAGTGGCCCGTTGTAGTTCATGCTGCAAACCCTATCGTTTTTGGATTAAACCCAAAATATCTGCTAGATATGGTAACGCTCGCTAAGTCAAACAAAACAGCACGATTTGAATTCGCAATCACTGATCCTAGTAGCCCAATTCGCGTATCCTTTCCGGATGATCCGGGACTAATTGGAGTCCTCATGCCTCTGCGAGTTTAGACAAACAAACACACCACAAACAAAGGAATCAATCTGATGTCAAATAATCAAGAAATCATCGCACTAATTGACGCTCTGGGAGTCGATTTATCGTATAGTTTTATTCCGTTCAGCGAGTCGCGCAACAAGGATTCGCGTCACAAGAGTCTGAATTGGGTCGTTACCCTCACGCGTCACGGAGACTCTGTATTTTCAACGGAATACAGTGCCGGAATTAATCAGTGCCCATCATTTAAGTTTGGCCCGCTTAGCGTTTACGACGCGGAGGCAATTGAAATAGAATGCGAGAGTGGGCGCAAGGCAATGAATTACGCGGGGCGGATGGTTCCAAGTAGGGCGCTAATTGTTCCAAAAATACTTGACGTTATGTATTCTCTTGTAATGGATTATAACGTCCTGAATTATAATTGCTTTGAAGATTGGGCGGATGACTATGGATATGACTCCGACTCGCGCAATGGCGAGTCCGTATATCGCGCTGCTATGGCCAATTCACTAAAGATGCGCAACGGTATTGGTGACTCCAATATGCAAGACCTTATAGACGCGTTTGAAGAATACTAATGAAAAGGATCCTGACCATGCTATTCAACGACGCAAAACCAAGACTAATTGGGCGATGGTTTAGGAAGCCAAGCCCCACGCCTCACGAATTGCTGCAATCTGCAATGAAGGAACAGGCCGAACCTGGAAAGGGCAAAAAATGAAATACGAAATCAAAAACAGATGGACGCAAGAGGCACAGTACACGGCTGAAATCGATTGCGATGAAAGCGTAGACTGGCGCGTAAAGCTGGGGCTGGCTGTAAAGACCGCCTATCTGCGCGTTGCCAATCTGCGCGGTGCAGATCTGTACGGTGCTGATCTGAGCCGTGCCTATCTGCGCGGAACCGATCTGCGAGGTGCTGATCTGAGCAATTCCAATCTGCGCGGTGCTGATCTGAGCGGTGCCTATCTGCGCGGTGCTGATCTAAGCAATATCGATCTGAGCGGTGCTGATCTGAGCGGTGCCAGTATGTGCAATGCCGATCTGTGCGGTGCTGATCTGCGCGGTGCCAGTCTACGCGGTGCCGGTCTGTACGGTGCTGATCTGCGCGGTGCCGGTCTGTATGGTGCTGATCTGAGCCGTGCTGATCTGAGCCGTGCCGATCTGCGCGGCGCCGGTCTGAGCGGACTAATTTTGCTCGCTCGCGCCACCCGCTTGGACGGTCACGAATATTTCGCGTGGTCCTCAATTCTCGGCGGCCTGGTCATTAAAGCGGGGTGCCGCAGATGGATTGGTGAGGATGCAATTGAGCAGGTCCGCGAGCATTGCCAGACGGTGACAGCCGAGCGTTACCGCGCTGAGGCGTTGCGGATCTTGGGCTTTATCGAAGGGGCTGCGACTGCTCTGCGGAGGGATGCGGCATGAAATACGCTTACGGAACTATCAATGGCAACGCCAGCCATGCAATGCTATGGGCGATGGGATTCGCCGGGATATACGACGAGTCCATTGAGTCCATATTTAAATACCTATCGGCAAGCAGGATAATGCGCTACAAGGCGTTTACTGTTCTGACGAGTCCAACGTCAACGTTTATTGAGGCGGACTATGACTCTGATTGGTTTGATGAGTCGTCAGTGTATCACGCAGGATCAGGCATAGAAATTGCAGCGGGCCTAAAACAACAAACAGCAGGAGTCTAATATGTCACTTAATCAGTTTAACGCTATCGGTCGCCTCACGCGTGACCCAGAAACCCGCGCCGCTGGCGGATCATCCGTTACGGGGCTTAGCCTGGCACTTAATCGCAGCTATAAAGACAAGCGCACGGAACAATGGGTTGACGTTACGACGTTTATTCGGTGCAACGCATGGGGCCGAGAGTCAGACATTGCCGCAACACTAAGCAAGGGCGACTCCGTTGTTATCTCTGGGTCATTGGAAACAAGCGCCTGGACAGACAAGGACGGCAACAAGCGAGAAAATATCGAATGCCGCGTGCAAACGATATCAGGACTCGTTGACGCTCCAAAGCGTGGTCAAGGCAACGGTGGCGGTGGCGGTCAATCTTTTGACCAGTCCGAGCCGCTAAATGATGAGATGCCATTCTAGCAACACCAAAACGGGAGTTTATAACGTGTTACATGGATATAAAGATGACCCGACTCCAGCGGAGTCGGTTGAGTTAGCGATTGAAGCTAATAACTGTCTAACTCAAGAGGAGTCGAATGCGATCAGAGTCCTATTTGACGTTATCAAGAATCATGACGCTAAGATTTATATTGCGGAGTCAATCTGTGAATCTTACGGATGGTTTGATGATGCAAACGAATTGCACCTGGATGACACAGGGCGGCTTATGGTTGAACTGACGAAAATAGCCACAGGCAAACTTAAAGGAGCACTATAGATGACACAGGCAAACCCACTTAGCGCCTTCATTATGTCTGATGAAGACATTGCGGCGCGCACACTATCAATCGGTGGCAGTGACGCTAACACGCTTATGAGCGGCAACGCGGACTGGATTTATGACCTATGGAAACAGAAAAGCGGGCTTGGCGTCAAGCACAAGGAGCCGACTCTAAATATGCTTATGGGTACGGCAACGGAAGAACTAAACGCAGCATGGTACGCAAGCAAGACTGGCGACGCGGTTACGGATATGCAAAAGATCGTTCGCAGCGACGCCTTCGCGTATCCAATGCACGCAACGCTAGACGGCCTATGCATGGATGGCGCGGCAATCTGGGAAGCCAAGCACACTGGCGGTTATGACTTCGGCGCCAAAGCGAAACGTACTATCGACACAGTGCGAGAAACTTACTACCCACAGTTGCAGCATAATATGATGGTTACGGAGCGAAAGCAGGCCGTCATTAGCGTGCTGTTCGACAATAGCGGCTGGGGCTCGTGTGTTGTTGACGCTGATCCGTTCTATCAGGACGCACTATCTGAGATTGAACGTGCATTCTGGGAAAGCGTGCAAGAAGGCCGGTCGCCTGGACCCATTGAATCAATCAAGGCCGAGGCAGTAGTCAAGGAACTCCGCGACGTTGACATGACTGGCAACAATGCTTTCAAGGACGCTGCGGTGACGTATCTTGGCAACAAAGAAGCGGCCAGCATGTTCGACTCTGCGGCGTCAGGCCTAAAGAATCTTATGGAGTCTGATGTTGGCAAGGCTGAAGGCTATGGCCTCATGCTGAAACGAGACAAGCGCGGCTCAATCCGAATCTTTGTTGCGTAAGTGGTTACGCTGCGTGAACACCAGCAGAAAGCAAGCGATGAATTAGAGGCGGAATTGGACTTTTTCGAGCGGCGTATTGTTATACAAGCGCCTACCGGATGGGGCAAAACCGCCTTCGCTGCTGAGAAGATATTGCGTGACCTGGATTCCAGTAAGCGCACTATCTTTGCTGCACCCGCCCTTTCATTGATAGATCAGACCGTCGAAAGGTTCTACGAATATGGAATACGGGACGTTGGAGTCCTGCAAGCTAATCACCCTATGACAGCACCACACCGGCCAGTGCAGGTATGCTCGGTGCAAACACTGGCACGCCGCGCAATTCCGATGGTTGACACTGTGTTTATCGACGAAGCGCACATGCAGTATGATTTTGTCTACAAGTGGATGAATAAGCCCGCCTGGAAAGACGTGCCGTTCATTGGACTCACTGCTACACCGTGGGCGCGCGGCATGGGCAAGCACTGGAACAAGCTGCTTATTGCTGGCAGGTTGGGCGAGATGGTTGAAGGCGGATGGCTTAAGCCGCTGCGATACCTTGCGCCTATAGAGATTGATACCTCTGGCGTTCGCATGGTCGCCGGCGATTACCACGAGGGCGAGCTGTCCACCGCATCGCGCAAGACAACTATTCTCGCAGATACCGTGAAGCAATGGCTTGAACACGCCAACGGGAGATCCACTATCGCTTTCTGCGTTGACAGGGCGCACGCAATGGACATGCAGCAACGCTTTCTTATGTGCGGCGTTCAGTGTGAGTATATCGACGCCAACACAACAGCAGAGGAGCGCACGGAAATTGGCAAGAAGATGGAGCGCGGCGACGCAAAAGTGTGTGTTTCTGTTGGTTGCCTCATAGCTGGACTCGATTGGACCTTCGTGAATTGCATATTGTTTGCACGCAAAACGAAGTCAAAGATGCTTTGGGTTCAGGGCATTGGTCGCGGATTGCGCCTGCATCCTGGGCAGGAAGATTGCCTGTTGCTGGATTGCGCCGGAAACCAAAGCCTGGGACACCCCTACGATATCCATTATAACTCGCTTGATGACGGCACCAAGGCGGATAAGGCGGAACGTGAGAAGGCAGACCGGGAGACTCAGGAACCTAAGAAGTGTGCGAAATGTGGCGCCATGCGTCAACCGCGCATTAGGGCCTGCCCGGCTTGCGGGTTCATGCCGGCACCACCGCCTTCTGTTGCGGAACAGGATGGGGAATTGCGTGAGGTAATGCGGACGGGAATTGCGGCCAATACTCCACAAAAAATAAAAGATAAGTTGCATAGACTTGAGGATATGCAAGAATGGTATTCATCACTATTGGCGATTCGGGACCAGAGGCAGTACAAGGAAGGATGGGCGGGAGTACAGTTTAAGGAGAAATTCGGAGACTGGCCTAACAGTTTTGGCCTACATAATGCATCGCTGGATTGCCCGGCGCCAAACGTTTCATCATGGGTCACACACAGAACTATCAAGTATATCAAATCAGCACAGCGGAGAAAAACATGACTGACCAAACACAAACAATCGCAATGTCGGGCAATATCGCAGCGGCAGTTATCAAGGTTGCCTCTGGCGTCAAGCGCCTGGGCAAAGACGGCAACAACAAGCACGGCGGGTATAACTTTACTTCGGTTGACAAATTTTATGAAGTTGTCGGACCCATGATGGCGGAAGCTGGCCTGTTCACTATGGCGAACATGACGGACTCCGAGATCATCAAGCCAGCGGAAGGTGAGCGTGGAGGCAATCAGTTGCATACCACGTTTGATATCTACCTGGTTCACGAGTCTGGCGACACATACGGACCACTGCGCCGCGACGTTGCGGTTGTCGCTGCTGGCCCACAAGCCTATGCGTCGGCTGAGTCATTCGTTACCAAGTATTTCATCCGCAATCTGTTTAAGGTTCCTACCGGCGAACATGATGCAGATGAGCAGGATAACACTGGCGACACGCTTCCACCAAAGGCAGGCAAGAAGTCAGACAAGGCTCAATCCAACGATGCAACCAAGCTGAAGCCAGTTCTGGAATTCGTGGCGAAGGTCAATGAATACTTGGACACAGAGCCCACCGCTGAGCAACTATTCATGTATGAGGGCGACCAAGACATTAACCCGCGCATGAAGCGCATCAAGAATGACTACGCGCACGTTCCAGCCGCCGCCGCAATGGTCAAGCGCATGAACGCAATCTACGCGCAGAACGCAGAGTAATTTACCGGGGAGTGGCGCGCTTATTGCATCACTCCCCATAATTCAGCAAGTAGGTGCAAGATGACTCTAGAATACAACGTAGTGAAAGTTTACCTGGATCATGTTCGCCCGCCAATACCTGAGCGTGGGCATGACTGGAGTGCACAACTGGATTTTGGCGAAGGCGCTCCCGTCGGATGGGGTGAGACCAAAGAAGAAGCGATAATCAATCTCTTCAAGGCAATTAGCGAGGATATTCTATAATGGACATGATTAAGCATGTTGTGACGGATGCAGAAATGCAGGAGATCACTGACACCACAAAGAAACTTGTGCACCTACTGCGCAAGGCGATGCCGGCATTCGTGGCAGACACGACGATTGAGGCAAACAACAGTCTCATGCATTCTATCATGGGAAACGCTGTCATGCGCGTGTGCCAAGCAATCTCTAACGATGTAGCGCCAGTTCACCTTCCTGTGATGATGAACGCTTGCATTCAGGCGCTGGGACAGTACAACACTATGGCTACAGAAGTGATTGACGACGTGCCGCAAGAGAAGCCCAACCTCCATTGATGTTCAAGGACTATTGCGCTATATTGCACGCATGCCAAAGTCAGAGAGTCCAATGACAAATCATCAAGTGGAAGATATAGTGAAAGAAATCGGAGACGGCGTTGCCGTAATTTCAGGAGTTGCCGTGTTTATGTCCTGGATTCCAGCCGCCGCCGGTATTGTAACGATCATATACACACTCTGGCGCATGATTGAGGCGTTGGATCATAGAAAGCGGGACCAAGTTTGGCCTTTTGCCCCGTTCGGAAGCCCTGGCCGTAGCAAAGACGACGACGAATAGTCTTGTCTATAGGGATATTCAAATGACCAGTACCGGACGTGCCACCGCACTATCGCGGGCGGACTTTAGTGATGCGCTAGATTTACTTCCATACGCCGCGACTGACCGGCAAAAGGAAATACTTGAAAGTCTTGCGCAGACAAAGAATTCAACGCAGACAAGCAAAGACACTGGTGCTCCTCCATCATATGTGTGCAGGATTTATAGGATCGTAAAGGCGCGAGCCGCTTCTCAGGGCTGGGCGCCAGAGCATGACTACACGCGGACGGTACCAGCGGGGTATAACGTCAAGGGTGTTTCGACGTATTACGATAAAGACGGCGAAGTGCGTGGGCAATGGGTAAAGTCTAGCCAAGACCGCGAACAGATGATTGAGATGGCGCGCGAGATCGTCGATACAATCTGCGAGGGCGTATCAAGACTTAAGCCGATGCCACCACCAAAGAACACAACCAAAGAACTACTCAACGTATATACCCTAACAGATTGCCACATTGGTATGCTGGCATGGGGTCGCGAATCCGGACAGGATTGGGATTTGTCCATTGCGGAAGAAACACTGTCTGGCTGTTTTGCCGACATGGTGCGCCGCTCACCGCCGGCAGACTCATGCGTCATCGCCCAATTAGGTGACTGGATGCACTATGACGGCCTTACGGCTGTCACTCCATCGCACGGTCATATCCTGGATGCGTCGGGTCGCCCCGGTCAAATGGTTGCCACCGCCTGCCGCGTAATGCGCTCAGTTATTGATATGGCGCTGGAGAAGCACAAGAAGGTTTACGTCCTGATCGCAGAAGGCAACCATGACCTGTTTGGATCGCTGATGATGCGGACAATGTTCCGGATGATTTACGAAAAAGAACCGCGCGTGGAGATGATCGAAAGCGAGAATCCATACTACGCGATGCAGTTTGGGCAGAATATGCTATCATGGCACCACGGCCACAAGAAGGGCCTGGACGCTTCCACCGCGCTTTTCATTGCCAGTCACTACCCGAATATCTGGGGCGATACGCATTACAGGGTTCTTCACTTCGGAGACAAGCACCACCGCAGAGTTCAAGAGTTTGCAGGCATAACGCTTGAACAACATGGCACGCTTGCTGCAAACGACGCATACGCAACGCGGGGAGGATGGAAGTCCAACCAGTATTGCGAAGCGATAACGTATCACGAGACACTTGGGGAAGCTGGCCGCATTCGGTCAACACCAGCCATGATTGGCATGTAATAAACGCTGGGAGGCAAACATGATTGACCTAGAAACCACACTAACCACTGAAAACGAGGCAAAGGCAAAAGTGTGTCCGCAAACGTTTTGTCAGCCAGGTCAGTACGGCCTGTCTGGTGAGGTCATCGCGGAGCCAGGTCCGCATCCGTGCATCGGCTCCGCCTGCATGGCTTGGCGCTGGACCTCGCATTACGTCTATAAGTATAAGGAATCCGGGTCAGAGCAAACTGGATATTGCGGAATGGCCGGCAATCCAGCCGTGCGCACACACAGATGAAAAACTCATGAACGCTAGGGAAGTTACAACCAGCAATGGCGGCATGTGGCATGGAAACTATGGCACACTACCATGCCCTGTGTGCCAGCCTGAGAAGCGTCGAGACCAGATTGCGCTATCGGTTACTGATCGCGGCGGTCGTCTGCTAATGACGTGCCACAAAAGCAATTGTGAGTATGTCGATATACTTCACTCACTTGGCGTTGAGTCAAGACAAACAGAAGTTGACCACGCAGCAATAGCAAAACAGAAACACGAAGAAGAACGCAGGGCATGGCATGGCCGCGTTAACGCCGCGAAGATTTGGAACAATGTTGAGTCTAGGCGCCACATGTATTTGGCCCGAAAGGGATTCTCTGAAACCAAAGCCAGCACAATTACAGTCAACGCGCTCAGCAAAATAATGAGAGTCCCAAAGATATTGCGGGATGAGTCTTCTGACACGTCTCTTTTGGTCCTGCCGTTCAAGGATTACGCTGGAGACTTGCGCACACTCGAGTTTATTGCACCAGATGGGAAAAAGTGCTTTATGTATGGCGGGAAGCTGGGTGGATCAGCCGTCTGGATGGGCGCTGGCGAGCAAACAGTACTGTGCGAAGGGATTGCCACCGGAATGAGCATAATGCGCTCAGCGGGCAACCTGGGGCTTTCTGTGAGAGTGGCGTGTGCCGGAAGTGCTGGAAACATGAGAACGCTTGCAAAACACGCTACACACG
>Ga0208770_1000305_pt1 | contig 34662 bp, 59 predicted proteins | sample AntAceMetag02UK9_FD_184771 | JGI IMG/M metagenome (GOLD analysis project Ga0208770, IMG submission 184771) | Saline lake microbial communities from Ace Lake, Antarctica - Antarctic Ace Lake Metagenome 02UK9 (SPAdes) (version 2) | ecosystem: Environmental > Aquatic > Non-marine Saline and... | reverse complement strand
ACGACTTGAAATATTAAAAAACTCTTTGATTAAAAAAGAGCAAAAATTTGACGATAAACTACAAAACCATATTGATACGGTTAAGCAAGCAAACGGACAGCCTTTAAACGACAAAAGGAATGGACAAACAACATTAAATAAATGGGATAGACAAAATGAATCTTTGCGAAACTTGAAAGATAGCATTCAGAAAACTAAAGATGCTATTGAAAGAGAAGAAGGTAAGATTGTGGATGTTGAGCAAACAAATAAAATAATACCTGCCGAGATATTGGAATTAGTACAAAAGGGCGAATTAACACAATGGCGAAAACACCCAAATACTTTTTTTGTGCCTGACGTGGATAAGGCTCGTATTGTTTGGGATAACAAACGTAAAGTTGTTGCTCACAGATACGCTCACTTAATTACTGAACAGGAACAGCGGACTAAATTTGTTCGACTATATAATGGACTGAACTCTGTTTTAAATGGCAGGTAACACCTGTATAAAATTAAGTGTAAACGACCCAATAGGGTTTATTTTATACCTCGTTAAAATTTTGAAAACATGAGATGTAAAAACTGCAAAGATAAATTTGAGCCTTATGAATTTAACGGAAAATTCTGCAAGGAAATCGACTGCCAAGTAGCTAAAGGAATGTTTCTTCTAGGTAAGCAGAAAGTCGCGAAGAAGAAAGAATGGACGAAGACAAAGAAAGAACTAAGACCATTTACCCACACGAAAGAAACAAAAGGCTATCTACAGGCAGAGATTAATAAACTCTCTAGGATGATAGATAAGAAGTTTAATCACTCTAATTGCATAGATTGTGGTAAGTATATGGAGAACGTAGACGGAGGTCATTACACCAGTGTAGGAGCTAACTCCACTCTAAGATATAACCTCCATAACATACACGCACAGGATCGAGGGTGTAATCGTAATGAAAGGCAAGGGAGCAGGAATACAGGCTATTTTAAAGGCTTAATTGAAAGGTACGGTTTAGACTATGCTAACATGGTAGACACCGAGCTACAGGTTAAATACAAGTATCTAGGATTGAAAGAACAGGAGATAAGCAACAAGCTAAAATTAGTGAGGTCGTTAGTTCGGAACTTTGAAACCTACGATTTGAAAGATGCTAAAGAAGCTAGAAATATATTCAATAAGATAATAGGGATTTATAATTAAGTAAAATAAAATGAAACTTGATCTTAAAAAAGAGTTAGACGTTAAGAGATTTAAAGAGTATAGTTCTAAGATGCTTAATCTAGGTAAGCAAATAGAACTTAAAGAGGTTAGGATAACTAGGAGCCAACTCCAGAGTAAAAGTCTTCATTTATTTTTCACAATGGTATCAAACGAACTCAATGAATTAGGGTTGACTTTTCAGTATAAAGGACTAACAGGTAAAACATTTGAGCTTAGATACACTCCTGAGTTGGTGAAGAATCACATTTGGAGAAGTATTCAGATAGCAATGTTCGATATTAAATCAACAACTAAGATAGACACGAAGCAAATCAATCAGATAATTGATGTTATAACTCTATTCTTCTCAGAGCGCGGAGTAGTGATATACTTTCCTAGTATAGAAACCCTGCTAGATGCAAAGGATAGAAATTAAATAATTCTTTTTTGTCGGTGTATTATATAAATATGTATATTTACGCCATCAAACAAACAAATCAAATGAGCAAAGTAAAACAGATACAGATACTAGAGCAGGACTTCAATATACAAATGAAGCGAAGCAAGAAGTCGTTAAGTCTTGGAGATATACAAGGCGCTGAACGATGGAACGGAGAAGCTGAAAGAACAGTTAAGAAGATGAACGAACTATTTAAAAAAGATTAAGATGTTTGAAAACGAAGAGTGCGCACAATGTAACCTAGAAGTTAAAGAAGACTTCGAACTAGAGAACTGGTACAAAGAAGAACTTTGTGAGGCCTGCAATAAAGAACTGCCAAAGGTCTGTAATAATTGTGACCATGAGATAGAAGACGATGAAACTTACTGCTCCGCATATTGCCACGCAGAATCAAACGCATAAACAAAAACAAACTAAGATGATAAATCAATACGTTTTAGAAGACCAAATAGCAAAGCATCAGGGAATGATAGGAGGGTATGAAAGAATCCAAACCTATGAAAGAATCTTAAACAGGCATCTAATGACTAGGACTAACTACGTTAGGTCTGGGTTTGATTGCACTTACATTAATAAGCACATAGCTAACAGTAAGTTTAGAATCAAAAGAATGTTTATGTTAACGGAGTATTTAAATGAAAATTATTAAAATGAAACGAAACCAAATAACTAATGTAGTTTTAGAAGGGGTTGATCTAAACGATAGACCAGACTTCACAGATGCTTACATTCAATCGGCAGACTATAAAGGCGCGCCAATGAGTGAGGAGCAGTTAGAAGAGATAAACGAGGACTGCGACTTTATACACGATACAATCACAATTTAAAAACCAAACCATGAAAAAAGTAACCACCCTAATCGTTATAATTTTACTGGCATCTAGCTGCACAAAAGAAAAGTCAAGAGTTCAATTCGAGTATGAAGATAGTATAGCCTACCTATGGGGAGATAACTACAGCGTACACCGAATAGACAGCGTACAAAACTATAGTGTAGTAAGCTCCCAGTACTTTAATAACACGAGTATAATGAATAGTTTACTGATACACTTCGGGCAAGACACCACCAGCTTCACTGATTCCTTCAGAGACACGCTAAACACCGAGGCACTTTCAAACTATCTAATAGGATGGGGTGCTAGTTATGAAATAGGACTAGACACTATATACAAAGATTATTGGAACTCGCACGGCACTATATGTTATAGCCCTAATATAAGTTTCATAGACGTAAACTCTACTAAGTGGGACGAATTAGAAGGAGTTACTTCAAGCCCTGAGCCTCACAAATCTTTTAGCATAACTGTACCTGTTTCGGGCGGTGGAAATGAAATAGTATTTTATTTAATCAATAACAGTACACCCCCATCTTATTAAATTATTTTAATTTTTTTTAGGTGTTTTGTAAAAGCAAGTATATAACAATGTATATTTACATCATCAAACAAATTAAAAGAAACAAAATGACAACTATTAAATTAACAAACGGTAGAGAATTAAAAGTTACATCTACACTAGAAGAAGTGGTAAACAACTACAACGCTAAAGAAAACACTAACGTAAAAGAAAGTAGAGTAAATGATAATCTTACAATATGGGTTAATGGCTTTAATGTTGGAGAAATCCAATGTTAAGCCTATTTAATTAAAATTAAAATTATGGAAGGATTCGAAGAATTTTTAAGAGGGTTTTTAAAAGTTATATTTATTGCATTTGCGTTTTCGTTACTTATAATAACTGCTATTCTTTATGAGCAAAACAAGAAAATAAAAAGAGAACTTTACGAGTGCGGAGTTGAATTAAATATAGTTAAACAAATAATTAAGTAGAAAGCAAAACAAACAAATCAAACAAATGAAAAATCTAGCAAAGGCTGTTTTAGCCGTAATGAAAGAAGTCAAAGGAATGGAGAAGAACAGCCGCGTAGGTAGTGGTGGTTCTGCTTATAACGGTACGAAAGACCAAGACGTTAAAGAGGTGTTTAATGAAGCCTTAGCCAACAACGGGCTTTGTATTATACCGTTTGATATTCAAGAAGAAACTCAGGTAGACAGATGGGAAGAAACTGTACAGTATGGAAACAACGCACCACAGTTAAAACAGAAACAATCTGTATTCACGAAAGCGGTTGTAAAGTATAACCTGATCCACGAAAGCGGAGAGTCTACAGTTGTATGCGGTTACGGGCATGGTGTAGACCCTCAAGACAAAGGAGCTGGTAAAGCAACTACATACGCTTTAAAGAATGCTTTACTGTACACCTTCTTGACTCCTGTAGGTAAGATGGACGACACCGAGACAACTCACTCTAATGACATACCTACAGCGCAGCCAGTTAAACCAAAGCCTGTAGTAGCTCAGAAGTCTAAACTAACAGAAGGAAGGTTTACAGCAGCAGTTGAGAAGATAGAAAATGGAGAATACACGGTAGAGAAAATGAAGAAAGGATTTGATCTAACAGAAGAACAAAAGAAACTGTTAGCAGAGTTGGAAGGATTCATTCAAGAAGACACTAAGAAGTAATGAGTTTCTTTAATAACTTAATGCCTAATGAAGAGTACGCTGTTCTATCTGTATCAGTGGCTCTTCTGAAGGCTATTAAAGAGAACTTCACAGTAGATACTGATTACACCCTTCACTTCATTAAAGAGAACAATTTAAGGTTTAAAGAAGATGAGGCATTAAAAGAGTTGTATTCAAAGAAGAGTAAGATTTCAAAAGAGATAAGTAAACGAGAACAATTAATTAAATAAATAAAACATGAGCGAAAAAGTAACGGGAACTATCATAGTTCTAAATGAAGTAGTACAGGTATCAGATAAGTTTGCTAAAAGAGAATTAGTAATTCAAACAGAAGATCAATACCCTCAGACTATACCAGTACAATTCACGCAAGATAAATGTGATATGCTGAATAATTCAAAGGTAGGTGACAGGGTAGAAGTATCTGTAAACTTAGGCGGTAGAAAGTGGACTAGCCCAGACGGTGTAGACAAATACTTTCTAAGTCTAACAGGTTGGAAGATTGAGAAATCAGGAGAACCTCAAGCGGCAATAGCTCCAGAAGGTGAAGAAGATAGTTTACCATTTTAAACCCATCTAACCAATGATTAAAATAGACAGTATAAAAGACCTACAGCATATAGATAAAGCTGTTAGATATGTTATCGAAAAGCATCTTGAAAGGACAGGGCAAGCTCCGACTAACTTCGCTAATGAAGTAGGGATTCATCCCTTGCAGATGCTTAGATATGTAAATGAAAGCAGTAACTTTAGAATAGAAACGCTTATTAAGATAGGTAAAAACACTAACACAAATTAGATAGTATGAATAATTTAACTATCTTCGTGAAAGACTATTTTTTGATTAGTTGATTTTGTTGTATTTGTTTGATTGGAGAGTAGGGGTTGTTCCCTGCTCTCTTTAACAAAGCAACTTAAAAACAAAGCAATGGCAAAGGAAACAAAAGAGGAGTATATTCAGCAAAGGATAATACAGTTAGAGACTGAGATTAAGAAAACTCAAGAGGAGTCTGATAATTACCAGAATTTATATAGAGTAGCTTTATGTGAATATAAGATTTGGAAGGACTTATTCGAAAAAGAAGAGAGCGACAAAGAATCTATCCAGCAAAGGTTCATTGATTTAAGTGATAGCCTAACCCGTAAATCCTTTCTAGGTTTCGTTTATTATAGAATAAAGCAATGAAACAAGGAGACGAATTACAGATTAAATCAAACGTAAACAACAAACACCAGTTCTTCTATAAAGAGCTTGTAAGGGTTACTTCAATAGCAACTGATGGAATCATAACAGCGGAGTCAGAAGAGAGTGGAGAATGGGAGTTAACCCCTGAAGATTATATAATACTTTAAACAATCAAACAAATGAACAAACAAGACAAAGCATCAATAGAAGTCTACATTCTTAGCGTAGTTCTGATAAATAGATTAGACACCTTCGAGGATAGCGCAAAGAAAGGTGTTAAGTACCACACAAGGCAGCTTATAAAAGAGATAGAGAACCAAGATAAGGCACTCTCTGAAGTAAGCGGTGAAGCCAGTCAGATACTAAGCAAAGGCGTTAGTGATATGTTAGACGGTGTTATTGAAACTATAAACAAATGAACGAAGAAGTAACCAAAGCGCTAAACATATTAATAGACTACTCTATGGAACACCGAAAGGAATCAATAGGAGTCGAAAGTGAGTGCTTTGGGTACACGTTTAAACTGGAATTAAAAAGAGAATTGAATGGCTTGTAAAACAAATCTACCTAAAGACTTTGACAGGAATCAAGAGTCTGGAATAATACCTATATCTCAGTTTGATGTAGGTGATGAAGTTTATATGATTGAATCAGATATATTACAAGATGGAGTTATTGAAGAAAGTGATTTCGGACATCACTTTACAGAAGAGTCTTGGATGTTTAAAGTTAAAACAGAAGACGGTTCTATGTGGAAGTTTGAAAGGTCAATGGCTCACACTAAAAAAGAACTAATACTTAAAATTTTCTTTGTAGATGTTCAGAATAAAGATGTACTAAAATTACTAAATGAAGTATAAGGAAGAAGATAAAAACATTAATAATAATTACTTTTTTAATTATGGCAGAAGATAAAAGAAAGAACAACGGAGGGCATAAGACGGCAGGAAGGAAAACGAAAGCCAAAGAAGATCAAGCGAATCACATCTTCATTAAAGCTATGTCTGTACTGTACGAGAAGGAAGATACAGAAGAGGCTAAGATTGAGTTCGTAAAGAAGCTATTAGAATCACAGAGAGGACAAATCTTTGTAGCTGAACACGTATTCGGTAAACCTGAGACTAAGACAGATATAACTTCAGGAGGTGAAGTAATTAGAAACATAATAAATCTAGGTAAAGGGATTAACCCAGATGATGGAACTACTACCTAAACAAGAACACGCAGTCTTCTATCTAAACGATAAGACTACCACTGAGATAATATACGGGGGTGCTGCTGGAGGAGGTAAATCTGCTCTAGGTTGTTTGTGGTTAATAGAAATGTGCCAGACTTATGAGGGTTCTAGGTGGGTGATGGGTAGATCCAAACTGAAAAGTTTAAAAGAGACTACCTTAAATTCATTTTTTGACATCTCATCTAAATTAGATATATCTTCAGAGTGGATTTACCAAGAGCAGAAAGGAGTTATTAAATGGAATAATGGCAGCGAGATACTATTAAAGGATTTGTTTCAATACCCTAGTGACAGGGAGTTTGATAGTTTAGGTTCTCTTGAGATATGTGGGGCGTTCGTGGACGAATGCAATCAGATAACACTAAAGGCTTGGCAGACAATTAAGTCTAGAATGCGTTATAAATTAAATGAGTTTGGATTAACACCAAAGCTTTTAGGTTCTTGCAACCCGTCTAAGAATTGGGTGTTCTCTAATTTCTTTACTCTAGCCTCAAAAGGCTTATTACCTAAGTATAGAAAGTTTATTCAAGCACTACCTACAGACAACCCTCATCTTCCTCCTAGTTATATTCAATCACTTAGAGAGATGAACACAGCCAGCAGAGAAAGGCTATTAGAGGGTAACTGGAACTATGACGATGATCCTTCTTTGCTTTGCTCTTATGATGCTATCTCTGACATCTTTACAAACACACACGTAAAAAGAGAAGGGCTTAAATCAATCAGCACTGATTTAGCTATGATGGGTAGGGATAAGTATATCGCTGGATTCTGGGAGGGTTTAACCGTGGAAGTGGCTATTGATATGGATAAGTCCACATCTAAACAAATAGAGGATTCGTTAACAGATTTAAAGAATAGAAAGGGCGTAGGTAATTCAAAGATAGTAGCTGATTCAGATGGTTTAGGTGCTTACCTAAGTGGATACATGAGTAACATAGTAACCTTTCACGGAGGATCTAGACCTTTAAACGGTAAAGAAAGCAAAGTCATTTACAATAACCTCAAGTCTCAATGCGCATTTAAATTAGCGGAGGTAATAAACAAAAGGCTTTTAAGAGTTATTTGTACACCTGAACAAGAAGAGTTAATAAGAGAGGAGCTATCATCTTGTTTGAAAGAAGATAATGTAGATGCTTTAGTTAGTAAGATTATATCTAAGGATAAGATGAGGGAGGTATTAGGTCATTCTCCTGATTATATGGATATGCTTTTAATGGGTATGTACTTCGTAGTGCAAGGGGGAGGTGATTTAATACACGAGGCATCTGTATGGTAAGATTGAATGGTGTAATTTAAACCGTTCCAAATCGTCAAAATTTACTTATATTTGGAACACTATAAAGCTAAATAAGAATCACAAAAGTGCATGAGATTGTAAATTATATGCTTAAAAGCCGATAAATCAATATATCGGATTATTAACCGATAACTAATACAAATAAAACAAATGAAATCGACAGAATTAAGAATAGGGAATTGGATTATATCAAGAGAATTTAGGCCTAACGGTTTTAAGATTCACCAGTCAGACATTCACTTAATGACACAAGCAAATTATGATTTTTCAGACTACGAACCCATCCCACTAACAGAAGATTGGCTGGTTAAGTTTGGGTTAAGTAGTGATGACTTCATAACTTTAGAAAAAAACGAATGTATTTTATTAGACATACATCAACAAACTGTTTGGATAGGAGACAAAACAAACTTTGAATATGCGGCAGGGATTCATTGTAAATACGTACACCAACTACAGAACCTTTACTTTGCATTAACAGGAGAAGAGCTAGAAGTTAAATGAGTATATTCCAAAGCTGCACTATAAACGAATACGCTAACCTAGTCGATAAGGATTCCATAGACGTGGTACTAAAACACGTTAAGGTATCAAGCGACCTAGTTACTCCTTACTGCACTATTAAGCCAAAACAAAGCACCTTACAGGACTTCACATTTAAAGAGGTGATATGGTTTAAAAACATGATACAAGCACAGGAGCTAGATGAGATAGTTAAAATGATCTACTGCATAGAAGACACTTCCGACTGCTGCGTGTATTCTTATACCGGTACTTTAAAATGGATAGACGAAGAACTTCAGAAGATAATCAAGAAAGAAGAAAGGCTGGTATCTAAAGAAGACAGCGAAGCATGGGAGGCAGCAGGGATAGATAAGCTAAGTGTTTACGGTCAATATGTAACTTTGTTTATGATAAGTAAGGATTTAACGCAGGAAGATACTATCTTAGCAATGCCATATTACAGGGTCTTCGATTACATGGAGTGTAGTAAGGACTGGAATCAAATTCAAACTAAGTTTCAAAAAATTAAATCAGAGAAATGAAAGACCTAATCATTAGACACGAAGATATATCTATGGTTACATATGAGCAGCACGGGGCGTTAGTATCTATATCATTAAAGAAAGGCGCTGAGGTTATTAGTATATGTGTAGGTGAATCTAGTACGTGTAGATATAGAAACGATAGCGGCAAATACTGCATTCATTCGTACCAAAACATAAAATCAAGGTCAATAAACAAACTAAAGAAAGGGGTTGCTTATGTTGCTATTAATAATATGTACCCTGAATATACTAGAGTAATAGGATTAGATGCTGGTTTGTTTTTAAACAATGAATGTTATAAAGGATTTAACCTATCATCTAACAGGTTAGGTATTGAAGAGGGCAGCCTTAAAGTATTAAAAATACTATCTAAATAATACGTACCTTTGCCAACGATGAGTGAAAGCGTTTAAATTACCTTATGGCAGTTGACGCGATTAAAAAAGTATCTACGGACAACGGTTGGACATTCTCTTATGGAGCTGGGCAATGGTTAAACCTAGTAGATTATAAATCAGATTTTAGAAAGAAGTTTGAGGACAGAGCTATACACACACTACTTTACACAGTATCTAAGAATGAGCAGTACTCTAGTTACGGTGCTATTGAGAGTGAATCTTACTCCTGTATATTCATGATAGGAGTTACTGCAAACATAGCAGACAAAGACTATAACTATAAGTGGGAGAATAACATTCAGCCTCTTATAGAATCCAAAGTAAACATATTTAAAGAGGCAATAAACGGTTGCGGTTACATCATAACAGGAGGACTTTCTGAGAAGGAGTTCTCTAATTTGTTTGATAATAACTTGGACGGTGTAACCTTAGAATTTACCTTAACTAAAGGGTGACTAAAGCTGAAATCTATAGCAAGTATTTAACTATACTCAGTGACTTAATTAAGAAGAGTTATAACGATAGAGGTCTAAAGGCTTCAGGTAACTTTGAACGCAGTCTAGAGCAGTTTCAGAAAGGTAAGGTTATAGGTATTAAGGCGGAGAAGTGGTCTTCAGGTATGATGCAAGGAGGGCGAAAGGCTGGAACGTATAGTAACATAGGAGCTTTAAAAGAATGGATAAAGACTAAGGAAGGTTTACCTCAAGTATTTAAAGATAATGTAGATAGATTTGCTTTCATCATAGCACGTAAACACTTCTTAGAAGGTGTTAAAGTACCTAATTCAAACAATGATGGAAAAGTATTCAGCGAACCAATAGAGTACTTCGTTAAGAATCATTTACCTTTAATGTGGGGGGAGTTAGGAAACTTCTACATCACCGAAATGAGTAAGGAATTTAAATCAATATTAGACTTGAAATGAAAGATAATTACGTTAATGAGTGGTTTGAGTTTGATGCTTTGGTTTCAAATGAAGATCCTGTATTAAATGAGTTCACCTTCTTCGATTCAGATGAGAGAACAGAGGTTAAATTAAATAACGATAAGCCATGAAAGATATTAACAGAAGGATAGAAGCTAGAGAGAAACTAGAAGACACTATATACTATTATGCTAATCAGCAATCAATAGATGCTGACTGTTTGTTTTATGAATCTGACCTAGACGATATATTTTACACATCATTTTCAGCAAACTAACATGGCATTAATATTTACAAAGAACTACTTAGATACTGACTTACTTAGCACGGGAAACGCTTGGGTCGTTCAGTTTGAATCTGACACGGTAGAAACACCAACAAGGGCAACGGTTGAATTTCTAGGAGAAACCTTCTCGATTGATCCAGACCCTAACGGAAAGTTTAGGTTTGACTTTCAACGCTCAGTTAATAGCAAGGTAAACACCAACGACTTCAACGACCCTTTAAACTCTGTAGATATTTCAGGAGGTACTTTCATATATAACGAGGCTGGCAGTTATTTAAGTATAGATGTAGATTATACTATAGAGTTTGAAGTTGCAGGAGATGAAACCTCTAGTAATTCATACAGGTTTTTAAAAGCTGTTTATGATACACTACAGTTTCAGCTAGGTAAACAATCTATAGTTAATGATTTAAGTGTTTTACTACCTCAAACTGACGGTGAATACTACGCAAGGACAACAAGTACACAGCCTTTTGATTTGTCTATCTATTCTAAGGTTGCAAACGCTAGTCTACTTGTTTATAATACCACAACAGGAGAGGATTTAAACTGGTCAGTAACAGAGGGAGTTAACAGAGTTTTCTTTCAGGATGGATTAGGTAACGAAATGCCTACAATAACCTTGCAGGATGGATGGAATAGGATTCAGGTTTTTCCTATCAACGGAAATCAATCAGTATTTGAAATAATAAACATTCACAAAGAAGCAGAAGACTGTTTAACTGTTTTGAAGTGGTTAAACTTAGAAGGTGGTTACGCTTACTTTCCATTCGTACACGAAACACAGGACTTCGCAGGGAGTACTAAAGACTTCATAGAGAACGATTACGAAACCTTTGACGATTACGAAGCTAACCTAGTTAGTACTGGCACTGATTTGGTCCAGCAGCTAGAACATACAGCTATTAGGATCAAATCTAACGAAGCTAAAGGACTAAAAGGATTGATAGCTTCACCTAAAGTTTATCAGTTATTCTTTAAAGAGGACGACACCCCACTATGGAAGGAAAGAGTATTCAAGAAAGGAGAGTTAAGACTTAAACAAACTGGAAAGAATGTGTTTGATTTTCAAATTAAGACATTCCAAAAGGAAAACGGATATACACTTTGAGAGTAGAACTAAACGGAATAGAATTAGATGTACTACCTATAGGGATAAGACCTACCTATGAGAGTAATAATCTAAACGAGATACAGAACAGGAACTTATCTAACGCCACGTTAAAGTTTCCTAAGACTCCAAGAAACGCAGAGTTCTTTGACTTCTTAGATTATCAAGGTTCTGAGAGTTCTATTCCTTACGACATAGTTAAATGTGTTATCTACGTTAAGAACGAAGTACATTTAAAAGGAGTGTGTAAGATTAGAAGAACAGTAGAAGACTATTACGAAGGGATAGTAAAAGAAGATGCTGGAAACATATTCGACTTAATAAAAGACAAAGACTTAAAAGATTTAGATTTCTCAGATATTAACCACTACCTAAATAACACAACCTATACAGATGGAGTCGACAATATCACAGGACACGTGTACGGGTTGGCTGATTTTGGTAGTGGTTTTGATAATCCTTTACAGGTAGCAAGGCAAAGCCCTTCATTGTTTAAGCATTACTTATGGACTAAGATATTTGCAGAAGCTGGTGTTCTTTATCAGGGAGATATATTTGACAGTGCTGAATACAAACATGAGGTTATCAGTATGGCAAAAGGTCATGTAGATGTAGGTAAGGTTTTAAATGACCAAGATTCACAAGGATACTCTGAAAATTACCAAACTCCTGCAAATGGAACATACACATTAGTATCTACATTCAATACTGAAGTAAATAGTGACGACAACAGAGTTGATGCTATCAATGATACTACAATAAGATTTAACTACCCTTGTAAAATTAGAATAGTAGGCTCTTTTAGTGGTGGCGCTAATGCTAGTCCTGCAAATCAAAACTATTCTTTAAGTTATTCGAATTACTTCGCTATTGATTTAAATAATGCACCTACTATTTACACATATAATGGAACAAGTACTTCGGAAGATTTTACTGAATACGTAATTATTGAGGCAGGAGATACTATACAGTTTGAAGCAACTACTACAGCAGTAATAAATGAGGGGTTAAACTTCACAATTAGCAATGCTTTAAGTAATATCTACGTAGAAATAATAGAGCCTTATATTGACTTCAGTGATTTAATAGGAGATATATCTCAAACGGCATTTGTAAAAGACTTAATTAAAAGTTTAGGTATGATGTTTAGAATCGTACCACCTTTAGGAATAGAAGGAGCTTCTGCTGATTCTTTAGTTTATGACTTTACCACAATGGAGTCTGTATTAAACGATAGGAATGGAGCAGAAGATTGGAGCGACAAACGAGGTGTTAAGATAGAATCTAAAAAGGATATTGGAAGCTATGGAGTAAATAATAGATTCAAGTATAAATACTCAGAAGGTATTACACCCTTCTTAGATTACGACCACGTTAGCACTAATCTAAACCAACAAGGAGACAATACAATCATAGAAAGTGTTTACGAAGTTTCTGAGCTTAGAAATTCCTTTGAAGACACGCCAACTATTAACCCTGTAATGTTTGAGCTTGTCCGAGTTGAGCGTTATGAAGAAGACGAAGATGGAAATGAGTATCTAGCTAGCTATAATCAATTCTACAAGTCCTTACAAATAGAAAATAGAACATCTAAGGTTAAGTTTTATAATAAGACATACGATATAATAGACGGAGGTTCAGGAACGGCAACTATAAACCAGTTAGTCCAATACCTAACTAATACAAATGTAGAGTGGGAGTTCTACTGGGAAGAGTACTTCGAAGCGTTTACAAGGATAATAGATAAGCCTAACAAGGTTAAGATGGCATTGTATCTAACGCCTTTAGACATTAAGAACAGAGATTTCTTCAAGCTTAAATACTTTAATCAGGAGGGCAGATACTACTACCTAAACAAGATAATAAACTTCAGAGAAGGATATAATACAGTGTGCGAACTGATCGAGGTTAAAGGATTTGAAGCACAATTTGAGGACTGTTCAGTATTTAAAAACAATAATTATGTCATACCAACTTACGATGTACCTGAAGAGGACAACGGAGGCGGTGACGATAACCCAGACTAAATGGAAAAGATAACCTTATTCAGTGCCGACATAGACACTAAAGACATAGTTAAAACGCTAGCTGATTATAAACGGCAATTAGAAGAACTTAAACTAGCTCAGAAAGGATTAGACACTTCTACAAAAGAGGGTTCTGAATCATTCGTTAAGAATCAGGCCGAGATTAAAAAGATTAGAGGAGAAAGTAAGCAGTACGAAAATACTTTAGTACAGCTTAATAAAGCCAGTGGTAACTTTCTAACGGTACAAGAAAGTTTAAATAAATCTTTAAGTAAGGAAGTTAAGACTATAAACGATGCTAGAGCAAGTAACAAAGAACTCTTAGCAGTTAGAAACAATCTAAACCTAAAGAGCAAAGAAGGAGTAGCAGCACAAAAGAAAGTTAATGAGCAGCTAGAGAAAAACAACGCATTTATAAAAGAAAATGTTTCAGGATTAGAAAAGCAAAAGATAAACATTGGAAACTATGGAGGAGCAGTAGGAAAGCTAACAGGATTATTAAAAAGGTTAGGCGGTGCTTTCGCTGTATTCAAATTAATTAAAGGAGCGTTCTCAGTAGTTAAGGAGTTTGAACAGTCACAAGCTAACCTAGCTTCTGTATTAGGTACAAGCGTAGATAAAATGGCAGCTTTAACAGAGCAAGCTAAATTTCTAGGAAGCACTACAACCTTTACAGCTTCACAAGTAGCAGAGTTAGCACTTCAGTTTGCAAAATTAGGGTTCTCACAAGAAGAGATTGAAGGAGTAACGGAAGCAACCCTAGCACTTGCAGAAGCTACTGGCAGTGATTTAGGTGAAGCCGCTACTGTAGTAGGTGCTACTATAAGAGGATTTGGGTTAGATGTTAGTGAGACTCAGAGAGTGACTGACGTAATGGCTAAGTCATTCACTAGTTCATCCTTAGACATGGCTAAGTTTAGTACTGCAATGGCTTCAGTAGCTCCTGTAGCTAATCTAGCAGGTGTGAGCATAGAGAAAACCACAGCATTAATAGGAACTTTAACAGACAGAGGTTTGGATGCTAGTACAGCAGGAACAGGACTTAGGAATATGTTCCTACGTTCCAATAAAGCTGGGCTGTCATTCGGGGAAGCACTTAATAAAATAAAAGATTCTACAGACCAGACTGGTACTGCTATGGATTTGTTCGGAGTTAGGGGTGCTACTTTAGGGGTTATCTTAGCTAACACGCAGGAAGATGTACAAGGGTTAACTGAGAAGATGATAGACAGTGAAGGAGCTGCTAAACAAATGGCAGAAACTCAAAGGGATACTTTAGGCGGTTCTATTAAATTACTTCAATCAGCTTGGGAAGGTTTGATCTTAAAGTTTGAACAAGGGACGGGAGTTTTTGGAACGGTTAAAGATGTCATTTTAGTATTAGCTGATAATCTAGGTTTGATAGCAAAAGCATTAATAACGGTAGTCGGAGTTTGGGGTGCTTATAAAGCTGCTGTTTTATTGGCTAGTCTTCAAAGTTCTTTAATGGCTAAACAAGCATCTATTACTAGAATGGCTATGTTAGGTCAAGCTAAAGGGGTTAGTCTGGCTACATTCTCATTTAAAGCATTTAACAAAGCTCTAAAGGCTAACGCTTTGCTTTTAGTTATTGGAGGGTTAATAGCTTTAGTAGCTGCATTTAGAAATGTAAATAAATCAATAAGCGAAAACGTAAAAGAACTTCATAAAAGTAATGAGGAATTTATTACTCAAGCCAAAGCATCAGTAGAATTGAATGATAAACTTTCTACTATGGCAGATAGATATGACACATTAAAAACAAAAGCAGGAAAATCAAAAGAAGAACAAATAGAACTAGATAAAATAATAAAAGACATAGCTAGAAATGTACCGAGCGCAGTTACTGAAGTTGATAAGTATGGTAACGCTTTAGAAATTAATACGGGAAAAGTAAAAGAGTTCAATCAAGAAAACGGTAAAATATCTAGCCTACAAGCTGAAGTAAATATAGATAAACAAAAGAAAGTATTATCTGAACTAGGTGACGAATTAGAAAGAGTAGATAAAATTAACAAAGAAGGAAATGTTACATATATTGAAGGAGTAGGAGCAGTTCAAAAGGTAGACGGTGTACTTCAGAAAGTAACTACATCTACAGGTAAGTATAGTTCAGGTGTAGGTAGTTCTATTAAGTTAAATAAGGAACAGCAGTTAGTTTATGCACAATATATTAAAGGCTTAGAAGATGGTGTTAAAACAACTACAAAAGACATAGAACTAAACGAAGACATAATTTCTTCAGTTACTGGAGTTAAAAACGCCAGACAAATAGCAGCAGACGAAAAAGCAAAAAGTGATACCGAAGCGTTAAAGCAAATAGAAGAAGATGCAAAAAAGTTAAAGCAAATAGAAGAAGATGCAAAAAAGTTAAAGCAAATAGAAGAACAGAACGCAAAGAAAGCTTTAGATATAATAAAAAGAAACTCAGAGGCAGAGATTAGCGCAAGTAAACTAAGACTAAAACTTTTACAAGAAGAGAATGAAGCAAACCCATCACTAGAAAAGCTAACACAAGAACAGATCCTTCGTGACGAACGAATCAAAATACTAGATTCAGAACTTACAGCCTACGAAGCTAGTGAAGAGTTTAAAAACGCTTTAGATTCTGAGAGAAAACTAAAATATTTAGAGTTCACTTCTGAGCGTATAGGAATAAACCAAACCTTTGCAGATGCTTCTGTAGAAGTAGCAGTTGAAACTGGATTAAGAGAACTCGAGATATTCAGAGAAAAGAATAAATCAGTATTAGAAGATGGTAAGTTTCTGAGTAGTGAATTAAAAGCCTTAGAGAGCGAAAGGTTAGACAATTTATTTGACGCGGAATTATCTCAGTTAGAGTTAAGTTTATCGAACAAGCTAATTTCAGAAGCAGAGTTCCAAGCGCAAAAGGCGGAGTTAATCGTAGGTTTGAAAGATGAGCAGAAAGAACTAGACCTTCAAGCAGAAGCCGCGGAAACTGAAAGACTACTAGAAAACTTTAACAATGAGCTAGAAATCAGAAAGCTTAACGGTGAAAGTTTATTCACTCTTAGGTTAGAAGAGCTTGAAAGATTAAGACTAGCAGAGATTGAAAACGCTGAAGGAACAGCCGCAGATATAGCTTTAATAAATGACAAGTATTCTAAGCAAACGGATGCAGTAAATAAAGCAGAGCAGAAAGGAAAGGTAGACAATGCTATGAATACAGCGGCTGCTATCTCAGGACTGCTCAAAGAAATAGCAGGAGAAAACAAAGCCCTAGCCATTACAGCCGCTTTAATAGATGGAGGGTTAGCAGTTCAAAAGACTCTAGCATCTGTACCTTTTCCTTTGAGTTTAATACCAGCCGCAGCCGTAGCAATTAGAACAGGTAAGAACATTCAGAACATTAGAAAAGCAGAGAAAGGAATATCATTCGAAGGAACGCTTAAAGGTAAATCACACGCGCAAGGAGGTATTAATTTAGGCAATGGAATAGAAGCTGAAGGCGGTGAGAATATGTACAGTGACGGGAATAGCACGCATATAGTAAACAAGAAAGCCTCAAGCCTTATCAATAGATTAGGTATAATGGGCGCACTTAGTTTCATTAACCAAAGAGAAGGTAGAGGAGTAGCGTTAAACGTACCTACTTCCTTCGCTGCTAAAGGTGGTTTAATCTCCACAGGAGGCGCTAACAACGTAGAAATAGATTATACTAGACTAACAGAAGCATTTGTAGCAGGAGGCTCTCAGATTAGACCTAGCGTATCAGTAGATGCTATTAACAACGTGAACCAAAACCTAACAGAAGTAAGTGAATTTGCGACTGTATAACGAATGATTAAGAAAGTAAACATTATAGCGAATGCGTGGTGGAATTACAGCCTTTCAAAGTTACACATAGAAGGTAACATTCCTCAGTCTTTAGCGAAAGCTAGAGCAGAGGTGTGCGAAGGTTGTGAGTTTAGAAAGTTTGGTTCAGTACTTACTAGATTTAAAGATGAAATAAAGGAAGCAGAGGGTTATTTTTGTAGTGATTGCGGAGGTTGTCCGTTAGTAGCTAAGATAAGAGGTTCTGAGGTATGCAGGAAGTGGAGTAAATAAATTAACGGTATTAAAACATATATATGAATCGGTACGAATTTATCAATAGCAATTTAAACGTTAAGAAACTCCACGAGATAGGAGTAACTAAAGTGAGCCTTATGAATGAGATGAGAGTAATGAAGTGCTTTCTTTCTTCCACTGGTGGTATGATGGATAGATACGCCCACGTATCTGTAGAATGTAGGCTATCAGAACAGACCGTTAGGCGTATAGTTTCCTTTATGAGTAAGTCGGTTAGTTAATTACAATTAATTTCAAGGTTGTTTATATCGTCTCTTGTTGCTTTCCTGTAGTAACTTTTGTAAGTATGCTCAGAGGTTACTTCAGCCATTACTTTATATCCGAACACGGTTTTTTTCAAATACCATTTTCCTGTTAGTTTCATTTTATCTAGTTATCCCCAAGTAATCGTTTACCGAATTCAGGGTTTGTTTTATTAATAATAGTGTAAATAATCAAAGAAGCAGCCGCTACTGCACTTCTTTCTTCGTTTGTAGAATCTGTACCCATATAGCAATGCATTTTCGCATCCATTCTTAATAACTCGTCCTCTATCTCTTTAATACTCATAGTAGAGTTAGATACTTTTTTTATTTCTGTTTCTGTGTATATCATATTCTATTTTTTTTTAATTCGGTTTGGTAGGCTTCAGCTGCTTCGAGTTCGTCTGTGAATGTGCCTAAATATTTATTCTTTCCGTTAATGTATATACGAGCCACCCATTTAGAATACCTAGAAAACCAACTAACTCCAATATATTTAGAAGTGCCACCTTTCCTATCTTTTGATGCGTTTTTTCTTTGAGTTATCAACTGAAGATTATCTAAGTTGTTATTTAGCTTATCTCCGTCTATATGGTCAACGACTATATTCATTCCACAAGGATCGTGATTCAAGAAAGTTATCGCTATTAATTTATGAATAGTTATACTCTTTCTTTTAGATTTATTGTATAAACTAACCGTTAAGTAACCACGACCTGATATGGTTGGATTTAAAATAATCTCTTTTAATTTATGACCTCTTGCGTCTAGTCTAGTTAAAGACTTAATTCTACCTAAATTAGAAGCTTGATAAATACCTTCATAGCCTTCAATGTCTCTAAATTCTTCTTCCGTATCCATTCTTAGAAGCTCATCTTCCTTTTGCTTTGCTGTCATAGCTGAATTAGCTACTTGATCTATTTTAAATTTAGTGTATATCATTTTGTTTGTTTTAAGATTTACCAGTTTATTAAATTAGTGGCGTTTATTAGGTATTTTAACGAGGTATAAAATTAACCTTTCAGGTCGCTAACGCTTAACTTTATACGGTCGTTGTAGGTAATAAGCCTACTCGTGCCATCCTCCAAGTATAGGTGTCAGGGCTTTCATTTCGTCAAGTGTTACGGCCTTGCTATTCAGCTCCGAAATAGTCAAATCACAAGTAAGTAACTTATCACCTTCGTAGGTAAATTCTACTTCTAAAACGCCTTTAGCGTATCGGTTTGTATGATATTGGTTGTGTTCATACTTTTGGGTCAGTTCAAAACCAAGCCCTTTTAATTCATTTTCAGTCATTCTATTAATTTTTAGTTGTTTATTAAATACGTAGGCTAACTACCTACAACAAAGGCTATAAAGCCATACAAGTACAGGCTCATAGCCTAGTCATTAAAAATAAGAATGAGTAAGACTGGGACTCGAACCCTCAGAACCGAATTTCTCCGATGTTGGTAACCAAACCGCCTTTGTTTATTTATTCTGTTTGCCTTACTCATCTTATTTGACGTTATATGCAATTAAAACAAACTAAACGCAATCTCACATCCAGCATTATCATCTGATACATCAAGTCCAGAAACGGGGCTTTGGTAATTAAGTCTGTGATATTTCTTTACATCAGGCTTACTAATGTTTTTTGCCTCTATATGCAACGCTCCGCCCTCATCTTTCACGAAGTCACATTCTACATAATCTTTTGATTCGTAAGCCTCTTGCAAAGAGTCGTATTTTTCAGTGTTAAAGAAGTCATCAAATGTTCCTCTACTCCGTTGCTTACCAAATAAATTAATCTTTTCGTATTTCATTTCCGTTTGTTTTAAAAGTATATAATAAGCTAATATAACTCTTTATGCTCAAACCATCGAGCAACAAATAGAATAACATCATAGTAATTTTGCTTCGTGGAAAACATTAAGAGCATAATCTGTAACGATACTAACACTATTCTAAGCTCTATCAATGTAGAGGAGGGTATTATAATAGGAGTTAAAGAAGCCGATTACGGTTTAAATAAGAACGGTTATTATTTTGATTCTAAGTTATTGAACGACTTAATGGAGCAAGGTAATGCTGGTCAAGGGATTAAATCGAGGTTTGGACACCCTAACGAGTACACCGAATCACTAGGAACTTATATAGGTAGGAAAAAGAATTATAGGATAGTAGAAAATGCGCTCTATTGTGATTTCTACTTAGACGATATAAGCAAAGACACCTTAGTAAACGGAACTAGTACATGGAACTATATCCTTAAAATGGCTGCAAATAACCCTGATATGATGGGTAACTCTGTAGTATTCACTGCTTCTTTAGAAACTCAAGAGATCGAGGGCGTAGAGCAGTTAGTTCCTACTCTAATAAAATTTAGTGCTTCTGATTTGGTAGACGAACCAGCAGCCACGAATCACTTATTCAATTCAGAAACAAAAGAAAATATGAGTAATAAAATTAAAAACATCCTAGAAGATGTCAAGCTTGCATTTAACGCAGCTTTAGACGGCTTAAAGGCTACTCCAGAAGAGTTAGCTAATGAAGCCGTAGAAACACTCGACACGGGTGTTCAAATTATCATTGATACAGACGATACAGACGTACCTAAAGTTGGGGATTCTGTAACTCTCGAAGATGGAACTCCTGCTCCAGATGCAGCCCACGTTACTGAAAGCGGTTTAACCGTTACTACAGAAGGCGGTGTAATTACTGAGATAGTGGAAGCAGAACCAGAAGTAGCTGAAGAGATTCCAGCAGAAACAATGGAGGCGCAATTCAAAGAACTACAAAAAGACTTCTTACAATTCCAAGAAGATACTAATGAGTTCATGACTTTCAGCGCTAACTCTTTCAAAGATGCTTTAGCTACTATCAAAGAATCTACTACTTCGCAAGAACTAGCATTTTCTGAAATGAAAGCACAAGCGGAAGCTTCAGAAGCTAAATACATAACTCTAGCGAGTTCTATTCAAAGCCCTGCTGCTAACACAGTGATTAAAGAAGTACTTCCTGCTAAATCTAAATCAGATGGAGTAAGCGAGTATTTAAATAAAAGAAACGATAAATAAAAACATAAAAAAATTTAAAACATGGCTATAGATATTCAAGCTAACTTTAAATCATTCTCAACTTCAGAAACATACATTACTGAAGCGGCTGAGATAATGATAAACAGCATCGCAGAGGACGATGTAAACGGAATGCTAACAGTAGTTCCAGACGTTGCCAACGGTGCGCCTTTGGCAGTTGTTGACCAAATGGACAAGGTAACTAAGACAGACGCAGGTTGTGGTGATAATTCCATCACTAAGACTATCGGAGGTTTCCAACAAAAATGGAACGTTAAGGACTTAAGCGTTCACGTTAAATGGTGCTGGTCTGATTTCAAATCTTCTTTCCTTTCTTTTGGTTTAGCTAAAGGAATTAGAAAGGCTGATTTAACTGCTGCTGATTTCGGAGACTTTTTAGAGTCTTTAGGGAACAACGCAATTACAAGAGATTTCGGACGTATTGCTTTAATGGGTAACGGTTCAGCGGCTACAGTAGCTGGTGGTGGTTACTTCAACAATGCTGGTGTAGACGTTGCTGATTACAACCAAATCGAAAGAGGTTTAGACGCAACTCTAGCTTATTTCTCAACGATTACAAGATTTCAAAAGAACTTCGTTCACATTCCACAGAATGAGATTACTGCTAGACAGTATCAGTATGATGGTTTAAACGGAACTAAAAAAGTATCTGATATAGCAATAGAGCTAGAAGATTTAGCTATCAATTTTGATCCTAACCACCAAGTATGTAATTATGCAATGGTTCAAGGATTCAAGAAAGAGCTAAGAGATGCTGGAGCTTTCCCAACGGATGCAACTAGAAATATGCTTACAGATGGTTTAGCTATCTCTAACATAAACGGATATGACACGAAGTCTTCTAAGGTTTATGACAGATATACTAAAGCGGATACAGAAGGTACGTTCGGAACAGCAGTTTCAGGAACAGATCACCACGACCCTAACTTCATGGTATTAACTACTAAAGCTAACCTATTAATGGGTATGGATGAGCAGAACGCAATTTCTGACATCGAATGGTTTAGAGATCCTATCCTTGATGAGGTTCACTTCAAGTGTAAATACAGAGCAGATTTCAAGGTTGCAAACCCTGATTATTTATTAGCTGCTAGTTCTTACGATCCAACTGCATAATTATTAACCAAACGGGAGGGGTTAGAGCTCCTCCCATTTATAAAAAAACACAAATAAAATGGCGTGTGTAGATAAAATTACTGGTAATATAGACAGAGACGATTGTTCATATAGACCAGCACAAGGAACGCTCGAGGCGTACCTAATAAACTTAGACGATTTAGATAGAACTGGAGTAGTTGAAAATGCAGATGGTGTAACTATTACATCATTAGCTTTGAAAGCGGGTAAGGAGATTTATAGCGTAGATTCAATAGATACAGGTCTAGGGCTTTCAGCTGTAGGTGCTAGAGATGATTACGGTATGGCTTTTACTCACAGACAGAAGCTTAGAATCATAGATGGTACTTCTGCTACTTGGTCTCAGTTAGATAAAATGAAGAATGCTTCATTCATTTCTTTGGTAAAAACTAAAGACGGTTCGAGCGAAAACAATGCCTATTTCAAATTAGGCGGTTTAGAGTTCGGAATGCAAATGGACGTTGATTCTATAGATTACGATGCTGAATCAGGAACTAGAGGAGTAGAGTTTGTATCTCAAGAAGGAGCTTTAGAAGGAAGTTCTCTAAAGATATTCTTAGATGTTGATGTAACTACTACTGAAGCATGGATAGCTTCTAACCTATTCACATCTTAATAAATGAAAAATAAGCTTTCATTCATCAAAGAAGCTACAACGGAGGAATTACTTAACGGTAGTTCCTCCTTTGGTAATAATATAGATGTAGTATTAGAGGTATATAAATGGCTTTTTACTAAAGGCTGTAGTACTTGCCCTAGTAAGTTTTTAGGGTATATAGAAACAATTAAAAATTACGCAATGGATACTAAATGTTCGTATAAATTAAAGAGTAACGGTCAAGTGACTGTTAGTGCTTTAGGTGGTAAGGTTATGAGTAACCACAATATCACAGACAATAAAGCAGAGGCTTTTTTATCTACTAATCCAATCAGCAGAAAAAGTATGTTTGAAATACTTCCAGAAGATTGGGAAGCTCGAGTTAAAGAATACGGTAAGCCTGTAGAGGTAAAGGAAGAAGTTGAACTAAAAGCTGAAGTAGAATCTACTAAGCCTATGGATAAAAACAGAAAGAAAACAACTAAGAAAACAACTAAGAAATAAATGGAGATTCTAGGACAGTATAAGCCAATAGAATACAAGCTAGAGAACAAATCTATGGGTATCATGATTCATGGAGCTGATAATTTACGCTCGCTTGTTTCTGAGAACCTTATAGAGAAAAGTCCTACAGCTTCATTCTGCGCTAACCTCTACTCTAAATTCATTAGAGGTGCAGGATTTACAGGAGGAGAAATAAACATCTCAGATAAGCCCTACAAGGTTTATACTCCTAACCATTTATTAAATGAGTGTGCTAAAGATCACTCTAAAAACGAAGGTTGTTTTATTCATATAAGATATAATCCTTTATACGTTAAGGTAGGATTTGAAAAAATACCTTTTAGCCAGTGTAGATTTGGCTTAGAAGATGATAATAATTATAGCGGTAAGATAGTTAGAGCGAATAAAGGATGGGGTAAAAGAGCAAAGAAAGAAAGCTTTGAGATTTTTGATAGATATAACCCTGACCCTGTAGTTATTCAGAAACAAGTTGAACTAGCAGGAGGTTGGGAATACTATAAGGGTCAGATTATGTTTATAGGAGAGCAGGACGATACTGTTTACCCTAAAGGAAAAATAGAAGGCGTAGAGAACTTCGCGCACACAGAAAATAAAATGGGTGTGTATTACGCTTCTACCGTAGAAAGAGGCTTTGAGAATATACAAATATTTGAATATGTCCTAAGCGAAGATAAAAACAAGAATGAAAGGTTAAAAGAATCTATTACGGGTGCTATGGGATTGGAGAACTCAGGTAAAATTATCGGTTTACCTTATCCAAACTCTACAGATTTAAAAGAACAGACTAAATATAAGTTTACTCCTTTAGTTAATGATGCTTCTCCTGAGAAATATGAACACTTTTTAAGCACCTGTTCAACTATGATTAGAACAAAGTGGAGTATTCCTGTACAATTATTCGAAGCCGTAAGTGGTAAGCTAGGTAATAGCACAGGAGAAGATTTGAAGGTAGCGCAATCAATGTATAACCAAACCACGGCAGACGTTCGTAGCCTGTATGAAATATCTTTCAAGGAATTATTTACAAACTTTAGAGTTCCTATTAATTCAGATTGGAAGATTAACCAATACAGTATAATGTCAGATGATGGCACAATAGAAGAAACAGATTCACCTAAAATAGAACCTACTATATGAGTGATTTAATTATAAATAAAGGCACTGTACAGAACAACCTACAAGTAGCTGAAGGAGTAGACAAGCAAACCTTTAAACGCTTTATATTCGAAGCTCAGTATATTGACTTAAAAGGCATTGTTTGTGAAGACTTTTATAATGATTTAGTGAATAACTACACAGACACAAAGTATCAAACTTTATTAGCTGGTAGTTCTTACACTTATGAAGATAAGAATTATTCTTTTGAAGGATTGGAAAAGGTTTTGTCTTACTTCGCTTATGGTCGGTTTGTTCCTGAATCTCCTGTACTTTCTACATCGTTCGGAATGGTTAGAAAGGATTCAAACCACTCTGAAAGGGTATCTACTAAACACCTAGAATCATTAGGAGATAAACACAATCAAAGGGCGTTGCAAATCTTTGTTGATGTAAAAAAATATTTAGATAGAAATAAAGAAACCTTTCCATTTTGGGAGGCTTCAGATTGTTGTAAAAGTGAAGATATAAATATTGAACTATGGGGTTAATAGACTTATCAAATATAAAAGAACAATCTATAGAGATTAAAAAAGAACATCCTTTTTCAGTTTCATTTGATTTATCACCTGAAGTAGCGGGTGGTTTAGATATGGCAGCTAGATATTTATGCCGAGTAAAACATTGGCAAACAAATGTAGAAAATTTAATATCATTTGATGTTACTATAGATGGTGAAGTAATCAAAGTTCAGTCAGAAACGGCAATAGGGTTACGAGTAGGTGAGTATTTTTTTATAATACAGCCTACAAGCCCAACTATAGATAATTACATAACCATAGAAGGCGAGTTTATAGTACAGTAATAATAAAACAAGTTAACTTAAAACATGGGATTAACCACCTTGAACATAGTCGGAAGTGATGCTATATCTAAGACACTTATAATCTATTCCAATACAGAAACGGAACAGTTATTTAGTGCCACTTGGAACATAGCTGATAATATGTTTTCAGATAATCCTACTACAGACACAGGTTGGACTGCATTTAAAGCGTCTTATGTAACTGTAGGAACTGGAGCAAATAACATTAATATAGACCTTACGCAGTGGGCAGCCGATAACGGTACTATTGTAGGCGGTGAACCTCACAGTTTTACTTTAACATCTTACTGTAATGATGCTAGCTGCCAATCAGATTTAAACAGTATAACGGAAATAGTTTACGTCACTTCTAACTGGAATTATTTATTAGCAGATGAGGAAGCTGATTTAGCTTATTCAGATGCTAGGCTATTAAACCCTGACTATACAGGAGCTTTAATAAAAGTAAGAAGGAGTTCAGATAACACAGAGCAGGATATTCCATTTGTATTATTGAATGATGAGTACGTACTAAACGAAACTAACTTACTAGCCTTTGTAGGTACTTCAAACGGTAACCACGGGTACATAACTAAGAGATATAACCAAAGCGGTAGCGGTGTTAATCATGCCTCTCAATCCTCTATGTCGGCACAACCTCCTATAGTAGTTGACGGTGTTGTATTAAAAGACCCAGAAAGCGACAGACCAGCACATTTGGGAGATGGAACAAACCACTTTTTCGATATTGAAGACAGCGGTATTAATGCCAGTAGGTCTAATTTATCATTCTCTGTTTTTTCAGATGCTGTAGGTGCTAATGGATTTAGAGTAGGTGTAGGTACTAGCACAAATGGTGTAGTTCCTACCACATGGTATTGGTTTATTTCAGGAAGTACTTCAAAAATATTTTCTGTTTACTCTACTCCATCTGTAGAGCATTTCACGAGCTTAGTTAAAACTGGCGGATTTATTTGCATAACTTCCGCTGATGGAGCTAATCCTGCTACAGTTTCAGCTAGATTAAACGGTGTAGTTGGTGTAGACGGTTCTTACTATATTAACGAAAGTTCTGTGTTTAATAGATTAGATTCTACTTTTAACCACTACGCAAGGCATAAAGGCTACAAATCAGAAGATGTTCTATACGGAACTAGCAGAGTTAAAACTGAGGCTGCTATAGAAACTAATGTTAACGACTTTTATCAAATGTTTTAATCATGGCTAAAGGAAAAAACAAAGCAAAGCAAACGATTCAAATTACAGGCTGGAAATGGAGCAGTTTAAAAGATTTAGAATCAGCAGAAGCGAAAGCAGCTACAGATATTGATTTACCTAAAGGAAGTGATGAAAAAACAGTCTCTTGTATAAGCGCATCTATAAGCTATAAAGATAACGGAGATGTAGACTTTTATTATCTAGGTGATAATTACACATCTCAGCTAAAGGAAACGCTAGGAAAGACAGAGAATTTTAACGTATCAATAGAAATTTAACATTATAAAAGAAAGAAGAAGATGGAGTGGATTGGGGATAATGTATTTAGTTTATTAATAGTAGTTTTACCTTTAGTTATTGGTTGGTTAGTCGGTAGGAAAAAAGGCAGAGCAGATACTAAGGTAGTAGAAGGTAATGCTCTAGGAGGTATGCAAGGCGGTTACACGCAGTTCGTAACCGATATGAAGGAAAAGTACGAAGAGCAGCAGAAAGAGCTTGACGAACTCCGTCAAGAGCTTGTAGTAATGCGTGGCAATATGGATTTACTGAGAGCTGAAAACACTAGATTAAAACAAGCATGAGATACGTTAAATACATAGTTATTCATTGTACAGCTACTGCACAAAGTACAACAATCGAATCCATTAAAAGTTATTGGAAAAATAAACTAGGTTGGAAAAGCTACGGTTATCATAAGATAATAGACCTTCACGGAAGAGTTACCGAACTAGCAACGCCTGACAAAGTTACAAACGGTGTGAGAGGCTATAATAGTACATCTTATCATATTTCATACATAGGAGGTAAGGATATAGATGATAGAACTTACAGCCAACGTAAGACACTGCTAAAAGAAATTAGAAAGGCTAAAAAATTATTTCCTAAAGCTCAAATTTTAGGACACCGAGATTTATCTCCAGACCTTAACAGAGACGGAAAAATAACTTCAAACGAATGGGTAAAATTATGTCCTCAGTTCAATGTAAAAGAATGGTGCGCTTCCTTTGGATTGCGTTAATTTTTATAGGGTGCGCTACTCCTGAGCAGCTTATTAATAGAGCAATAAAGAAAGACCCTGAAGTACTTAGGAGACACGTAAAAGCGGAAGTTATTTACGTTACCGATACCGTTACTGTCTATGTAGATGGTGAAACTATTAGAGTACCTGTTAATGTACCGGTAGAAACTACGGTAATTAAATGGGTAAAGGAACGAACCAACAAAGAAGAACGCTTAGACGGTAGATTACAGAAGGCGGAGTTAGTAAGATTCAGATTAATTAATGACAGCTTAAAAGCCAATAACAAGAAACTAAAATTTGAGGCTAAACTTTTAAAAGAAGAGGCTACAGAATTAAGGAAGAAGAACCGTTCTGAATTATTTAACTGGTTAATCAATAACTGGTTTATCTTATTAATGTTTATTTTAGCGTTTATATTATTACCAAACATAATCAAATGGGTCAGAAAACTATTAGAGCAACTGAAGAGCAAGCAAGGGCGGTAGGTTTAGAACCGAACAAAGGCGGTCAATATAGATTAGACAAAAAAACAAGAGACAAAATAATCGCTTTAAAACTAGAAAGCGGTTCGAAGCATCAAAAGAGTTCATGTAAAGGTTTAGAGAACGCAGCCAGTCAAGCTCAGACAATACCTACAAACATTCCATACTACTGGGATAAAACAAGTAAAAGTTATTCTATACTCGTTAAGAATCCTGAGTTTAAACAAGAAGGTAAAGACGATTTCAAAAAAGATTTATTAGACAGTTTTAAAAAGCATTCTCCAAAGTACCCAAAGATTGAAAGAGGTATTTCTAAGGACGGTCACTTATTAGTTATTGATATAGCAGATTTACACATTAACAAATATGCCACTGCTGAACTAACGGGAGCTGATTACAATAGCGAGATAGCAGTTGAGAGAGCCATAGAGGGTACAAAGGGACTACTTCAAGCCGCGAGTGGATACAATATAGATAAGATTGTTTTCGTTATGGGTAATGACGTTCTAAACACCGACAATCTACAGAAGCAAACTACAAAGGGTACTAATCAGGACACCGATAAAGATTGGTTCACAGCTTTCGTAATTGCAAAAAAGTGTTACGTGGAATGTATAGAGCTTTGTTTGGCGGTTGCTGATGTAGATGCTATACACTGCCCTTCAAACCATGACTTCATGAGTGGCTGCTTTCTAGCTGAAACCGTAGCGGCTCATTTTAGACTATCTGAAAATATAACATTCAAAACTTCACCAGCTTACAGGAAGTATTACCAATACTACGGTAATATGTTGGAATTTGAACACGGGGACAAAGGCAAAGCCGCAGATTTACCTTTGGTAATGGCTCAAAATGAACCTAGACTATGGGCAGATACTAAGTTTAGATACGGATATTTGCACCATATCCATAATTCCGATGTCAAGCAGTACCAATCGAGCAAAGATTATATCGGATGCAATATAACATATTTGAGAAGTCCAAGTTCTGCCGATATATGGCACTCAGATAGTAGTTATTTAAACATGGTAGCAGTAGAAGGTTTTATTCATAGCAAAGAACACGGAAGAGTTTCTCACTTGACGCATTACTTTTAGATCAAACCTTAATTACCCTTACTCTGTTACAGTATTAAGAATTATTTACCCTTACTTTGTATCATCGGAACACAACAAAAGCCCTGTTAGAATCATCTAATGGGGTTTTTTATTAAAATAAATTACTTTTTTCATCCTTTGCTTTATATAACAATGTATATTTGTCAAACAAACACAAAACAAAATGACACTTTCAGAATTAACAGTACAAGTTCCATCATTAAAAGAAAACCATAACGATATTTATAATGGTTTAGTTGATTTTTCAAAACTAATTATTTCAAATGGTCACCAAATACATAATGTTCAATTTTCAAAAGTAAGTAGCTCTGTTTATGTTGAATATTCTTTGTACTTAGATAATGACCCTCATTGCGGTTATTGCGTTAGATTTAGCGATCATGCAGCTAAAGGAAAAGTAGGTAACACTGATTTATATTACTGTGACCATTTATCAGCAGAGTCTAATTATGAAGAAGTTGAGAATCATATTAACGAAAATTAAAACAAATCAAAATGAAACAATTTTTAAAAAGAGCAAACAAGGAAGATGTAAGGTTTAATCTAGCCGCTACATTTACATTATTATTAATATTAATAGCGGTTGCTGCCGCTGTTTAAATCAAAGAACTATGACAGAATTTTTTAAATGGTTATTCGATAACACGAAGCCTAGACAGTTAGCAAGCTTTCAATTAGGATGGTTTGCCATATATGTACTAATGACAGGTGTAGTAATTCACGAAGCCTTTACAGACACTCCTAAAGCCTTATACGGTTTACTTCTAGTCGGTCTTATGGTATGGCATCAAATACTAGAATTTAAAGCAAGCACAAAGAAATGAAAGCACAAGCAGAATTATTGTATAAATTAATTAATAAATTTTATAAAAAATGAATAGTTTAACAGATTTAATAGGTAAAACAGTTATGTACACTATATGTAATGAAGATGAAAATCAAGATGAAAATCAAGATGGATATAAAGATTTCAGGTGTAAAGTAATTGACGTTAATATATGCGATTGGCATTTTCAAGAAAAAGGTGAGTCCATTAATATCAATGTAAATCTTGAGCCTTTAGAGGAACTTCCTGAAGGGTTTTTTTATGATTGTTTTAATAATGTTTCTTTATACGATATAACTAAGGATAATACTATTGAATCAAAATGAAAGCACAAGCCAATCTAGCCTACTCTAAAAGAGTTCTAAACGCTATGACAGAGATCAGAGGTAAAGCAAAGAACCATGAAGAAATAGAAGTTAAATCAGATAAAATAATGAGCGCATCTATAAAACATAATGTTAGCTTTTACAAACTAATTAAAATATCTAAATCACTAGCATAATGAAGAAATACATCATAACTTTCGACCTAAGTACTTTAAAATTAAGAGATAAGTATTTAATGGATGAAATATATATCGTAAAAGAGTACGTAATTAAGTACAAAAAAAGTCAACTAATACTAACATTCAAGGCTCCCAAAGAAATGTGTAATTTGATAGCTGTAAGGGCTACAGATATGGGTGCAATATCAACCGAATTAATATAACAATCAAACAAATCAAAATGACTAAGAAAGACAAAGATTTTAACAGGATGCTTACTATTATATATGATAAAATGGGTGTAGATCCTGTAAACGATAAAAGAAGATTTAAGCATATAGTAAACGCAAAGCGTATTTATTCATATATGTTACATAAACAGGGTTACGGGTGTAGTGTTATCTCTAAATCTATTAATATGGATCACGCCACCGTATTACATTACCTCAGAAACATAGATGAGTACTTAAAGTCATATACTTTATTCAGGGAACAGTACTTAGTTTGTAAGGAAGCATTTGACAACTGGCACTCTTTAGATTATGATGCTAAGTTAGACGGTGATATATTAAAAAACAATTCAGATAAAACAACAATAGAGAATAAACTTCTAAGGGTTGAAATTGAAAAGCAAAGAAAAGAATTAAACAGGCTTTCAAACGTAAACCAAGAACAAGCTCAGCATATCAAAGGGTTTCTAGTTACAATTAAAGAAAACAAGTACACTCAAGATAATTTATTTCCTTTGTATAACATAATCAAAGACCGTACTACTAGAGGTACTGAGGAAGAAATGTATTATAAAATAAATAGATTGTACAACTAAGGGTAAAAAGAACTATCTTTGTACTTCAAGAGCCTGAGAAACTCAAAGAATTTTATATCTAGCCCCACTATCACCGAAGTATTCTCAGGCACTTTTGTTTTAGCTGGGGCTTTTATATTTCAATAAAATGAAACACACAAAACGAAAGGCATTTAATTTCCTTAGAAGTTACTTTGACGTTGTGAATAAATTGCAAACTGATGAAGATAAATTATCTTTTTTGATGTCAATAATTAATAAGCAATTTCTAAATGAAGACCCAGAAGAGTTGAAATTTCCTGTAGACCTTGCTTATGAAAGTCAAATAAATGCTATAGACAGTTCTGTAAAGGGTTGGTTAAGAGTATTTAAAACAGACCTACAAGGCAAAACGCAAGACACCCCACCGACCCCTCCCAAGGGCAAAACGAATAGTGACCCCAAGGAAGAGAAAGAAGAAGAAGAAGAGAAAGAGAAAGAACAATCTAATAGAGAGGCGGTTAATTTTAAATCAATTTTGAAAGAGTGGAATAATTATGATTGGAGTTTGCCTGTGATTAAATCAATAAATGAAGGAAGGAAAACACACGTTAGAGCAAGAATAAAAGAACATGGAAGAGAGGAGCTAACTAATGCTTTTAAGAAAGTAAAAGATTCTGAATTTTTACAAGGCAGAAAATCAAATTTTAAATGTAGTTTTGACTGGGTTATGAATCCTACAAATTTTCTGAAAATAATAGAAGGAAATTACGACAACAAAAACAAAGCAGTTAATCAGAACAAAGGCAATACACCGTCAGGAATATCACTATGAAAAATTTAAACTGGGAAGATATAAAAGTGAAAGGTTCGCAAGTAGGGCAAAAGAGAACAACCTGCCCAAGCTGTAGCCACGAAAGAAAGAATAAAAAAGATTTATGTCTAGCGGTTAACTTTGATATTGGATCGGCTTATTGCCATCACTGCGAAGCCACAGGATTTAAAGAGTCAAATCAGCTTGAGGTTAAAAAAACGTATAGCCTACCAACTCAGGAATGGAAACAATACTCAATCTTTACAGATGCTTTGGTTAAGTACTGCGAAGCTAGAGCCATAAGCAAACAAACACTTTTAAAACATGGTATCACAGAGGAGACGAATTACATTCCACAAGTGCAAAAGGAAAGGAATTGCATGGTGTTTAATTACTTTGAGAAGGATATTCTAGTGAATAAGAAATACAGAGATTCGCAAAAGAACTTCACGCAACAAAAGAACGGAAAGCCTATCCTGTACAACATTAACAGCATAACAGGACACGATAAAATATACATCGTAGAAGGTGAGTTTGACGTTCTAGCAATGTCAGAAGCTGGATTTAATAACTGCGTAAGCCTACCAGCAGGAGCTAATGATAATGACGATTATTGGATTAACTCACAGCAGTATCTAACGGAGGTTAAAACCTTTGTAATAGCTACAGATAGTGATGAGAAAGGTCAAAAGATTATGGAGAAGATAGCCCACCGATTAGGTAAATACAGATGCTCATTCGTAAAATGGAAAGGTAAAGATGCTAACGAAGATTTGATTAACGGAAATCTAAAAACAAGTTTAGCAAGTGAAACTAAATTTCCTGTTAGTGGAACATTCACGGCAAACGATTTAGAAAGCAAGCTAATTGATCTATACGAACAGGGTTTACCTAAAACCATAGTACCTAGAAAGAAGTGTTTCGGGCGGTTACACGAGATATTTAGCACCATGCAAGGACAATTAACAGTCATAACTGGAATACCTTCACATGGAAAGTCTACATTTGCTGAGTGGTATCTTCTAAACCTCATAGACGAAATGGATTTAAAACTTTCAATATTTAGTCCAGAACACAACCCGTTAGAGAGTCACTTGTCTAACATGGCTCAGAAGTCTATAGGGAAGCCATTCTTTGAACGAAAGGATTCAAACCATAGGATAACACCAATTGAACTAAACAGGTTCGTTAAATGGGCTGATAAGAGAATTTATCAAACGTCAGGTGTTTCAGGTGATTCTGTTGATTGGGATTGGTTACTCGATAAATTCCAAGAACAGATATTTAGTTTCGGCATAGACATATTTATGATTGATGCTTGGAACAAAGTCTTAATGCCTAAAGGAATGTCTGGAAAGGAAGGGATTGACAGGGTTATAACTAGGATAACAGCGTTCTGCCAGCAAAATAATGTACAAATATTTTTAGTAGCCCACCCAACTAAAATGAGAAAGAAAGAAGACGGTACTTATGAAGCGCCAACCCTTTACGATGTTAGTGGTTCTGCTGATTTCAGAAACCAAACGCACAACGGGTTTACGATCCACCGAACCTTTGAAAGTGAGAACACTTCAGCAGGCACTGACTTTATAAACTGTAAAACTAAATTCAGTTATCAGGGTAAGATAGGAGAACAGTATAGATTTGAATATGATATTGATTCAGCTAGATATAATATGTGTGGCTATCCTAAATGCGATAGGGATTTCACCAAAGGAGGTGAAAAAGAACCAATAGACTACGTGATGGAATTAGATAAACCGATTGAAGCAAATACAAACTTCTTAGATAAAGAAGATGATTGCCCTTTTTAACGGCATCTTGTATGGTGTCGTGGCGACTTAAAGACCACTAATTAACTAAACAGACAAAAACTTAAATAAAGATGAACACTAATAAAGAAACTGAAACTAAGCCATGCACTATACCAAGTGTTATATGTTGTGGTTATTTTGAGCAGACATTTAAAAATTACCAATGGTTTAGCAGACTTGACGAAAACGGTAATAAACTTTTATTAATGCCTTGTTTTCCTGAAAATAAAATAAGAGTTAATAACTGTCCTGTCTGCGGTGAAAAAGTAAGAGGTGTTGAAATAGAAGAGGATGTTTTTAACCATTACATATAACGTTTTGTATAAGATTAGTACGGGAATAAAAAGCGAAAACCATCCGTACTGCTCGAAAATTATTAAAAGGTAATTCGCTGAAATTTGGCACTAAACCCGTATTAATTTTATACTGTGTTACCTGCCGTTTTTATCACGAAACTATGAGCAAACGACTTGAAATATTAAAAAACTCTTTGATTAAAAAAGAGCAAAAATTTGACGATAAACTACAAAACCATATTGATACGGTTAAGCAAGCAAACGGACAGCCTTTAAACGACAAAAGGAATGGACAAGCAACATTAAATAAATGGGATAGACAAAATGAATCTTTGCGAAACTTGAAAGATAGCATTCAGAAAACTAAAGATGCTATTGAAAGAGAAGAAGGTAAGATTATGGATGTTGAGCAAACAAATAAAATAATACCTGCCGAGATATTGGAATTAGTACAAAAGGGCGAATTAACACAATGGC
>Ga0208770_1000298_pt1 | contig 35226 bp, 34 predicted proteins | sample AntAceMetag02UK9_FD_184771 | JGI IMG/M metagenome (GOLD analysis project Ga0208770, IMG submission 184771) | Saline lake microbial communities from Ace Lake, Antarctica - Antarctic Ace Lake Metagenome 02UK9 (SPAdes) (version 2) | ecosystem: Environmental > Aquatic > Non-marine Saline and... | reverse complement strand
TTTTTGAATATAGATTTGAAGCTGAAACAGGCAGTTTATTAAGAATATTTGTTTCACCCATAATCTTTACTCCATTTTTAACTACAATTTTATCAACTTCAGTAAACTCAGCATTCCCACCCTGAACTGCAGCCAAGTCATAAATAACAGAGCCTGATTGCATATTATCAATCATGGAGCTTTTAATAATTAATGGAGCTTTTTTTCCTGGAATTAAAGCTGTACATATTACAATGTCAATTTTTTTTAAAGTTTCAGCTAAAAGATTCTCTTGTTTTTTTTTAAATTCTTCAGAAGCTTCTTTTGCATAACCACCTTCTGTTTCAAGATTTTCAGATCCTTCAACAGTTAAAAATTTTCCACCTAAACTTTCAACTTGTTCTTTAGAGGCCATTCTTACATCTGTTGCAAAAACTATTGCGCCCATTCTTTTTGCAGTTGCAATGGCTTGAAGACCAGCAACCCCTGCACCAACCACTAATACTTTTGCTGCTGGAATTGTACCTGCTGCTGTCATCATCATGGGTATGGCTTTTTCAAAATTTGCAAACGACTCTATTACTGCTTTATAACCAGCAAGGTTAGCTTGTGAGGAAAGAATATCCATTGATTGAGCTCTAGTAATTCTTGGTAACATTTCTAAAGAAAAAACATTAATATTTTTTTTAGATAAATTTTCTATTTTTTCTTTATTTATATATGGATTAAATACTCCGATAAGTGTTTGGTTTTCTTTTAAATTAGAAAGATTTTCATCGGATAATAATCCTAACTGAATAATAACATCTGCATTTTTTAAAGTTTCAGTTTCATTATTAGAAATCTTAACTCCTAATTCTTTATATTTATTATCCTTAAAACCTAGATGCTCACCATATTTTTCAACTAATGTAATTTGAAAGCCAAGAGCTATATATTTTTTTGCAATCTCAGGAGTAATAGCAATTCTTTTCTCTACTAATTGATTTTCTAAAATTGAAGCAATTCTCATAGGAGAACTCTACAGCAAGAATATTGCCATTAAAACTAAAACACCTATAACAGCGACAGTTCCCCACAACACAAATTTTGTGAAATTATTCCAAGTATTCTTATGGTCTCGATTATCCATAAAAATTACTTCTGTCTTGCTTTAAATTTTGGGTTTGTTTTATTAATTATGTAAACTCTTCCTCTTCTTCTAACTAACTTAGAATTAAGATCTCTTTTTTTTAGTGATTTTAACGAGCTTTTTATTTTCATAATATTTTTTATAGCCGGCAATGTCCTACTCTTCCGTGTCTTAAGACAAAGTACCATTGGCGCTGAAGGGCTTGACTTCCGAGTTCGGAATGGGATCGGGTATTACCCCTTCGCAATAATCACCGGCATCTCCTTATAGCTCAAAATAATTTCTTGTAAACAATAGAATTAATGCCTTATTGGCTATTAATTATATCTTTTATATATTTTTTAAGTTCCACATTTCCAAAAAACCTGTTCACTTTGTTGGATAAATTAACGCTTGTTAACGCAGAGGCGTATCTTTCACCTTTTCTAAAGGATAACATTTTTATTTTTGAATTAAACATTTTGGCAACTTCCAAAATACGGTAGCTTTTTTTATGTGAAATACTGTAGTGTTTTCTAAGATTTTTTTTCCAAGCAATATAACAAATATTTATAGCGTCTAAAACATGTGTAAACCTTCGAGATTGACTGCCTGGTCTTACAACTGTTAATGGTTTATTCTTTTGAAATTGATCCTCAAATATTCCTATTACAGTTGCCATTCTTCCTTTGGTTATCTGTCTTGGTCCATAAATATTATAAAAGTATATAATTTCAAATTTAAAATTAAACCATTTCTTTAAATTTTCTAATAATTCTAAATTTTTTGCTTTAGTAAAAGCATAAGGAGATAAGTTTTTATCATTACCTTTATTTCCAATGCTTGCTGATGTGGCTGAATAAATTAATTTAATTTTATTATCTAAGCAAAAGTTAAATACTTCATGTGAACCATTGCTATTTGAGTCAACACATTCTTTCATATTATAAAAGCTTTGATGTATCCTTGAAAATTCACCAAAATGAAACACAGTATGAATTTTTTTTTTATATTTTTTTAAAATATTTGAAATATTTTTCGTATTACCTTTAAAATATAAGGCTCTAGGACTTTTGATGTGATTTTTTTTAGTGCCTGAAGTATAGTTATCTATACTAATTATTTTAAAATTTTTTTCTTTGATCAGTAAATATTCAATTAGATTAGAACCAACAAATCCTGCACCACCTGTTATAACTATAATTTTTTTCATTTAACATTTCTTTTAATAAATATTTTTTTTTTTAAATAATCATTAATCGTAATTGATAAACCTGCATCTAAATTAGTTTTGTATGTCCAACCATACTTTTTTGCTAATGATGAGTCTATTAATTTTCTAAATGTGCCATCTAAATGGATATTTTCATGTTTAATTTTTAAATTTACTCCTAAGTGGTTCATAATATATTTGGCATAATCATTTATGCTTTTTTCTATACCCGAGCCAATGTTGATTAAAAAATGATTTGTTTTTTTATTTAAAAAATAAATGCAGGCATCAGCTATATCATCACTTAATATCACTTCTCTTAAAGGTTTTCCACTTCCCCAAATTTTTATAGAATCTTTATTTGTTCTCTTTGCATCTACTATTTTTCTAATTAAAGCTGGTAAAAAATGTGATCCATTGAGGTCATAATTATCATTAATGCCATAAGCATTACATGGCATCAAACATTTATAATTAACACCATACTGAATATTATAACTCTCACATAAATTTATTCCTGCAATTTTAGCTATTGCATAAGCTTTGTTGGTTTTTTCTAAATAATTTGATAATAAATAGTCTTCTTTAATGGGTATTTTAGAGTTTTTTGGATAGACACAACTTGACCCCAAGAAAATTAGATTTTTAACACCACTTTTAAAGCTTGAGTCGATAACATTATTTTGTATCGATAGATTTTCAAAAATAAACTCAGCTCCTTTTTCGTTATTAGCTTTAATACCACCTACTTTTGCGGCCGCTAAAATAACAGCATCTGGTTTTATTTTATTTAGATAACTTAAAACTTTTTTTTGATCGATTAAATTTAACTGTGCTCTGGTTTGAAAAAAAATTTTTTTATACTTTAATTTTTTTAATTTCCTCAATATCGCCGATCCAACCATCCCTTTATGGCCTGCAATAAATATTTTAGAATTTTTACTAATCATTTTTATGAATTTTTTTATTCATAAGAAATTATATATTGCAATAAATTAATATGATGATTTGCTAAATTTATTATTATTTTTACCACTAGTAATTTCATCATATATCCATTTGTAGGTTTTTTCCAAACCATCTTTTAGTTTAATTTCTATATCCCAGTTTAGCTTTTGTCTTACAAGGTCATTATTACTCGACCTTCCTCTTACACCAAGTGGTTTGTCTAATTGATATTCTTTTTCCAATTTAATATTTGCTATATCTTGAATAATTTGAATCATTTGATTTATTGAAACTTGCTCCTCACTGCCGATATTAAAAGGTTCAGTATGCTCTTGTGAAAAAATAATTTTTGTTCCTTTCAAACAATCATCTATAAACATAAAACTTCTTGTTTGCTCTCCATCCCCCCAAACTTGAATTTTTTTTTGTGAACTAAGTTTTGCTTGTATGATCTTTCTACAGAGTGCAGCAGGTGCTTTTTCTCTTCCTCCATCATAAGTTCCTAAGGGGCCATACACATTATGGTATCTGGCAACTCTTGTCTGTAATTTGAAATCTTCAAAAAAATGTCTACACATTCTTTCACTAAATAACTTTTCCCATCCATAACCATCTTCAGGTTCTGCTGGGTAAGCGTCTGATTCTTTTAAACCATTAACAAAAGTTTCTCTCTGCATGGAACCATTATAAACGCAAGCACTAGAAGAGAAAAAATATTTTTCTATGTTATTGATCAAAGAGGCTCTTAATAAATTAGTGTTAATTAAAACTGAAAGCATACATTCTGCTTTATTATTTTCAATGAAACCCATTCCACCCATGTTGCATGCCATATTATAAATATAATCGACACTTTTTGAGACCACTAGGCAGTTATCATATTCTTTTAAATCTATTGAATAATTTTTATTATCTTCAAAAATTTGAAACCACAAATGTAATGGCTTAACATCCGCACATATTACATCGTGCCCCTCACTCATTAAATTTTTTACTAGATGACCACCAATAAAGCCACCAGCGCCACATACTAGATATCTTGCCATGTGTGAGATATATAGGAATTATTTTATTTAACAAGATCTTTTATAATCTTATTAATACCAAAAAACTTTAGGCCTAATTTTTTTTTAAAAAGTCTATTGTCGCTTAATAAAAATGGTGGGTCTCCTATTCTTGGTTTAATAAAAATGATTTTAAAATTTTTTTTACTGATAGTTTTAAATTTTTTAACAATTTGCAAAACACTATTTTCTTTTCCGCTTCCACAGTTTAAAGTTAAAGAATAATCATTTTTTAAAATTTTTTTTATAAACATAAGAGAATGATAATTTATATTTGCAATATCCTGAACATGAACAAAGTCTCTTACACACGTTCCATCAATCGTATCATAATTTTTTCCATTGATTTTAAATATATTTTTATTTCTTGAAAAATTAATTTCAGTAAGCTTTTTTAATAAGTGTTTGTAACTTTTAAAATTTTGACGAAATTTATTGCCAAAAGTAGGTCCAGCAACATTAAAATATCTTAATATAATTGAATTAAAATATTTTTTTTTTCTTATTAACTTTTCGCCTTTTATTTTACTTATCCCATAAGGTGATGATGGTGTTAGTTTGAAGTTTTCTGCTAATGGTTTAAAGGTTTTAACCTCCCCATAAACTGCTGCTGAGGAAGAAAATATAAAATTTTTAATTTTAGCTTTTTTACAATTTTCTAAAAATTTAATTAATTTAAAAAAATTATTTTGATAGTATTTTTTAGGATTTAATACAGACTCATTGTTATCTATTGATGCAGCAAGGTGTATCACATCATGAATTTTTTCTTTTTTTAATAAATTTAAAATATGATTACTTGAATAATCAGATTTTATAAATAAATAATTTTTATGTGCAAGTAAATTTTTTCCAGTTGATAGATCGTCCACTGCAAAAACTAAAAAATTCTTTTTTAAAAAAAGCTGTGCTGTGGCAGCACCAATGTACCCTGCGCCACCTGTAATTAAAACTTTGCGCATAAATTATAAAATTTTATTTTTATATTTTTTTACCATTTTATAATGCCTTGTATTAGAGATATCTTTACTTAATATTGAATTTTTTTTTAATTTTAATAATGGTGGATCTTGTTGGTTGTTAAATCTTCTATAAATATTTGTTGCCAAATTAAATGACATAGAAAACTTACCGGGTAAAACTGCAACTGACTTTTTTGATAATTCAAATATTTTAAAACCATAATTTCTCTTAGTTTTTTTTGTAAATTCAACCTTTTTGCCAAAATAAATTTTTTTAAAATCCATTTTGTCAAAGTTTTTAAAAAACAATCTGCATGTATTCTTAAATATTTTTAAAACCCTCGCTTTATCTTTATTATCCCCAAGTTTACAGCTCAATCCTGACCCTATTACGGAATAAAAATCATTCTCCGACTCGTGCAAGAAGTGATTTATTGTATTGTTATTATTTGGAGTTAACTTTACAATATTTTTATTGAAAATTTTAGGATACGTAACCATTAGAGGAGACTCATAAATACTAATATCTTTAACGAGTTTTTTAAGACCTGTCCCATTAGCAAATATTACTTTTTTAGAAAAAATCTTTTCTTTTTTATTTTTAAAATTCAGTTCACAATAATTTTTTTTTTCTATAATTTTTGAAAAAGTGTAGCTCAATAAACATTTACCTCCGTTAAAATAAAATGACTCGAGCAGATCTGCATAAATTAACTTAGACCTCATTGGTTTATCAAAACCATTCATTAGAAAAAATTCGTCTTTGTTTATAAATAAATTATTAAAATTTGGCTTTAAAATTCTTTTTTTATTATAATTAAAATAGTTCGAATTTGAGATTGTGGTGGGGGACTCGTGTTTATTTAAATTATGTGTTCTTAACGTATTATGTCGTGAAATAAATTTTTTAATTTTTTTTTCCCAAGCAAATATATTTTTGATTTTCTTAAAAACATGCTTATCTTCTAAATCTTTATTATTTCTAGATGCTATTAAATATTTTACATCTTTGGTTTGAAACCATCCATTTTTCTTTTTTTTAAATTTTAAAAAACCATTTTTATCTAGGTGCATATTTAAATTTTCAAAATGGGAATAATATGTGATTATATCTTTTGTATTTTTAATTAATCCTTTTAAATAGTTGTTATTATCTAAAAAGGCATAAAGGCTTCCAATATGGAACCAGCCGTGTTGATCTGAGCTACTTTTGCTCATAAGTTCCTTTTCTTTTTCAATTAAAATTACTTTATCAGAGTTTCTTGATAAAGCCTCTGCTATAGCAATTCCTGCAATTCCCCCACCTATTATCGTATAATCATAAATCATAATAACTAAAATATAATACTATTCCTTTTAAACAAAACTAATAATTTAATTACAGTATAAATAAAGTTTAAGATAAGAAAATTTATATGATTAATTCAAAAGAATGATAAAATTATTAGACAATAATCATGTTTTTTAAATTTTTTATTTTCAATTTTTGTCTTTTTTTTATTTTCTATTTTATTGTCAATCTTTTTGCTAAAGAACTTAAATTAATAGATTATCCTAATTCTGAAAAAACACACAAAAACCCAACACCAGCCATTGGTGGTGTAATTTTTTTATTGCTATATATAAGTATTTTTTTTCAATATCTTATATTTGAAGAATTAAACTATTTTCATAGTGAATTAGTAGTGGCCTCACTTTTAATTTTCTTTATAGGATACTATGATGATCTAAAAGATAATAATCCTTATCTTAAAACATTTTTTTTTATAACAGTAATATTCATTTTTTTATTTTTTAATCAGGAGATTTTAATCAAAAAAATTCTTATTTCCTTTATCGATGAAACTTATGTATTAAACAATTTTTTTTCATACATTTTTACAATATTATGCCTTTGGCTATTAATGAATTCCTTCAATTTAACAGATGGCTTTAATGGTGTAGCTTTATCTCTAGCTATCATTTTCTTTACTTCACTAACAACACTATTTGATTTAAGCGAAGTAGATCATTTTTTTATAATAAATATTATTTTTTTTCTTATTATAATGTTAATATTTAATTTATTTGGAAAATTATTTTTGGGAAACAATGGTGCTTATCTAATTTCTTTTATTTTATCTGTTTATCTAATAAAATTTTATAATCTTAAAATAATTAATGAAAAAATTTTTACAGATAAAATATTTTTAATTCTTATGATACCTGGATTAGATATGCTCAGATTATTTCTTGAGCGATTGAAAATGAAAAAGAACCCATTAAAAAGAGATAAAAATCACTTGCACCACAATCTTGAAAAAATAGTTCCTGAAAAATATGTTTTTCTTTTATACAGTCTACTTGTAATAATACCAATCGTTTTAGATCAAGTTTTTAATAACATTACAATACCATTAATCATAATTTTTTTTCTAATTTATTTATTTTTAATTAATAGGTTAAGAAAACTTGGTTAGTTTATTAATATCAAAATTTTCTAAACTTAATACAAATCCAATAAAAAAACTTAATAAAATTAAATTATAATTACTAAAAAAGCTTCCAGTAGTAGTAAGTGGCCATAATTTAATAATTATAGGTATAAATAAAACTAAGATACATCTATATTCTTTTTTATTAACAATCAAAATCTTAAACATTCTATTAAGAATTATTATAAATATTATTATTGTTGAAAAAAAGCCTATGATTCCAGTTTCACTCAATATTTCAAAATATATTTGATGTGGATGTGTGGCACATCTATTTTCAAAATTTAAAGATTTAATTTTTTCATATTTTTCATTGGAGCATAATTTTCTGAATGTTTTAAGACCACTTCCATATATTGGATAATCTCTCCATATCTCTACAGCTGTTAAGATGTGAGCTCCCCATCCAGAATTTAAAAAACCAATTCTATTTTTTTTACCTTTTTTAGAAATTTTTTCATACTCTTTAACAAATGATTTGTTTTGGAAATATTTATTGTCATATCCTTTAGTTATTTGGCTTATGGTAGTTTGAATAATTCTATTTTTTGCAGTTGAAGAAAAGTTTATTGTTAAAGTCATTAATGTTAATGATAAAATTAGTGCAATTATTGATTTTTTATCTCTAATTAGTAAGGGTAAGGATAAAATTAAACCCAGGAACATCAAAAATAAACTAGATCTCTCACCTGTGATTACAATCGTGGTTGGAAATATTATTATTAAAAACAATATTATATTTTTATATTTTTTAATATTTGAAAGTAATAGACATGGGAAAAAAAATAAAACAATATATCCTCCAGCTATAAATTCATCACCAAAAAAACCTGAATTTCTTTTGCCATCCGATGCACTTGGATGGCCTAAAATATCTTTTCCATTAAAAAATTGAAAAAATATATCTAATGATAATATTATCAAAAATAAAGATGTAATTAGTAAAAAATTAATAAATCTTTTCTCATTTGTTAAAAAAAAATATTTTATAAAAATTATAAAAAATATAAATCGAAAATAGCTAACTGATCTCTTCAGTGACGGTAGCATATCTGCTGAAAAAAAAGATAAAATTATTAGAATACAAATATAAACTAAAAAACTTTTTAAAAAAAAATCTTTTTTAATTATTTGAAAAGTAACTTTTTTATTAAACAAAATAAGGTAGCATAAAGTAACTAAAATTAAAATTTCTGCTAAGAACTTGCTAAAAACTAAAATTATTGGAAATATATAAAATAGGTATAATATTGTATCTTTTTTATTTTGATAAAGATTCATGTGCAATTTTTAATTTTATTAAGAATTATGCTTTATATTTTTGTAAAAAATAACTAAGATCCTCTGGAGTACCTAATCCCCACATTTTATCAACTTTTTCAATTATTATCTTTTGATTATTTAATATTGCTTCATTGAAAACTGGACAGACATAAAATTCATTATTCACTCTAATATTTTTTTTAATCATTTTTTCTGAATATTTTACATAATCTGAACCCTTGCCCCAATAATAAACACCAACTGTTGCATTGTTTGATATAACTTTTTTTTCTGCTACTTCTATAACTTCATTTGATTTATTAGTTTTTGCATAAGACCACTTTGGATGGATTGATTTAAAGACTAAAATACCTCCATCAACTTTTTTTGAAGTAAATTTATACATAATTTTTGAGCTATTCCATTCAATAAATTGATCTGAATTAGCAATAACAAGTGGTTTATTATTGTTTATATATTTTTTTGCAAGTAGGGTTGTGCACGCCGCACCTTCAGTAACCTTAGAAAGCTCTATGACTTTACACGTGGGTTGAATTGCTTTTAATAAACTTTTAATATTATATTTTTGTTGATGACTTTTTTGTATTATAAAAATATAGTTGGCTTTTATATTTAAACTTTCAATTACCCATTGGATCATAGGTTTACCATGCACCTCTATCAACGGTTTTGGGAAAGTATACCCTGCTTTCTTAAACCTTGAACCTAAACCAGCCATAGGTATTAAGATATTCATTTCCTCATCATCCCAACTAATTGAATTTTTTTTTGTTTTTTTAGAATTTTTTTTATCAATATATCTCATAATTTTTTTATATGTGACATCTTCTAAAGATTTAACTGGAAATAAATTACTACCTGACTCTTTGACAGCCGATCTCCCCACATGCGAGTCTTCAATAATTAGAGCTTCACTTGGCTTCATTCCTAACTCAACTAAGCACCTAAGATATATTTCTGGATGAGGTTTTTTAAATCTTAAATTATCTGTTCCAATTTTAAAACTTAAGTATTTTTTTATCTGTAAAATCTTAATACAATGATCTAATGTTGTATTAATTGAGTTTGTTGCAATCGCAATAGAAAATTTTTTACTTAGTATTTTAAAAAGATTATGTATTTTATTATCAAATTTAACTTCTTGTTTAATTAATGATGTTGTTAATTTTTTTTTTTCAATAATTATTTTATTCTTTTCAGAAAATTTAATTAATTTATCTTTAATTAAAATATTAAGTTTTTCAGATGTTGGCAACCCATCAAAGTTTTTCAGATGATCAGTATAAGAAATTTGATACTTTTCTTTGCTTTTCAACAATGCTTTATTAAGTGCTTTAAAGTGTAAATCTTTTGTATCTACAATAACACCATCTAAATCAAAGATAATTGACTTAATCATAATTTATATAATTCAATAAAATCAGAACAGATCCCAGCACATTTTTGTATCTTTTTTATTTTACCTTTGGGGGATACTTCTGGTAAAACACAAATTGTTTCGTTTGTTAACTTTTCACCAGGGTATGCCCAAATAAAGCCTTTACTTGTTACTGTATATTGATCTTCTTGATGCCAAAAGTAATGAGATTTTATTTTTTTTAGTTCAGATAAGGCACTAATATTTTTTGCATGACACCAAATGTTTTTTTTTAACAGAAATTTCTCTGAAACTTTATACTGCGGTCTATCGTGCCCTAAATAAAAAATACTTTTTTTAAACCAGACATCTACTTCTACAGAAAATTTTTTATTTAATGCCTTATTAATATAATCTGGGTGATTTTCTTTTTTTTTATTTCGACCATTAAGATTTCCTCTGTGAGATAAATAAATCATTTGTTTATGAGGGATATATTATATATATATAATAATACTAAAATATATTTAATTATGAAAAAAACTGCATTAATAACTGGTATTTCTGGACAAGATGGAGCTTATTTAGCTAAATTTCTCTTAAAAAAAAATTATAAAGTTATTGGAGCAGACAGAAGATCAGCAAGAGATAATAAGTGGAGATTGCAATATTTAGGTATAGAAAATAAGGTCAGAATTGAATACATTGATTTAACTGAAATAAATAGTCTAATAAGACTTTTTAAAAAATATAACTTTAATGAAGTTTATAATTTAGCAGCACAATCATTTGTTAAATCCTCTTTTGACAATCCAATTATTACGTCACTTTCAACGGCTATAGGTCCACTGAACATATTAGAGATTATAAGAAATTTAAAACTTAAGCCAAAATTTTATCAAGCCTCATCATCTGAAATGTTTGGAGATGTCGAGGCAAAATCTCAAAATGAAAATAGTAAACTTAACCCACAAAGTCCTTATGCTATTTCAAAAGTGTTCGCTCATTACACAACTATAAACTACAGAAAATCATACAATCTTTTTGCAGTTAATGGAATATTGTTTAATCATGAGTCGCCATTACGTGGTGAAGAATTTGTAACAAGAAAAATAACCATTGGGTTAGCAAAAATAATATCAAAAAAATTAAAATATTTAGAGGTTGGAAATTTATACGCAAAAAGAGACTGGGGTTTTGCAGGTGATTATGTAGAAGGCATGTGGAAAATGATGCAAAATAAAAGACCAGAGGATTTTGTTTTAGCTACAGGTAAAACATATACAATTAAACATTTTATAGATACTGCAACTAATATTCTAAAATTGAGAACTAAATGGATAGGCAAAGGACTTAATGAGAGATTAATAAATTTGGATAATAATAAGATTATAGTTAAAATTAATAAAAAGTTTTTCAGACCAACTGAAGTTGATTATCTTAAAGGTGATTATTCTAAAGCAAAAAAAGCAATAAAATGGGGACCAAAGACAGATTTTAAAGAATTGGTTAAAATAATGCTTCAAAGTGATATAAAAATATATGGTTAATGAAAGTTTCAATAATCACTTTAACTTATAATTCAATCAAAACAATTTCACATACTGTAGACTCAATATTTAATCAAGATTATCAAAATATTGAAAAAATTTGGATTGATAATTGTTCGAATGATGGAACAACAGAATATCTTCAGAAAAAAAAGGATATTAACACTAAGTTGATAATTGAGAAAGATAAAGGTATCTGCTTTGCATTTAATAAGGGCTTATCTCTAGCTACGGGAGACATAATTGGCTTTCTTCATTCAGATGATACGTTTAATACATCAAATGATATTAGTTTAATAGCTGAAACTTTTAAAAATAACCAAATTAATATGACATATTCAGATTTAGAATATATTAATGCAAAGGATAGATTAATAAGATATTGGAAAGCAGATACAAATAACAGCAACCTTAAAGACAAAAACTATTTTAAAAAAAAAATTAAGTATGGATGGATGCCACCTCACCCAACAACTTACTTTAGAAAAAATTTTTTAAGTCACATTGCGAATTACAACACTTCATATAAAGTTTCATTTGATTATGATTATCTTATTAGGGCTCTAAAGCATAAACAAATTAGAGCCTTTTATATTCCTAAAGTAATTGTTAAAATGAAAATTGGTGGGAATAGCAATAAATCAGTGAAAAATATATTTTTGAAAATGCTTGAAGACTTAAAGATTATTAAAAGAAACGACCTAGCTGGATTATTGACATTATTCTTAAAAAATATAATAAAAATAAAACAATTTTTTTGTTAATTTTATTTATTAAATTTTGTAATTTTGAAATTTTGAAATTTTGAAATTTCTTTTATAACTCTTGACTGATCTTTTTTACTGATATTATAATAAAATGGTAATTTGATTACAGTTTGAGATAATTTTACACTTTTACCAAAACTAAATAATTTATTTTTAAAAGAGTATTTCTTGAATACATTTAACTCTGGAAGTATTTTAGCATAGTTTGTTCCTGTTTCAATTGATCGAGACCTCAAATAATCACATAATTCATCTCTATTGTCTTCAAAAAATAAACAAAAATTTAAAAAATAAGGATTTGAATTTTTAAAAATTTTAATCATCTTACAATCCACTTTAAATTTATTTATTAATTTTACATAGTTCAAATATTTTTGTTTAAGATTTTTTTTAATTTTATTAAGATGGTCTATCTGATTTAGTAGCATTATTGCAACTATAGGATTTAGTCTTGAGTTAATTCCCCAATCATCAACATTAAATCTACTAATTTGACCAAGATTTGAAAATGATCTCATTTTATTAATTAAATTTTTATTATCAGTAAAAATAGCTCCACCATCGCCAATGGTACTTAAATTATTGGTTGGATAAAAACTTGTGCAACTAATATCTCCAAAAGAGCCAGAAAATATTTCTTTATTATCTAACTTTACTGAGCTGCCAAAACTTTGTGCGCAATCTTCAATAAAAATTATACTTCTATATTTTTTTTTTAATTTATTAAGCTTTAAAATATTACAAAGGTTTCCATATAAATTAACAAATATTAATGCTTTTGTTTTATTGCTAACTAACTTTCTTGCTAAATCAAAATTTATATTGCCACTATCATCAACATCACAAAAAATTGGCCTAGCTCCACATTGTAAAATTGAAGTTGCTGTAGAAATCCAACTGTACGATGTTACTATAACCTCGTCACCTTTTTTAATATTTATAGATTTCAAAGCAACATATAATGCATCAGAGCACGAATTAAGAGTTAAACAAAATCTTCTATTCACCATATCTTTTAATTTAATTTCTAATTTATCTATTAGTTCATTTTTAATAAAATTTTGTGAATGAAATAAATCTTTTTGATTCTTTTTAAAAAATTTATTACTGAGAGAGAATTTTTGATTTAGGTCATTTAACTGTATTATTTTTAAATCTTTTTGATTCTTAATTAAAATTTTACGAATTTTTGATATAAAAATAATTTGCTTTTTATTTAAACTTTGATTTTCCCATCCATTAAAAATGGACAAGAAATAACTATATATATAGTCTTTTTTCGAGACTAAACTGTGATTATTTAAATTATGCACTCTATTACTATCTAAACTTAGTGATGTGTTAATTTTTTGTGTACCTTTATCACAACTTAAAATTATTTTAGAGTTTTCAGACGAAAAATTTATATTAAGTTTCTTAATGTTGATTTTCTTATATAATAAATAAATGTCATGATAAATATATTTATCAAATTTATCTTCAAATTTAAAAAATTTATTTGGTAGGTTATCGATCGTGTTATTTTTTTTTAATACTAAATTATTTTCTTTACATTTAAATTCCTCAATATGATTTACAAATAATTTTAATTTTAATTTTTCAGCTAATTTGTATAAATAATCAATTTCATTTGATTTAAAAGATAATGGTTTTTCACATAATACATTTATCCTTAACTTTAAAAATTTTTTTGTTAAATCAAAATGAGTATTAGGTGGAGTTGCAATATAAACCCAATCTACTTGATTGTATAAGTGAAGATAATTAAACTTTGAAGTTTCTACAAAAATTATCTTAATTTGACTTGATTTATTTAATATTGAAAAAACTTTTTTCCCCCAATCACCATTGCCAATGATTCCTATTTTAAAAATTTTTTTCATATTAAAATTCAAAATCAGAATCTTTTTATTTTCAAATTCAATTTATTTATAAATGAGTTATTCATATGAAATATAGAAGTGCAATGTTTTTTTATTACACCAGGAGCATAACCATAGAAATCAATTCTATTATAGCCTCTATGATGCATTAACTTCAGGATTGGATAGCTACCATAATCATCTCTAGGCTCGTGATATCCCTCAGAGTTGTCAAATATAAATATTCCATCATGTTTTATTAATTTTAAAGAATTTTTAAAACTCAGATATCTATCAAAGCCATCAATTACAATGATATCAAAAAAATTATCATTTAAATTAAGGTCTTTAAAATTATTTAAGTTAGTATCACAAGTTTTTATATTAAGGTTTTTTATATTCAATTTTTTTAGTTCATCAAAATAATGTTGGTTATCTTCTAATGCAAATACCTCAAAAGAGTTTTTAGACCACCAAATACTAGACTGACCAGAGCCAAATTCTAAAATTGTTTTGTCCTTTAAGCTCAGAGCATTTAAAAAATCAATACAAGGATAAGTATACCATGGGATAGGTTTATTATTTTTATCGACTGCTTTTGCTTTTATTGAACTAATAAAGTGGCCTGAACTGAATGAAAAAATGAATGGCGTAAATATTCCTGTTAGAATTTTTCTAAGAAAATTAAAAATTGTGACTGGTATAATTTTTTTTAATGAATTAAGTATTAAATTAAACATAATTAAAAAATGAAAAACATTGCTCTTAATATTGAAAGTCTAGCTGCAGAGGACGGTGGTGTATCTAGAGTTGCTAATTTAATTTTAAAATTTTTTAGTGATAGGGCAAAAATAGGTAATGATAGAATTTTTTTAAACATATATAGAGATCATATATTACAAAACAATAAATTCATCAAATTAAATAAAAGTACACTTAATAATAAGTCGAAAATTTTATTTATAATTAATAATTTTGTTAACTCTATTAGATCAGACTATATTTTATATGACCATCTTGGATTAGCTAAAGCAAATAAATTTTTAATCAAAAAAAGACCCTACATAGTTTTTCTTTATGGTATTGATGCATGGCAAAAAAAACCAAAAAGAATAGAGGAACAAAAAAATAGTAAATTATCAATTTCAATTTCTAAATTTACAAAGACTAAAACTGAAATTATTCATGGTAAACTTAAAAATATAAAAATATGCTGGCTATCAACTCTTTATAATAAAATCAATTTTCACAAGATAAAGAATAAAAAAAAATTTAATTTTTTGTTTCTGTCTAGATTAGAGATAGGTAAAGGACACTTGGATACTTTAAATTCATTTAAAAAAATTAACAATAAAAAAGCCAACCTTTTAATAGTTGGGAAAGGTCCGGAATATAAAAATATAGAAAAAAAGATTAGAGAACTAAATTTAGAAAAAAATGTAAAATTATTAGGCTTTATGAACAATAAACAATTAAATAAAGTTTGGTCTAAAACAGATGTGTTGGTAATGCCATCTAGAGTTGAAGGTTTTGGTCTTGTTTATATCGAGGCGATGAGCAGAGGAATTCCCATTGTAGTATCAACCCAGGACGCTGGACAAGAAATCAATATACACGGTAAAACTGGTTATTCCGTTAACCTGGATGATAAGAAGAATGATAAGTTATTTTATTACATGAACAAAATGATTCATAATAAAATTCTAACAAAAAAAATGGGTATAAATGCAAAAAAAAGATGGGAAAATAATTTTACTTACTCATCTTTTCAAAAAAGATTTGGAAAAATAATTAATGACTTTGAAAAAGAAATAACTTAATTATTTTTTTTTAAGATAGCTATCACATTAGGATCTAATGGTATACGTTCACCAAAATATAGCTGACCATAAAAAAGTTCCAACAAATCTCTAAAAAAATACATAAATCTTCCAAATAGCTTTCCCTTAATTGATCTAAAAAACTTTACTCTTTCCATGTTGTCAAAATACGTAAGTTCAAATTTTGTCATTTTTGCTATCATTTCAATTGATCTTTTATTTAAAAAAGTGACATGTGTTAAATCTGAATTAAAAAACTCTAATCCAGTAGGACTTGATCCATTTGGAAACCTCAATAAAATTTCCCCATTCTTGTTTAATAATTTTGAGAGATTGTTAAAAAAATCTAATAATTCATTTTTTTCTATATGCTCCACAACATCAAAAAGAACAATTAAGTCGAATTTTTTTGAAATATTGGCAAAAATATTTTTACCATCACCTAATTTTACATTGTGTTTATTTTTTGCATTATTATGAAATTCTTTATTAATCTCATAACCTATAATATCTAACTTTTCTTTTTTTGCCCAGTCTAAAAAGAAGCCTCTACCATAGCCTATTTCTATAATTTTTTTTTCTTTGATTTTATTTATTTTTTTTAACTCTAAATCAAAGTATTTATTATTTTGTTCTATATTAACATTTACATTAGATGAGAATCTTGAATAATTTGAATAAATTTCTTTAATTAAGCTCATTAAACATCACTAGATAAGAATTAATAATATACGATTCACTGAATACATTTGCTAAGTTTTGACAATTTCTTTTATTAAAAAATTTTCTATTGCTTATTATCATTTTAATATTATTAGCAATATTGGGGATTTTATTATTTGTTATTAAGCCACACTTATACACCTTTATTTTATGCCAGGGTGTAAATTTGCTTGCAACTATAGGTGTTCCAACTCGCAAAGACTCTAAATAAACATTGCCAAAATTTTCATTTTCTGATGGCAAACAGAAAACGTCTAAACTTTTTAAAAATTGATACTTTTTTAAACCGTACATTGGTTTTAAAAATGATACATTTTTTTGAAGACCCATTTTTTTAACTAGAAAAATTAAGTCATTTTTTACTCCATGATCTTCTCCACAAATTGCTAAATGAGCATTCGTATCTTTTAAAATAATTGAAAATGCTTTAATTAATTTCTTAAGTCCTTTTTTTTTATCAATTCTGGTCAAAGTGCCTATTTTGATTTTTTTTGAATTTTTATTTAACCAATTTAAGGGTTTAATAGCGTTTATTTTGGTTAAATTAAATTTTATATAATTAGGAATTGTATATTTTTTTCCTTTTAATCCTAAATTCAAAATTTCTTTTTTTTCTAAATCCGATGTTATATGCCAACTGTAATTATTATTTAATAATTTAAAAAATAAATATATCCACATCTTTTTTACAAAATAAAATTTATTTCTCAATCCATATTCAGATAATGAGCCTCTAGGTGCTATTAAGCATTTTTTTTTATAAAAATTTGATGCAATAAAAGCTACAACAGCAAATATTGAAAAGATATCTTGCACATAAACAATATCAGATTTTTTTATATCGTTCCATATCCCAAATAAAAATGAAAAAGAAAATCTATTTATTATTTCATCAAAATAATATTTAACATAATAATTTTTTTTAAATTTAATAAATTTATTTTTTTTTACATTAAGCCTCTTATCTCCATTTGCCGATGTTGTTGATACATATATTTTAATATTACGTGAGGATAACAGTTTTAAACTTTCGTGAATTGAAAATATTGTTCCTCCATAATAACCTGCTGGATAAAAAGATGGCACAATTACACTGATTCGCATATAAACTTTTATATATTATAATTTATGATTAATGTTTATTATTTTTTAGATCATCCTATACAATATCAAAACCCTTTATTAGATAAATTGTCTTTATCAAATAAAATTAATCTAAAAGTAATATATTTATCTAATTTTTCTCTTAGTAGTTATTTTGACAAGGACTTCAATAAGATAATAAAATTTGATGGGATTGAAAAGATGAATTATGATTATTTTTTTTTATTTAAAAATAAAAAAAATAGTAAAATTAAATTTTTAATAAAGCTTTTTACCATTTTGAAAAAAAATAAGCCTAATTATTTTTGGGTGCATGGTTATTCTGACTTTTACACTATCTCTTCAATTATAATTGCTTCAATATTAAACATAAAAGTTTTAGTTAGAGGTGAAAGCAATAATTTATTAAAAAAAAATTTTATACATAAATTGTACGTTAAAATTTTCTTTTTTTTAATTGACCCACTAGTTTCAACTTATTTATCTATTGGAAAAAAAAATAAAGAATTTTACAAAAAATTAACCAAAAAAAAAATTATAGAAATACCATATGTTGTTGGGGATTTTTCAAAAAAAAAGAGAATTACTATAAATAACTCTACTCATTTAAGAGCAAGACTAAAAATTGATAAAGACTCTTTTATCATATTCTTTAATGCTAAAATTATTGAGCGTAAAAATCCAGAAATCTTAATTCGATCATTTCTTCAAGTCTCTCAATTATATAAAAAAAAAATGTATTTAATCTTAGCTGGTGATGGAATTCTTAAACACATTTTAATTAAAAAATACAAGAATTTTAGAAACATTAAGTTTGTAGGATTCGTTAATCAAGAATTATTAAGTGACTATTATTCACTTGCTGATTTGTTTATACTTCCTTCTAAATATGATGCATGGGGTTTAGTTGTAAATGAAGCGATGCAATTTAATAAAGCTATTATTACTTCAAAAAATGTGGGTTCATCTTATAACTTGGTTAAAAATGGTGTGAATGGGTATGTGTTTAATAATACACATCATTTAAAACAATCTATTATAAATATTGCTAACAACAATGTTATTCAAAAAAAATTTAGTTTAAACTCTAGAATTATAATAGATAGATGGAATATAAATGTTACGGTAAATAAACTTAATAATTTTTTCTTGAATGAAGATTAATAATTTCTTTTTAATATTACAGTATATTTGCATGGGTATAAAAACTCTAGTATTTTAACTGATGTTTTTAGATGTTTATTTACTGGGTCTTTATTCATGATTCGGGATGAAAAGTTCAATTTATGAAAAAAAACTTTAATAGAATTTTGATCTTTTAAATGAAATTTTTTTGCATTTATGTTTATTTTAAATATAGATTTAAAATCTAACTGAAAAAAGTTTAAAATTTTTTTTCTAGTAAAAACACTAGTATAAAAATCTGTCACAATTATCTGACCATTTTTTTTTAAATTGCTTTTTAATATTTTGATAATTTCTATTTTTTGATTTAAATTTATAAAATTAAATATTTCTCTTAAATAAATTACATCATACCTACCAAGTGATTGCATTTTTTTTTTATTATAAAAGTTTATGCATTTATAAGTAATATTTTTTTTTGGATTTTTTCTAGCAGTACTAATGTGCTTCTTATTATTATCGATAGACATAGTTAAATTGGCATATCTTGAAATTTGTACACTTGTCAGGCCTTGATTACATCCAATCTCTAAAACTTTTTTATTTTGAAAAAGCTTTATTAATAATTTATTTTCTTGAAATAACATAATTTTCTAAAACTAGAACATCCATATTTGTTTTTAAAAAAGTCTCTAAGGCATTATATGGACTTTCGACTATGGGCTCATTTTCATTAAACGAAGTGTTTAAAAGTATAGGAACTGAGGTTTTTTTATAAAATTCTAAGATTAGATTGTAGAATTTAGAATTAATTTCTTTTGACACTGTTTGAAGTCTGCCTGTTCCATCAATATGGGTTACAGCAGGTATTGTTTTTTGACGGTCTTTCTTGATTTTATAAACAAAGGACATGTAATCTGATTTATTATCGCACTCAAACCATTCAGAAACGTGTTCCACTAAAATTGATGGTGCAAAGGGTCTAAACTTCTCTCTAAATTTTATTTTAGTATTAATAAGATCTCTTGCATGTTTTAATCTTGGATCACATATAATAGACCTATTCCCTAGCGCTCTAGAACCAAATTCCATATGTCCTTGAAACCATCCTACTATTTTCTCAGATAAAATAAATTTTATTGTATTTGTTATCAAAGAGATCTCGTCATTAAATTCTTCTACTTTAAATTTATCTAGATTTATTTTCTTTATAATACAACGTTTGATTTGCTCACTATTATAGGACTTTCCCAAATAAGGATTTTTAAAATTGACAAGTTTAGAGATAGAATATTTTTTTTCTAAAACTACTAAAGCAGATCCAATAGCCCCCCCCGAATCTCCAGGTGCAGACGGTATAAATACATCATCAAATATTTTTTTCTCAATAATCTTACCATTGCATGAGGAATTCATTGCACAGCCACCAGCTATTACTAATTTTGAATTATTTATATTAATATTATTATTAATTAATCTTAAAACTTTTTCTTCAAATATTTTTTGCGTAGAGGCTGCAATATCCATGTGAAATTGTTTAATTTCTTCACCAGGAAAAATTGATTCATTAAAAAATTCATTAAATTTTTTATTTAAGATAGTTTCTTGAACCGGAGTTCCTTCGAACTTGTAATTATAATTTTTCCTATGATGATTAAAATATTTTAAGTCTAGCTCAAAATCTGATAAAAATAGCTTTTCTAATATATCTCGATAGATTGGTTTCCCATATGGAGCTAAACCCATCACTTTATATTCATCTCCATAATTCTTAAAACCTAAAAATTGAGTTATGCTCTCATAAAATATACCTAAAGAATTTGGATAAAAAATTCGTTTTTTTATGTTAATTTTGTTTATATTTGAAATGTTGCAATCCGCTACAGCAATACTACAAAAATCTCCCATTCCATCAATACTTAAACCTAAACTCCTATCAAACTCCGATGGGTAAAAAGCAGAAGCAAGGTGTGATAAATGATGATCAATTCTATGAAAATAAAAGTTATTTTTTTTTCCAAAATGATAATCAATTAGACTACGTATAAGAAATTTTTTTTTATTTCTTGTTAGAAATTTACTAAAATTTTCAAATTTCAAATTTGTTAGTGAATATAATATTTTTTGACTTAAATTTGAAAATTGATTTGAGTTAATTGCTACGTCTGTAATATCCTTAAATTCTAAATTTGTTTCATTTAAACAAAACTTTATTGACTCTATGGGAAAGCCACTCCAGTGTTTTTCTCTATTAAATCTCTCCTCCTCTGCAGCAGCTATTAATTTGTTGTCAACAATAATTGCGGCCGATGAGTCTGCATGATAAGCATTAAGCCCAAGAATAATTTGTTTCCCATTTTGCATTTATTAATATAATTTAATAATCATTTGTGCGCTATAAAGTGCATCTTTATAGGTCATACCGGAAGTAATTGGTGGGCAAAAATGAAGTGGGCAAAATTTTTCTGATACTTGTAATGACACTTTTTTTTTAATTATTCTTTTAAATACCGGCTGTTTGTGGCAAGGTATTTCGTAAACTTCACCTCCACAAACTATACCTAAATCAAGTAATTTTTTTTTTAAAATATTTTTATGTTTAGAATTTTTTGCAAATACTATCATCTTATAATTGCTGCAGCTGTCCATATGATCAATTTTACAATATGGAATTTTATTTTTATCAAAAAATTTAGAATAAATTTGAAAGATTTTTTTTCTTTTATAAACCATGTGTTTTAGTTTTTTAAGCTGAAGGATTCCAAGGCTAGCAGCTACTTCAGATATTCTCCAACTATTACCTAAATCATGATGCAATCCTCCAAAATTACCTTCTCTTTTTCCCTGATTTCTCAATGAAATTGCTTTTTTATAAGTTAATAAACTATTTGTAGTTATCATGCCTCCTTCCATTGTTGTCATTACTTTAGTTGGAAAGAAAGAAAATGCCCCACCATCAGATGTGGAACCAGCATGAATACCTTTTATAGCACTTCCATGCGCATGCGCGCAATCCTCAATTAAAAAAACATTTTTATTCTTACAGAAATTTTTAACTTTAATAAAATCAGGGGATATAATTCCTCCTATATGAACCCAAACTATACCTTTAAACTTAAATTTTTTATAAGATTTAAGAACATCTTCATATTTTGGTGCAAAGTATTTTTCATCCATATCTAGATATAAAGGTTTCCCCCCGGAATACAAAATTGAAGCTGTGGTAGCAAAATTTGTGTTAGTTTGAACTGCAACTAAAGAATTTTTGTTTTTTATATTTGTCATTAATAAAATCTGTAAAGCAGTTGTTCCTGAGTTAACTGCAATCGAATATCTTGTACCCACAAAATCTGAGAATGCTTTCTCAAATTTTTTTGTTTCATTGCCTAAAATTAGCTGAGAACTTTTAAAAATTTTAGAAATTTTTTTTAATAGAGTTTTTTTTTCAATTTCATCTAGATCGAAATAGAAAGGTTTTATAATTTTATTTTTTTTCATTTTTTTCATTAGCTAACATATCAATGAACATTCTATACCAGAATGCTTGAAAAAAATGAAATGTAAATCCAGCTTTACCATCTAAAAAACCTAATTTAAAAAAATATCTATAGCAAAAATATAATATTGGTCTAATAAACGAAGGTAGCTTGTTATAAAGTTTTAACTTAAAAAATCTTCTTATCTTGTTTTTATCAAAAATATTGCTTGATGAAATGTTATAATCATAATTATGATCGTATATTTCATTAACCTCACCTTTTGCAGTTACCATATGTTTTGTTGTGAAAAACTCAATTTTATTCTTTAAATTATTTTCAATCAACTCTCCATAAATTTTTGAAGTCTCTCCATCTATAATGAGATGCTCTTCAGTTCTTTCCTCGTACACAGCCTTACCTTTTTTAAAAATTCTTGAGATCCAATGAGGATAAATACCTCCATATTTAATCCATTTTCCACACCAAATTAATTTTCTATTAAGATAAAAACCATTAATATTATTTGCAATTTTTACGTTTTCTTTAATATTTCTTTGTAAATCTTCACTAATTTCTTCATCTGCGTCTAACCTCATAATCCAATCAGACTTAATATCTAAATTTGATAGAGCCCAATTAAATTGTTTGGCCTGATTAACAAATTGATTTTTAACAAATTTCAAATTGTCAAAACTTTTGCATATTTTCTCTGTGTTATCAGTGCTAAATGAATCTACGATAATTATTTCATCACTTAATTTCTCAATAGACATCAAGCATTTTTTGATGTTTAACTCCTCATTGTGAGTTAAAATTATTACACAAATATCATTCATTAAAAAAACAAGTTATAATTTAAATGAAAATTTACCATACTAAAAATGGAATTAATATATTAAACTTTAAGAAATTACCCAAGAATAATAATTCAAAATTTAAAGCTCTTATAGTATCCAATAACTCGAAGAATTCATGGGCAAATACTATTAAGGCATTAAATCAAATAAAATTTAAAAAGAAAAAAATTATTTACCCAACTAATAAAAATAAATTACAATTTTCAATACTTGTAAGAATTTTATTAAAATTTAAATTTTTTTTGGATGAGTTTAAAATTAATAAAAAAATATTAGATGAAATAAATAAAGATAAATTTGATAAATTAATACTAATACAGCCATTCAATGTTAACTATTCTACACTTCGAGATATAAAAAAAAAAATTAAGAAAATTGAAATAATTGCAATATTCGTTGATCCTTTTTTACATAGAAATTATTTTACCTTAAATCTTTTATTTTCATTGAAAAATTATGATAAAATAATTTTTAGACAACCTTATAATGAAAAGTATATAAATTTATTAAATAATAATTTTAAGATTAGATGTTTTCCAGGAACATTGTCGATAAACAAAAATTTAGAGAAAAAAAAATATATCTATGATTTAACTTTTATAGGAACTTATGAGAATGAAAGATATGAGTACTTGAAATATTTATCCGAGAAAAAAATAAAAGTTACAATTTTTGGAAATGGGTGGTCAAGAATAAAATCAAATAAATATTTATTCATCACAAATAAACCAATTTATGGAAAAAAGTTTTACGAAACAATTTCTCAGTCAAAAATAAATATGGGTTTTTTAAGAAATGACAATAAAGATGTATATAATACCAAAACAGTAGAAATATTATCTGCTGGTGGGTTTTTGATGAGTGAATATTCAAATCATATAAAAAAAATATTTAAAAATAAAAAAGAATTAGTTTTTTTTAATGAAGATAAACATGATTTATTTCGTAAAGTTAAATATTATCTATTAAATGACACTAAGCGTGAAAGGATTAAAAAAAATGGATTTCAAAAGTTAAAAGATAGTTCATTAGACTATTCATCTCAACTTAATAGCATTATAAATTTAAAACTATGAAAATATCAATTTCATTATTTGGTAAATTTCATAGTTTTTATATGGCTAGTGCTTTTTCAAAAAAAGGGCATCTAAATAAAATTATTACTTCTTATCCTAAATTTATAATTAAACCAAAACTGCCTCGCAATAAAATTATAAGCTTATTTTATTTAGAAATATTTAGTAGGGTTTTGAGAGTTTTAAATAAATATAGTATTATAAATATTGATGTAAATGCTTTAGTTTCTAAATTTTTTAGTAAGGCTGCTGCAAAAAAAATAGAATTAGATAACGATGTAGTTATAAGCTGGTCGAGTAAATCTTTAGAAATTTTTGAGAAATTAAAAAAATCAAACACAATTAAAGTTCTTGAAAGAGGCTCTTCTCACGTGCTTTTTCAAAGAGATATACTTAGGGAGGAATATAAAATTTTAGGACTTAAACAACCTAATTTCTTAAATAATAGTAAAATTATTAATAAACAATTAGAAGAGTATAAATTGGCCGATTACATATCTGTTCCTTCTGAGTTTGTTAAAAGAACTTTTATTCAAAATGGGATAGATCAAAATAAACTTATTGTGATAAATTATGGAATTGACCACACGCAGTTTTTTAATCTAAAGAAAAAAAAGAATCTGGATAAATTTATAATTCTTTATGTAGGATCAACCGAGGTTAGGAAGGGAATTCATTATCTATTAGAATCTTTCAAAGAAATCGATTCAAACAATGTTGAGCTTCATATAGTTGGCGAAATTTCAAATTTTTTAAAAACGATTATTCCAAAAAATGATTTAAGAATTAAGTTATTTGGTCATATTAAACAAAATCAACTTTATAAATATTATAATAACTCAGATTGCTTAGTTCAGCCTGCTATAGAGGAGGGACAATCAATAGTTCAAATTCAATCTCTTTTTTGTGGCACTCCAATTATTTTTACCAAAAATACAGGTGGTATAGATTTTTTTTACAATGAAAATATAAGTGGAGATGAAGTAGATATTAGATCACCTAAACAAATTTCTGAAAAAATTAATTACTTTATATCAAACCCGAAAATTCTAAAAAAGTATTCTAATGAAATATTTATGATTGCAAAAAAAAAATTAACTATAAAATCTTATGGCGAAAGATTGATAAAAAAATACAGTGAAATATTAAAAAATGAAAATTCTAAATAGAATATTAAAAGGAATTTCTGAAAATGTCATTGATAGGTGTATAAATATAATAGTTAAATTTATTGAACCAATAATATTTTTAAACCTTGCTTCAATTGAAGTTTATGGAACTTGGTTAGTAATATTTTCACTACCAGCTTATATAATGATAAGTGATTTGGGCTTTTCTACTGTTGGACAAAACCAGATAAATATGAATATCAAAGTTAACGATTTTGATTTAGCACAAAAAAATTTTTTAAATACTTTAAATTTGAGTATAATTTTAAACGTAATATTCTCTTTACTTTTTTTCTCAATATTAAAAGAATTTTTTGATAATGGCTTTTTAAAACTTGATAATATAAAATCAAACGAATTTTACAACATAGTTATATTATTAATCATTTATACTTTCGTCCACCAGCTTAATGGACTTTTTGTATCTTTATATGCTGCACATAATAAGTATTATTTTAAAATAAGATTGGGATATTTATCAAAAATTGTAGAAACTTTTTTGTTATTCTATTGCCTATTAAATAATTACAGTTTTGAAACTATCCTTCTATATTTTTTAATTTTCAAAATTTTATTTTTTATTTTCATACTTGTTGATACAACAAAAAGCTATGATTGGATAAAATTTCAATTTAGATTAGAAAAAAACTATATTAAGAATAATCTGAACCATGCTTTAGCTTATTTATTATTTCCGATTACAAACGCCTTAAAATATCAATCAACAAATTTAATAATCAATTCAATTCTAGGCCCAAAGTATGTAGCACTTTTATCTATTTATCTCACATTAGCTAGAGTCATGGTAAATCTTACAAGTATAACCGATGGAATTATAAAAATTGAATTAGCGAAATTGTGGATAAATAAAGAGTTGGAAAACTTAAAAAAAATTTTCATTTTTAATATCCAATTTACTTTATATTCCTCAACAATTATTACACTAGTGTTTATTTTTTCTAATCAATTAATTTTTAATTTTTGGATTGGAAAAGATTTTGATGTAAATCAAACCCTTTTTTTACTATTGTTAATTTCAACGTTTTTTCAGAGTTTATTTTGTTCATCTGTGGCCCTCCTTACTTCAACAAATAATTTTAAAAAGTTAACATTATACAACTTCATTAATGCAATAATTTTTATTTTATCTCTTTATATCTTTATAAATATTCAATCAAATTTGTTGGTTGTAGGTATTTTATTTTTAGTGAGTGATCTTATTATTTTTTATAATTCTTTAGATTTATCATCAAAAATGTTAAAAATTGATGTAAAAAACAATATTTTAAAAATTCTTTCATTCAAAAATTTTAAAGTATCTGCATCTAAAGTTATCAAAAATTATGGAAAATATTAAAACATCCCATTTAATATATTTTTTTATATTATTGTTTCCTTTATCAAACTATTTATTCCCCTTTTTTATTTATGGAAATGAAATAAGTATTAGAATATATGATGAGGGTACATTTGGAATTCCCCCTACTCATGTAATTAGTGATACTTCATTTAATCCTGTTGATAACCATATCTTTAGTAATAAAGGAATTTACTCTATTGGGAAAGCTCAGGGCTCTGTTTATGTAATAGATCCAAAAAGTATCTATATTTCATTACTATATTTATTGATATTCTTTTTAATTAGTTTTTTTACTTTTACATTTAAAAATAAGAATTTAAGCTATGATATAGAATTTCTTAAAGATAAAAAAAAAAAATATTTTCAAATGCTTTTTTTCTTTTTTATTTCAATTATTGTCATAAATTATTTTGAATTAACAAATATATCAAACCTCTTTGATAACCTGTTAATAATATCAAAAATATTTCTACTTTTTTTTATTTGCTTGTTAATATTTAAAAGTAAGACAAAGAAAAAATTAATTTTTTATATATTTTTTCTGATTGTAATAATTTCATATATTATTAATTTAAGATCAGAAATAAATCTACCAATTACTTATAATTTGATTTTCAATGCTTACTTTTTGAGTTTCATTTTATGTATTTTTTTAGCTTTAAAAAAAAAATTGACATTCTTAAACTTAATAATCATAGGTATTGTTGGTATTGTATTAATATTAGGATCATTTTTATGGAAAGAAAATGCAAGAAGTTATTCAAATTATAATTGGAGCAAACTTTCAAAAAAGATTGATATTAATAGTATTAATAAACCTTTTGGTTCTAGCAAAATTATTGCTAGTGTTTTAAATGCTCCAATTTCAAGGATTAACAAATTAGATCAATTTTCTTATATTGTTGAGTCAAAAGAAAACCATGAACTTCTTTTGGGGAAATCTTACCTTCCTTTATTAACTAAATTTATACCAAGGCAGTTTTGGAAAAATAAACCAACTGAAGTTTTTGGAAACAAGTATGGAAGAGAATATAAACTAATTCCACCATATGATGTGACCACCAGTGTTGGAGCCTCAACCTTGATAGAAGCGTATATAAATTTTAGATTTTTGGGTATTGCTCTTTTAGGAATATTCTATGGTATGATATATAGAATTTTGAATTATTATATTTATAAAAACAAAGAAAAAAATAATTATTTATCTTTTTTGTTAGCTACAATTGCTCTTTTTATTTCAATTACTTCTGAAAGTAACCTTTCGTCAGGGCTAGGAGGAGCTCTTCAAATGATATTTTTGGGTATTATTTATAATATTTTTTTAAAAATTTGGAAAAAAGGGGTTAAAAAATATGAAACATAAAATTGCTATAATTGGAGGAGGTTTTTTTGGGTGTTTAGGATCATTAAAACTTGCTGAAATAAAAAATGTCAGCGTTGATTTATATGAAAAAAGAGAAGATATATTATTATCTACATCAGGCAAAAACCAAATGAGAGCCCATTGTGGTTATCATTATCCAAGGTCAAGAGGTACTGTTGCAGAGATCCAAAAATCCATAAAAAAATTTGAATTATTTTTTCCAAAAAATGTTTTTGAAAAAACAAAAAATTTTTACGCTATAGCAAATAAAGGAACTAAAATAAATTCTCATCAATACATAAATTTTTTAAAAAAAAATAAACTATATTTTAAAAAATTAAATAAATTTCAATTTGTTGAAAAAAAAAATATCGATAGTATTTTTTCAGTAAAAGAAAAAATTATAAATATTTTTAAGGTGAGAAAATTTTTAAAAAAAAAAATTATTAATAATAGAAAAGTAAAACTATTATTGAACACCACCTTTGATGAGAGTAAAATAAAAAACTATGATAATGTCATTTACGCTACTTATGAGGAAAATAATTCTAATATTAAAGGTATAACAAAAGATATTAAAAAGAAGAGATATGAACTTGTTGAAAAAATTTTAGTTAAAATGCCATCAATATTTGCTAAAATCAGTATAGTAGTACTAGATGGTAATTTTGTATGTATTGATCCATATTTAGGAACAAATTTACACTTACTAAGTGATGTTAAAAATTCAAAAATAGAAATCTCAAATAAAAAATTCCCAAGATTCAAAAATTACAGAAAAAAATACTTAAATAAAGACTTGGTCAAAAATGTTAAAATTTCTTATTTTAAAAAATTTATAAAAAATTCAAAAAAATATTTACCAATATTGGCTAAAGCAAAATATCATGGATCTTTTTTTGTAGTCAGGTCAATCGATCATAATAAAAATGACTCGAGAAAAACAGAAATAAAAAAAATATCAGAAAAAATTTTTACAATTTATAGTGGAAAATGGATTACTGCAGTTTCAACAGCAATTAAACTAAAACTTAAAATAGAAAAAAGTCTAAAAAAGATAACTATCTAATATTTTACAATCAATAAAAGAATTTTTTTTAATAAAATTTAAATTATCATCACAAATTTTAATATTAAAAATATCTAAATTAAAAATTTTGCTTAACATAAAAAACGTTAAACCATTGTTTAAATCATCTAAAGTAATTCTAGTTATTATAATTTGAGATTTATTTAATAAATTTAGAAAATTTTCACTTTTAAATAAATTTTTTACCTCTGAATTAATATCAATCTTAATTACATCAAATTTATCTAAATTATATTTATCCATAAAATACTTTATGTCTTTAATTTCTATTTTATTATAATACTCATTTTTATCTATTTTATTAATTTCTGACATTGTTTCAAAGTTTTCACTACTAGATCCTTTGTCATTTTTTTGGATCCACACTTCATTAGATACGTTCGAAATTCCAACATTTTCTAATTTAATTTGGGGAAAGTTAATTGTATTTTTTTTTAATATTTCAAAATTTTTGGGTTCAGGCTCAACTGCAATAATTTTTGATAATGGCAAATCATTTAAAAATCTAATGGTTTGAGAGCCAATATGCGCTCCTAAATCTAAAATATTTAATTGATTTTTTTCAGTTTGGTTTTTTGGATAAAGTTTATAACATTTGTTAAAAAATTGAGTTAAAACTCCAATATCAGTAGTTGGTCTTAAAAAAAAAATTAATTTTTTTTTTAAAATTAACTTTATTTGATAGTCACTCTTAAAATAATAAAGAACTAAATATTTAATAGATTTGAAAAAGCTAATAGTTTCAACTAAAGATATAAATAGATTTATTTTTTTTAAAAATGCCAAAATATTCAATTGTCTTACCCACTTATAATTCTGCCGATGAAATAAGCCAGTCAATTAAATCTTGTTTAGATATTAATTATTCAGACTATGATTTAATTATATCTGATAATTGTTCGTCTGACAATACACAAAAAATATTAAAAGAAATCAAAAGTGATAAGGTTAAGTTTTTAGTTCATGATAAAATTCTTAACAAAACAGATAATTGGAATCGTGCTTACTCTTATGTAAATAATTCTGAATATTTTATATCGCTACATTCTGGAAGTATGTTGGATAAAAATATTTTTATAAATTTAGATAGAATTATCAATAAAGATACGTCGCTTATTTTTGGGAGAAATCAAGAGATTAATAATAATAACCAAATCCAAAAAAGTAGAAAATTATTTTTTTTCTTAAAATATAGTATGAATAATAGTAACTTTACACAGTTAATATAGAGTCAGCCCGTAGTGAGTATTATAGGTACTTGTTTTAGAACAAAAGATTTTTTTTCTATAGGTGGATGGAATAATAAATATGAACATAATCAAGACACGGAGATGTGGCTTCAATTATCAAAAAAAGGTTTGGTAACTTATACACCAAAAGTATTAGGGTACTTTAAAACCAATGAACAAAATATTATTCTATTAACAGATTATTTTACTAAAAATTTGAATTTTTATTATGAAAAATATTTTGAGTACGATAAAAAGTTTAAAAATTGTGTCATTCGCGCATTAGATTACTATACCAAAGGATATATTAAGCATAATTTAAAAAATTTTGATGAAAATAAATTCAATGAAATTCAAAAGATTATAAAAGATAATCCTTATAGAATATCAAATTCAATTTTTTTTAATTACCTTAAGTTAATTTCAATTTTTTTGTTTAAATAAACTGATGCCACGCTGTGGTATTCTGAATTATTTTTATCATTATCTGCATAGATATATGTTTTGTATTTAAAAAATTTGAATGCGCATAAAAGGTTAAAAATTAAGAAACTAAACTCATTTTTATAATAATATCTTCCACGAATACGTCTTTCATCACACTCTGATATAAAAAAATCATTTAAAATTTTTAAATTATTGCTTTTTCCAAAATTTTTAAAATCTTCTAAAGCATAACCAAGTCTCACATGTCCACCATCTTCAATTTCTGATTTTGTTAATAGTATTTTAAATTTCTTTCCATATTTGTTTATAAAATTAATATTTGGAGCTGTTAAAATTATATGACCATCCTTTTTACATGAATTTATTAAAAATTTAAAAAAACTATCATGATCTATTATGTGTTCAATTACTTCTGAACACCAAACAATATCATATTTTTTATTTGGCTTTGCATATTTCAAATTTAATTCTTCGATTTTTAACTCATTTTTTTTTGTATCAAATTTAATATTTTTGCTCAATTTTTTATTATCATAATCCATACCAGTATATGAAAAATTTAAATTACTAGAATTTAAATAACCATAAAAATTACAACTTCCACAACCCACATCTAAAATTTTAAATTTTTTTTTCGAATCTTTAAGTTTATGGATATAATTTAAGCCAAATATGAATCTTTCATGACTGAACTGATCTCGCGTAACAGCTAAATAATTTTTAGAAAAAATTTTAATTAGAAATTTATCAATTAATTTAAACACACAAAGTGATATATATATTAATATAACTTTTACAAATAAAAATATGAAAAAATGTTTATTTTTAGATAGAGACGGTACTATAAATAAGGACCTGGGCTATATTCACAATTATGAAAATTTTATTTGGTTAAAAAATGCAAAAAAACTATAAAATATGCTTTTGATAAAAATTATCTTATAGTTATTATTTCAAATCAATCTGGTATTAGCCGTAACTATTTCAAAAAAAAAGATTGTGATTTACTCAATTTAAAAATTAATCAAAGTTTAAAATTTAAAGCTATTTACAGAAAGCCAAATCCAGGATTATTTTTTTTAAGCAAAAAAAGAAATGAATATTGATCTTTCAAAAGTTTTATGATTGGTGATTTAAAATCTGATAAAATAGCTGCTAAAAAAGCTGGTGTTAAATTTAAAAGAAACAATTTATTAAAAGAGGTTCAATCAATTATTTAATAATATTTTTTTTTCCTATTATAAAATCTGACAATAAATGAGTTAAACTTAAATGTATATCTTCAACTAATCCATAATTCTTAGAGTTTAAGTTAATACAGATATTGCTTAATTTTAATAATTTTCCACCATTATTTCCAGTAAAGCTTATTATTTTTAACCCCTTTTGTTTTGAAATTTTTGCAGCCTCTATAAGATTTTTGCTATTTCCCGAAACACTAAAAATTATTAATATATCACCTTTGTTTGCATAGTTTATTATTTGTTCAGAATATATTTTATTAAAATTAACATCATTACCTATAGCTGTTAAAATTGAATTGTTTGAAGAAAGAGAAATGATTTTCATACGTGATTTGTATTTTTTAAATCTTTTTAAATAATCACACGCTACATGATCGGCAGTAGAAGCTGACCCGCCATTTCCACAGGTAAAAAATAGTTTGTTACTATCAATTCCATTTTTAAAAATTTTTGAAATTTTTTTCAATTTATTAATGTCTAAATTTCTAACAATTTCAAATTTTGAGTTTAAATCTTTTAAAATAATTTCTTTCATAATTACATATTTTCATTATAAATTTTTTTTAAAATGAAAAAAAAATAGTATACCAAAAAAATTGATTTTTTGTTAATTTTTATATAATTTTTTTTTTTAATTTTTAAAACTTCATAATCTCTGAAATTTTTAAACCTATTTTCAAAAATATGACTATCATTATATTTGTTTTTTAATTTACCAAACTTATTTAAATTATAAAGTATTTGCAATTGAATACTGGATATTGAAGCCTGTAAAATAATTAAAAAGATAATCTTAAATATAATTATATTGACCACCAGAATAATAAAATTAAACAAATCTAAATTATCAAATTTTGATAAAGAAAAAATGAAAATTATCGTATTAATTAAAAAAATAATTTTAAAATTAAAAATTAATCTGTTTGATATTTTCTGAATTAAATACAGACCTATTAAGAATGTAAAAACAAACAATAAAAATAATAAAATTAAACTCATTTATAAATTAAATATTTTTTTTAAATTAAAAAATAAACACAGAAATAATTTTCCTTTATTGGTTATACGTAATTTTCTTTTTTCTTTTTTAAGAAGATTTTTTTGCAAATTTTCATCTAACCTTTTTTTTATAAATTCCTGATTTAAAAAATTTTTTTTTATTTGTATCTTCTTCGACTTGATATTATTAATTAAATAATGAATTATAAATAATGAAGGACTAGTGTTCTTAACTCCAGTAAAAAATAAAACAAAAAAAATAGAAAATAAGAAATAAAAAAACAAAATATTTATTAATAAAAAATTTATTTCTAAAAAATTAATGAATATTATGAGTAATATAGTGAAAAATTTTAACGAAAAAATTATGTTTTTTTTGAAAATTCTATATATCAATATATCTAACAAAAGTAATGCTAGAAAAATAATCAAATGATATCCAAAAGTAATACTCAAATTATATTCATCCTTTTATTATCGTTATCTTCTATTGTAATTTTTAATATATTTGAACTTTATCATACAAGTAATAATTATTGGTATCTTTTTTACAGCAATCATTCTTGGGATGAAATAAATACTTATTTTATAAAACTATATTTAATAGATAACGGGAATTATTCCTTTAATCTTGATAATGACTCTTATGTTTTTATTTCAACCTTTTTTTCATCAATACAAAATTTTATTTTATATAAAATTTTTGGTTTTAATTTTCTTAATTTAATAACTAATATTTTTATTTTTTTTATAAACTTTTATTTGTTTTATTTATTCCTTTGTAAAATTTTTAATATTTCTAATGTTCAAAAAATATATTTAGCATGTTTTTTTACGATCTCTATAGGGTATGGACCACAAACATATAATGAAATTTTTGAAATTATATCTTTAAGCAGTACTCACTTGTTATCTATCACAAGATCGGAGTCTCCCGGAAATTCTAATATATGTTTTTTAATTTCTCTATTATTATTCTTAAATAAAGATAAAAATTTTATAATTTTATTTTTTTCTCTGATAATTGCTTTTTATTCATATTTTTATAACACTTTAATACTCTTTGTATTTTTTAATATAGTTTTTTTACTTGAGTATATTAGAGAAGGATTTAGATTTAATAAAAAATTATTTTTATCATTTTTTTTAACTTTATTTTTATTTTTACTTTGGTGCTATTTAATTTTACAGTCTGATCAAAATGATTATTTTAAAAATATTTCAGTCAAATCAAGTCCAAATGATTTAAAAACATTATTAATATCACTTGGTTATATATCGATAAATTTACTTTCTATTAAATTTTCTAATAAAGAAATAACTCTAAAGAATAATTCTATTTATCTAATTCTTTTTCAATTTTCATTTATAATTTGTTACTATAGTAATTTAATAACCAATATTTCTTTAGGAGGTGAAGATCACTTTTACTATTTTTCTAATATTTCATATTGGTTAACCCTCTTAAATTTTTTAATGATTATTAAAAAAAATTTAATTAAATTTATAATTGTTTTGTTGCCAATTTTTACAATATTAGTATTTATTGCTCAATATAACTACTCTTCAA
>Ga0208770_1000285_pt1 | contig 36083 bp, 20 predicted proteins | sample AntAceMetag02UK9_FD_184771 | JGI IMG/M metagenome (GOLD analysis project Ga0208770, IMG submission 184771) | Saline lake microbial communities from Ace Lake, Antarctica - Antarctic Ace Lake Metagenome 02UK9 (SPAdes) (version 2) | ecosystem: Environmental > Aquatic > Non-marine Saline and... | reverse complement strand
AACTGAAATTGAAAAGCACAAGTATTAGGTGCGGGTCAACAGACATAAAAACCAATTAGAATAATGCGATATGATCCTCGAATAATGATATTTAAATCACCTGTCATTAGTTTCCGTACAGACACTAGTTATAGAAATTATCAATAGAACTTCAAAAGGTTCTAAAGTAGTATTAGAACGTCAGGAGGTTCTAAAAAAGACCAATTGGCTATGGTTTTAGAAAAAGAATGAAAAAAGAAGAGCTGTAGTAATTAGAACCCTAAAAGGTTCTATTTACTATTTAGAACCCTAGAAGGTTCTAAAATAGTAGATATGAATAATATTAGCGCAGTTATAACTGGTGATATAGTAGGATCAACAAAGATAGCTGGAGACTATAACGAGGTACTTCACTGAATAGACTATGATATCAAGGAATATCATAATGATAGGTTTATAATGGATATCTATAGAGGAGATAGTTTTCAGTGTCTATCTAATAAACCAGAAAAAGGATTGCTATTGTTATTGCTCATAAAATCAGGATTAAAAAGTCATAGCACCAAAACTGGAAGTAAAGAAACACAATGGGATGCGAGAATGTCGCTAGGTATTGGTGCAGCAGAATACCCTCAGCCTGATAATTTAAGAGAAGCTTCCAGTGATCCATTTACTAAATCAGGACGCTCGCTGGATCAAATGAAAGAAAAAGGACGTCTGTTGCAGGTTACTACTGGTAATGATCTATTAGATGATGAACTACATGCTTTGCTACCCCTCATTGAGGTAATCACTGATAAATGGAGTACCGCTCAAGCTGATGCTGTTTATCAATCATTACTATACAGCAATATCACCCAATATGAAATAGGCAAAAGAATCGGTAAATCACAACGCGCCATAGGCAAGCGTCTGGAAGTAAGCAAGATTGAAGCGATCAGACCATATCTGAAAAGATTCGAAAAGCAAATAGCATGGACGTTCAACAGATAGATATATTATTCAGATTACTAATAGCCCATCTTCTTGCAGATTTCCTGCTGCAGCCTGATATCATGGCTACCGAGAAAAAGAAAGGTTTAGTTTCTCGTTATTATTATCTACATATACTCACTGTTGGCATACTTACCTATCTCTTACTAGGGCAGTGGACCAACTGGCAAGGCCCACTTATCATCATGGTTGTGCATGGCACCATAGATGCGGTTAAAGCTGCGAGAGCATCGAAATATAAATGGGCGAACAGTAGCCAAAAGTGGTTCTTTATTATTGATCAATTGCTCCATGTGCTCACGTTGATAGTGTATTGGATGATTGCTACTGAAGCAGTAAAAAATTGATCTGTTTTTCAGCAAATAGTAAGTGCCCGCATATTTAGCAATACAGATGTTCTTATCATTACCATTGCCTATATGGTGATTACCATGCCTGTGGGGATTTTAATAGGATTCATTACGAAAAAATGGCAAGATGAAATAACTGCGGATGACCTTGAAAAAAGAGAAGATAATTTAAAAGTGGAACACCTTGATCAGGATAGTTTGACAGATGCTGGCAAAACCATCGGGATGATTGAACGATCATTGATTTTAACATTTATCCTCATGCAGCAATATCAAGCCATTGGATTCTTAATAGCTGCCAAATCTGTTTTTCGGTTTGGTGATCTTAAAGAATCTGGACAAAGAAAACGAACCGAATATATACTCATCGGGACATTAATAAGCTTTATTCTTTTTATACCCATTGGCATATTCACCCAATTTCTGAATTCAAATCTCTGGGCCCTCAATTTCACAAAAGTCAAAAGAGGATACAACCTACAGATACCTCGGAAAGAGCCTTCCAAAAGTTCATCGTCAAAGCACTCGTTGAGAAACAAGGATTTGAATTATTATTATCAAACGACTTTGATCGGGAGTTTTGTATAAACAAGGATCAGCTGATGGAGTTTTTGGAGAAAACCCAACTGGCCAACTTCAATTACATCAAGGAAAAAGGGGAGCGTTCCTTTTTGGTTCGCTTGGATAAGCGCATTCAGGAAAAAGGCATCATCGAAGTGCCCAGAAAAGGGCTTAAATAGAATGACAAGACTCTCTACTTTTTCTGCCCTGAACCTAACTCAGCGTATAATGCAAAGGACAAAGTCAAATACGATGCAAACATTTTTTCCGTCACAGAGGAGCTTACCAATACCGATAATAACAAGAACAGACTTGATCTAACCATTTTTGTCAATGGGTTGCCCATTATCACGATGGAACTGAAAAACACCTTCACACATTAGGCAGTCCAAAATGCCATCAAGCAATACATGAACGATCGAAACCCCAAGGATAAGATTTTCAATCTGGGGAGATGTATGGTACACTTTGCTGCAGATACCACGCAAGTTTACATGGCAGGTTCCTTGGCTAACAAAAGCACAGCATTTTTCCCATTCAATAAAGGCTTGAATGAGGGAAAGCCCTTCAAGCCCTTTGGAGCAGGTAATCCGGTCAATCCAAACGGAATGAAGACCGCCTATCTATGGGAAGAGGTGTTGACAAAATCCAGTCTTAGCAATATCATAGAGAAGTTTGCTACCCTAATAGAAGAAAAGGATAAAAAGACTGGTAAGATAAAGCGTAAGCAAATCTTTCCTCGGTATCATCAATTCACCTCCGTAAAGCAGTTGCTTCACGATAGCAAAAGGAATGGTGTTGGCGGACGTTATCTTATACAGCACTCAGCAGGTTCAGGAAAATCTAATTCTATCACTTGGTTAGTCTTGCAACTGGTTTCCTTATACGACAAGTCGAATACCTCACCTTTGTTTGATAGCATCATTATGGTTACGTATCGTAAAGTGTTGGATGAGCAGCTTAGGAAAAACATCAAGGCCTTTGCGCAGGTCAAAAAAGTGGTGGAAGCCATCACTGGGGAAGCCCGTGATATCAAGGCATTAGACCCAGAGGAAGATTCTTTTACCAAAACCACACACATGAGGCTAGCGCTGGCCAACAACAAGAAAATCATTACTTGTACAGTTCAAACATTTCCTTTTGTCTTGAAAACGGTACAAGATATGTCAAGTAAAAAAGGCGCAATAGTGATTGAAGAACACATAGCAGTCAAAGCGGGGAAGCGGCTGCCAGCTTAAATGCATTATTTGCAGATATCAATGCTGAGGATATTCCACGAGATGAAAACGGTAAAATCAGCACAGAGGACTTACTCAATCATCTGGTGGAAGGACGTAAGATGCTACTTAATGCGAGCTATTACGCATTCACAGCTACACCTAAGAATAAAACACTGGAAACCTTCGGAACAAAGCAACCTTATATCGATGATCACGGTGAAGAGCATTTTAAATTTCTTCCTTTCAAATTCATCAATCTTTACAGTAGAAAGAGGTAATGATTTCATCGTTCCATGTTGGCTGTTTGGTGATAAATAGAAGTTTGTCGGGATTGGGATCTGTGTTGCAGAAGTGTTTTGCAAACTGCTTAAACACACGTTCTTCAGGATAAAAAGGAACTTTCAATGATGACATACACCAAGTATTGATGTCAAGATATCCGTTACCGCTTAATGGTTGCATCTTTTTGATAAAAGTCTCTGTAGAGGCAGTAAACGTTCCAAACGAGTTATATTCCGAAGCGACATAAAAATGTGGTGCTTTGTTAGAATACAATGAAAAGGATAAATAATGATCCCATTTTCCAAAAGCGTTGAGTATTGGGAGCAGATACAAAAGAATGAATGCACCATGATAGAACCAGTGTTTTTTAACGCTATTAAACCCCACGATACTTATTCTTTTTTTATCGGCAAAAAGTGTGAAAACCAATATCACCATGGCCAGATTCCAAGGTAGTACGATCCTATTAAAATCGATTCCCCAAGGCCCCAAATAAGCCATTATGAATATATGAGATATGATGGCTAATTGAACACCCGTAGATCGGAGTTTTGGGATTATTAAAAAGACGGCTATGGCTATTTCAGTAACGGGTAATAGATAGCCAACAAATAGATAACCCTTAAGGGTAGACTCATCTAGGAAATAAAAATACGTTCCGAAAATGCTAGAGAATGTTGAGGTAATAAAATTAGGATGCATTTTATGGATACCTCCCCAGAAGTACACCGCAATAAGGATCAGTTGTAAATAATTTTTTATTTTTTCAGGGTTGTTTTTATTTATGAAGCCAAATGGCAATAACATCAAAATGTACATATATATCCATGGCTGCCAGCGTAGTTGGTCTTGTATCAACAAGACCAACAGCGAACCTAAAAATAGCCTTAAGGATATCTTATTTAATGTTATTTGATAAACCAATATTGATGTGAAAAAAGTCATCAATACAGCCCAACTCAAATAATCTGACCAAGTAACTGAAAAAGTAAAAAATGGAAGGAGTGGTATGTCTCGAACTGGAGTCCAAAGAGGGAATGACATGATTACGCCTAATAATAAAAAGAATGACACGATTCTTTCAATAATAAAAACTCGTTTTATCACGGCGATTTTCGAAAACACCCACCTAGCAACATCACTTTTGGTTAATTACAATATGCCCAACTCAATCAGACTGTTATTACTTTATAACAGCAGATTCACACACGAAAGTGGGAATAATTCCTTTAGTCTGTATTCTTATTTCGGCTTGCGAAGGAAGCGTGTTACCCGTCAAGACGAGCACCGTATCCAACCCAAATTTATTTCCACCAAGTATATCGGTCGTCAGTGTATCACCGACCATGAGAATTTTATTTTTGTCTTTCGTGTCCCCGTTTTTAATCGAGTGCTCGTAGGCAAAAATGAACATTTGGGCATCTGGTTTTCCGAAACGGATGATATTTTTACCTACTATATCCTCTAATAAGTTGGCAATACCACCAGCAGCGATGGCTACTTCTTTGCCGGCTACAGGGTAGTATTTGTCGGTATTAGCAACAATTGTCGCGATATTTTTTCTTCTTAGAAGGTTGACTGCTTTATTCAGATCATGATTCCAGTCAAAACCTTCATCATCCAAGATAACCAACGCAGAAATATCATCAGCATCTTCTTCAATGTTGAGGTCAGCAATTGAGATGGTTTTTAATGCGAGCGTTTCCAAATAATGTGCTGATTCTTTGGTTCCTAAGTAGGCGATCGTTCCTTCTTTTACCTTCAACTTAAGATAATCTCGGGCAAGCATACCTGAAGAAATGATTTTACTCTTTGTTATTTGAGTAAGGCCTTTTTCTTGATAGCTCGCGGCGAGTTCTTTTGGTCCACGAGAAGCATCATTGGTGATGATATAAAAATTTATATCATGCTCTTTTAAGAAGTCAAAGGTTTTTTCAATGCCGGGTAATAAGCCACTTTGGTTTTTAAGAACACCAAAAGCATCGAAGAATACTGTTTTGTAGTTGATGGCAACAGACTCAAAAGGAACAATTTCCATATTATAAGTTTAGGGCTTTTAGAATTTTGTCTTCATTAAAATTTTTCTCCAAGTTAGGAAAATATAATTCATGTGCTTCTAATTGAAGTTTAGTGGCATATATTTCATGGAAAAAATATCTGCCATCTTTAATGACATAGTTTAATATGAAGAAACGATAGGCTTCCTTAATAAATTTAACTTCGCTTACAGTTAATGGGTAGACATTGTGATAGGCTTTTAGAAAAACTAAAAATCTATCTTCCATTAGCGGGTCTATCAAATAGCTAAAAACAGTTTTATCGCCTGCGGATGAACATACTCGACTGAAAAAATAGAAATCCATTACACGGCTGCTCATTCTAAACCAGTCATAATCCCAGCGAGAGAAAAACTTAAATTTTTTAGTTACGGAAAAGTTGCCGATGTTCCAATCAACAAAAACAGGCATAGAATCTTTTTGTTGGATACCAATTTTATCCATGTTTTCGAAAAGGAGATCACACTGTTTTTTGATATTGTCTAAGTTCGTGCGGTGTTCGTACTTACCCTCGTCTGTTTCTAAGATCTGCTGTAAATGATGGATGTCATCGTTTACTTGTTTAAAACCTTGAGGAAGCGTATTTCTTACCTTATGGCAAGCCAAATGGAAATTCGCCAATTCGATGGCGAGTAATTGAATTTGTTTTTCACTCTGAATGGCTGGTGGCTTGATGCCGACTTGAATAGGGTTATAAAACACAACCCAAGCATCTAAAATCGTATTTTCATATCGGTAAGCATATAACTCTCCAAACTTGGTCAGAGATTTGGCAACAAAATTCTCAAAGGGTTCAGTGAGATTCGTCGCTAAGGCATTGACTATTTTGTGATCATTAACGAAATCTTCATACTTACCAAAATATGAAAGCTTTCCGATAATGTTGCCACCTTCTTCAAACCAAATCCTATAAACATGATTGGTTGATACCTTTGCACTGATATCTTCAACATATTTTATTAGCCTTGAACTGTCATAATCGTTCCAAGCTTCTTCAACTATTTTGGTGAAATCTATAATTCCGTGCATATTTTTTTTCCTTGAGCGATTAGTCTATTTTAAATTGAAACTTAGTTGATTCCTGCTAGTGCACCGATAAATCGGACGTATTCAATGTTAATTATTGAGTTATTTCTTTAATGATGACCTCCGTTGATAAATTAGAGGTAGCATTTCCCCGATAGTTCCCTTGAACTGGTAAAGTTTTTTTAGGATCCAAAGAGGCACAAACAGGAACATAATTGTTCGTCGTTAATACTCCCGCACTTGGGTCTGCACCAATCCAACCTCCACCAGGAATGAAAGCTTCAACCCAAGCATGTAATTCATTTCCTGCGGAAAGCTCAGGGTTGAAGGCATAACCGCTTACAAATCTAGCAGGTATATTTTCTGATCTTAAAAGTTGTATCATCAAGTAGGATAGGTCTCTGCAAGATCCTTGTTTTCGGTCAAAACATTCCTCAATGGTCAAAATGTTTTCCTCATAGCGCGTCTCATGCGTTACTCTTTGATTGACCAATTGATTGAGATTTATCAAATAATTGATGGTATCATCGGCTCTTGCTTGTTGAGACCATATTTTAATATCACCCCTTATTGCAATGTATGTTAGGTATTGAGCATATGATTCTCCCCACGAAGGAATAGGCTGTGGGAGAAAATCAAATGGATTATAATCTTGTGAGGTTACTTCCATTGACGCTTTAATGCTAAAGCCATCAAGAAGTTCGTCGAACCAAATTTGCGAATATCCATTTCCTTCAATATCAATACCGTTGCTTTTACCTGTAGGGTATGGGCTGACATTCAACTCAAACTTATCAATGGTCTGAAAAGATCGATAAGAAGGGGAAAAGTATAAAAAATGAGGCTCTACGAATACTTTGTCGGAATACTGGTATAAAGTGATGTGTTCTATTTTGAAGATCATGATTATACGATGCTCAGTTCAGTGTCGTCTTTTACAAGTGCTTTTTTAAGACTTATAGCTGGTAAGGCGTCAATCCCTTCTTTCAGACGATTATTCCAGTATTCAGCAATATGTCCGAGTTCTTTTTCTTCAAATCGTTTGTCAATTAATTCATATTCATCTTTTCGCAGGACAACAGTATCAATAGGATAAGCGACATCATTGGCAGAAATTCTAGTGGCATCAAAGGAAAGAAATCCACTTTTTAAGCCAAACTCAAGACTTGACTCATACGTCAATGAACGTTTAAGAATTGGGATGCCAAATCCCGCATTCCCGATAATCACATAGGGTGTGCCTTTACTAATTTCTATCCAGTTTCCTTCCGGATAAAGTAGAAAGAGCTTAGGCTCTTTGTCATTTTCCAATTGCCCACCGATAATGGCGTGAAGGTCAAAATCAAGGCCCGATTCGAAAAGAGATTGTTTGTCTTCACCCGACACAAGTCGTAACTGTTCAGCAAATTTGTTAGTTGCTTGATACAGCTTGGTAAAATTTGCCTCTTTACTTTCTACAACTTCGTTAAAATAGGTAATCGCCTTGTCCCTAACAGATCGTAAGCCAGAAGTCATGATAAAGAAGGCATGTTTTTCACGATTCACAGTGTAAATTTTTTTAGCTGTGGTCGTATCAGAACCAGTAGTTATTCTGGTGTCTGCTAAACCGATAACGCCTTCTTTACTTAAAATACCTAGACAATAAGTCATTTATTGAGATTGTTGGCTTTGAATAACATTTGACTGAACGGTGAAGTATCGCTCAGCGAGCTGATCAGATAAACTATTGAGATCTTGCTGTATTTCATCAAGGTATTCATGTAAGCCAAAATCAATGACATCTCTAACCTCAGAGAACTCGAGTCTGGACCTGAGAATACCAATCTCTTTCTCTATACGGTTTGAAAAGCCCAATTTCCCAGTCGTACCTTCAATTTCGCGTAAGCATTGCTCTGCGTTGATGAGACAAAATAATATTGATCTCGGAAAATACCTGTTCAATACCAGATACTCCACCACAGAAGTAGCTTCTGTTCGACCATAAACTCTTCTGAAGGAGTTGTATCCACTTACTGATTTGAGCAATGCTGACCAGCCAAGGAAATCAAGAGGAGAACCTACTTGCTCTACTGATGGTAATAATATGTGATATTTAACATCGAGAATACGTGATGTTTTGTCAGCTCGTTCGATGAATTGGCCGAGCTTGGTAAAATACCAACCCTGTGTTCTCGGTGCTGAGTCATAACTTAATCCATTGAGTAATTGAATTTTTTTCCTGATGTCGACCAGGCATTCTCTTGGGTCCTCATATTTCCATACTTCTTTTTGTTTTTGCTCTTTGATGAAGTAAAACAATTCGTTGAGCACTTCCCAAGTCTCAGTGGAGAGGTTTTCTCTTACTATTCTTGCATTTTCACGAGCATAAGTGATGCTATTGAATATGGAATTGGAATTCTGACTATCAAAGGCTAAGAAATAAATGGCCTGACTTCTACTATAACCTTTATTATATTTCTCATATAACAATTGGTCGCCTGTCGCGGCAATTAATGGTTGCCATTGTTGACCTACATTAGGCGGTAAGTCTAATTCTAAATTAAAATTCACATCGATGAACCTTGCATAATTTTCTGCACGTTCTATATATCTTCCCAGCCAATAGACTGAATTTGCTACTCTGCTTAACATTTTTTTCTTTAGATCTTTAAATTTAGAACAGAATGATGGTTAGTCAAAAAGGACCCAAGTGTCTTTGCTACCACCACCTTGGGAGGAGTTTACGACAAGTGAGCCTTTTTTCAAAGCCACACGAGTAAGTGCGCCTGGCACCACGTTTATATCCTTGCCATAGAGGATGTATGGTCGTAAATCTACATGACGCGGGCCTATCTCACCAGAAGCCATTGTTGGCACAGTAGAAAGTGAAAGTGTGGGTTGAGCGATGTAGTTGGTGGGGTTATCGGTGATGAGTTTTCTGAACTTATCATGCTCCGCTTTTTCCGCTTTTGGTCCAATGAGCATTCCGTAACCACCAGCCGCGTTTGTCTCTTTTACCACCAATTGCTCTATGTTGTCCAAAACATATTTTCTATCCTTTTCTTCTCTACATAAGTAGGTCGGGACATTATCAATAATTGCTTCTTCTTGTAAGTAATGCTCGATGATACGTGGGACATAGGCATATACTGCTTTATCATCTGCGACTCCTGTTCCGGGCGCATTGGCAATGGCGATGTTTCCTTTTTTATAAGCCTTAAAAAGACCAGGGACGCCTAAAAGCGATTTTGGATTGAAAGCAAGAGGATCCATAAATTTATCGTCAATTCGTCGATAAATAACATCAAGCTGCTCTAAACCTGAAGTCGTCTGCATGTAAACGAAATCATTTTTAACAATCAAATCAGCTCCTGAGACAAGTTCAACGCCCATTTGCTGTGCCAAATAAGAATGCTCGAAATAAGCAGCGTTATAAATCCCAGGAGTCAATACAGCGATGACAGGATTACTCTTAGGAGAAAGGTATTGCAACATCTGTCTAAGTAGTCCAGGATAATCGGCAACAGGTCTTACGCCTTGACTTGCAAAAAGCTTTGGAAATGCCCGCTTAATAATTTCTCTATTTTCGAGCATATAAGACACACCAGAAGGGCATCTAAGGTTATCCTCAAGGATGAAGAATTTTCCCTCGTTATCACGTACGATATCGCTTCCTGTAATATGGCACCAGATACCCTGCGGAGGAGTGAAGCCCTCACACCCCGTGAGATAATCTTGGGAATTGAGAACAAGCTCTTCTGGAACAATACCTTTTTTTAAAATATCTTTTTCATTGTATATATCCTGCAAAAACATATTAAGTGCTCGCACTCTTTGCTGGAGCCCGGTATTTAATAAATGCCACTCTGAGCCAGGTATTATTCTTGGTACTAAGTCGAGCGGTAGTACTTTTTCCAAATCCCCAGAATCGTCATATAAGTTGAAGGTCATTCCTAAGGTACGCTGTGCCTTGTCAGTGGAATCATTGAGTATTTGAAGTTGCTTATCGCTAAGTTTTCCTATTTCATTCTTGAAGGGCTGATAATGAGGCCTGATGCCCTCAGCTCCGCTAAACATTTCATCATAGTGTTCTTGAAATTCATAGTTGTCAAATGTCATAGATGTTGTTTTTTTCTATCCTCAGATTAACAAATTAAGTGTGCAAAAACTAATTTATCGAGGCATACTTTATACTTTTATTAATATGACAAAATTTAACGAGCAATACTGGCAAAATCGTTATGAAAAGGGTCAAATAGGTTGGGATATAGGTTTTCCTTCCACACCAATTAAAGCGTATATAGACCAATTAGTAGATAAAAACATCGCGGTTTTGATACCTGGTTCTGGAAATGCCTATGAGGCTGAATACCTCTTGGAGAAAGGTTTTAATAACATCACAATCATAGACATATCACGAGAGGCTATAAACCAAGTCAGGTCGAGGCTAGGAGAGAAAATAAATTACGTTTTGGGAGATTTTTTTGATCATATCGGAAAATACGATTTGATTATTGAGCAGACGTTCTTTTGTGCTATTGACCATGATTTACGAAAGAAGTACGTTGATAAAATGGAACAATTGCTCAGCCCAAATGGCAAACTTGTTGGCTTACTTTGGGATGCGCCAATGAATGTGGATAAACCTCCTTTTGGTGGAAGTCAGCTTGAATATACTACGCTCTTCTCTGAAAAATTTCAGATGGAGATTATGGAGCCTGCCCACAATTCTATTGCACCAAGAATGGGTACGGAAATATTTATTAAGTTTTTGAAAAAGGGTTAAACGATTAATTTTTGTCATATTTTAGTCCTAAACGTTATTTTTATGTATTAATGAGTACATATGAAGAGGCTGTTTTTGTGAAACAAATAATCAATCTGAATTAAACTAAATTGGAATTATTTCTAATCGTACGCTATCTCCATTTTGTTGGAATTTTTTTAGTCGTCTCATCGCTATTTTTTGAGGCTGTGTTTGTGACTAAAGAGATGTCGGCGAAGGAACTTAAGCTGCTTACTAAAATCGACGGGCTTTATGGATTGGGCGCTATTCTAACAACAGGGATGGGGGTATGGATGTGGCTTGGCGACATAGGCAAACCAGCTGACTTTTATGGTGACAATTGGGTTTTTGTCTTGAAATTCAGCTTATTCATTGTTGTAGGTTTGCTCTCTATTTATCCAACCATTTTTTTTATTACAAAGGCCAAATTAAAAGAGACGGTTCAAGTCCCCGCTATTATTAAAAAGTTCATTTATATCGAATTGGTTATTGTGTTTTTTATGCCTTGGCTTGCAGGCTTAATGGCAAGAGGTATTAGTCAAATTTTTTAATTACTCAATCAAGGAGTCGAGTTCACTGATCATTTTTTCCAATCGGACGATCATTTCGTCGTGACTTAATTTGCCGTTTTCAAGGAGTGAATCAAGTTCGTTATAAAGATGAATTTCGTAATCCTTTTTTTTGCCGGTGGTAAATTTCAACGTGTTGCTTAAGTGAAACATTGCATATTTTAAAGCAACTCTGGCTTCTTTTCCATGATTAGTCTCTAATAACGCCTCGGATACCCTTAATTCAGCCAGTGTTAGTGCATTTAATACTTTGCTAAATGCATCATCAAAATGTTCAGAGTCTACGCTATCGTTGGCTATTTCTTTTCTCACTTCAATTAAATCAATAATCGACAAATCAAGAATTCTCTTGCTTTCTGGGTCGAGATCAACTTCTATGTTCTTGATTGCTATAACCACATTATCAAGTTGCTTGATACTTCGATTGATGGCATGCTCTTGATAGTAAACACTTGTATTGTTGAGCAGTAAATCAGGAATTATAGCCTTAGAAGATAGTGGAGCTATCTTACTTTCGGTACTTAGATAACTAAAAAGGTAAATACCACCCATCAGTAAAATGGCTGTCGATAAATAAAGTAGTGATTTGCTTACCATCGATAAATTTATGATTTGAAATTATGCAGTAAAGTTAATGAAGCTAAATATCGCCTTATCATTTCGCGTCATTTATTTCCATTTTGCGACTCGTGCCCAGATAGTTTCGTTGACAAATGATGGAGATTTGTTTAAAATTTACGTTTTCGATCAACTTGGAAGGTTCGAGATGACGTGGTTTGCTTACAAAGTGAAGGTTATATTTAATTCAAGAGGCCATCTATAAAAAGCGACTGTTCTTCTAAGTCTTCCATTTGAGATTTAAAAGTTATAATGGAATATAGTGTCTCTGACACGGCATTTGAAACACTATATTTTAATTTGAGCAATGTGTACAAATACATTGCCTGACCCAACCTAAGTGCTGCCGAGTTATGAAAATGGGTTACTCGAATTCGAATTCGTATTAATCGATCGGGCAGCCCGTGTCAAAGACATTCAGGTCCATCAAGTCAGTTTCAATTGAACCGCTACAAGGAATAATTAAAACAACTTTTATGAGTTCATACGTCGAAATTGAATATGGTAACTGTTGTATTCGGATGTGCTTGGTTCGGGGTACGAGCGTCAGGGATGGAGACGGCATCCTTTTTACTTTTTCGGAAAAAAGATATAGTCGATAGCCCGCTCGGACGCCCAAATCATTGGATTATGAGGGACTTGAAATTGCCACCTACTTGAGGCAATTGTTTGTATAATCACCTTCTGGATTCCACGTAATATAAAGATGTAACCTTTTTAAAAAGGAGGAGTATTAATAAAGAATACAATTAGGACTTATATATTTAAGTTACAATTAGGACTTTAATAAGATGGGTAAGGAAACGATCGGTGAATTTGAAGAGATAGTGATGTTGACGGTGGCAGTATTGAATGAGGATGCTTATGGGATTAGCATAAAAGACGATATTGAAAGTCGGCTTAACAGAAAGGTCAGTGTTGGCGCCATGCGCACGGCGCTCAAGCGTTTGGAGAAAAAGGGCTTTCTCGATTCGGCATTTGGTGAAGCGACAGCAGTGCGGGGAGGTAAGCGAAAGCGTTATTTCAAAGTCACACCTTACGGGCAGAAAGTGCTGACCCAAGTGATGCACACAAGAAAATCGTTGTGGGAGGCGATACCCAACATGTCACTGGAATTCAAATTTTCATGAGCTCTGGCAAAAGAACGTTTCCAAAATCACCTTCAAAGCTGCTCCAATTGTTTTGCGATCCGGAGATATTGGAAGATGTGGAGGGTGACCTGAATGAACTTTTTGAAAGAAGAATACAAAACAATCCGAAAAAAGCAACCATCGGTGCTTGGCTGGATGTAATCAAACTTTTTAGACCTGGAATAATAAAGGACTTTCCAGTATTCGAAAACTCAAACTCAATATCAATGCTGAAAAATTATTTTAAAGCTGCTTGGCGAAACATGCTTAAGCACAAAAGTTTCTCTACCATTAATCTGATGAGTCTGGCCATTGGTATAGCCGCTTGTATGGTGATTTATCTTTTCATCCAAGATGAAAAATCTTTCGACTCCTTTCACACTAAAAAGGATGATCTCTATCGATTGTGTGAGATTCAAAGTTTTCCTGGAACCAACACACAGCATGTGGCGCTGACTATGCCGGGCATGGGACCAACACTGTATAAGGAGTTTCCTGAAGTGCTTGATTTTACGCGGTTTTGGACGTTTGGAGAGCAGCTGGTTGAAGTGGGAGAGAAGAAAGTCATGACGGAAAAATTGGTGGGCGTTGACTCTTCTTTTTTTCGGTTATTCGATTTTCCCATTATTCATGGGGAAAAGAACCGTATGATTTATGAAAAGTCGCATGCGGTCATTACGGAATCTTTGGCAAGGAAAGTATTTGGTAAAGTCGATGTTATCGGTGAAGAATTTGAAGTAGATGGGGATCGTTGGACGATCAATGCTGTTATCGAAGATATCCCAGAAAACGCTCATCTTCAATTTGGAATGGCTGTATGGACCTATTCCGTAAAAGACGATATCAAGAGCTTCGATAGTGAGTTTAGAGGTAATTATATGAATACCTATTTACTGCTTACTTCATCGGCCGACACTGAAGACATGCGCTCAAGGTTTCCAGATTTCCTACGTCGAGCCACTGGAAACGAAGATGTGGATGATATCTACAAATTGTATGTGCAACCGCTTGCCGATGTTCATTTGACTTCCTCAGGCATAGAGCACGATTATAATAATTACCGAAAATTTAACGGAGAGTATTTGGATGTTTTTGTACTCATCGGCCTGCTTATTTTGATCATCGCAGCGGTGAATTTCACCAATTTAACGACGGCACGTGCAGCAAACAGAGCCAAGGAAGTAGGCGTGAGAAAGAGCATTGGCGCTTTCAAGAGCCAATTGGTGTATCAGTTCATGTTTGAGAGCATTATGCTCGCATTTATTTCCTTATTTATTGCAGTTGGACTTGCGCTGTTGTTCTTACCATTTCTGAATCACTTGATAGACAGACAACTTTCATTTGGTATTTTTCTAGATCCGATATTATTGGGAGTTATCACCCTTACGGTGCTAGGCCTTGGTCTTATTGCCGGGTTATATCCTTCGTTCTATTTGTCTTCTTTCGAACCAGTGGTGGTTTTGAAAGGCATCAATGTCTCCGAGAAGAAGTCTTACCTCAGAAGTGCTCTGGTGGTGGTGCAGTTTAGCTTGGCACTAGCCATGATCGTGAGTACGCTAGTGGTTACTCAGCAATTGATGTTTATCAAAAGCAAGGATATTGGATTTGAAAAAGATCATGTCATGTTGATTTCCATGAATGATGAGGCGAACGATAAATATGATCAACTTAAAACTGCGCTACTTAAAGAATCGAATATTCTTGGTGTAGCTGGGTCTGGTCAGAGGCTTGGGAATAACTTCCATCAATGGGGATTTAAGGCTAAAGTGGATAGTGGAATTGTTAATATTACCCCATCGAATGTGCTGGTCGACTATGATTACTTGGACGTTTATGGAATTAAACTGGTGGCAGGTCGTGATTTCTCAACAGCATATGCGGAGGATGACGGGTTATCTTTTATTATCAACGAATCTTTTGCAAAGGAATTAGGCTTTGAAGACCCTATTGGACGCAAAGTAGGACATGGTTTTTATCCCAATGATTCCTTGGGAACGATTATTGGCGTTACCGAAGATTTTCATTTCAACTCGTTACATCATAAGGTGAACACGCTTTCGATGGTGATTCATTCCGATTGGAATTTTAATGAAATTTCTGTAAAAATCAATGGTGCCAATGTGGCTCAATCTATTGCTGATGTGGAGCGCATATACAATGCGTTCGTATCCAAATATCCCTTAAAATATGCGTTTTTAGATGACCATTTTCAAGAGTTGTATAAGGCCGATGACCAAATGGGCGCTGTGGTAACCATCATGGCGGTATTATCCATTTTGATTGGTTGCATGGGTTTGTTCGGCTTAGCTTCCATTGCCATCAAAAGGAGAATTAAAGAAATAGGCATAAGAAAAGTCATGGGAGCGAGCATGCAACAATTGATGATTTTACTTTCAAAAAGCTTTGCGATCATGATCGTGATTGCTTTTGTATTGGCAACACCTTTGACTTATTTGTTTCTTACAGGCTGGTTAGAAAATTTCGCTTATCGAGTAGCCATCAACCCAGTTGTTTTTGTAATTGGGATTGTATTGGCCTTGAGCATCGCCATGCTGACGATAAGTTTTCACGTGATAAAGGCTGTTTACGCTAATCCGGTAAAGTCATTGCAATATGAATAGTAAGCTGATATCAGGCAATTTCGTTGCGAGATAGGGTATCTCTAAAAGTGATCACGAACTGCGCACCATCTTCAAACTGGTAAGCTAACGTCCCACATAGTTGTTTACATAGGTTTTTGACAAGGCGCAATCCTAAAGATGTGCTCGTATTGATGTCATACAAAGCTGGTAACCCAGGTCCAGAATCTTTTACGGTCATTTTAAAGCTTCCAGTGTGCTCTTCTTTGAGCGTTAATTGAAGTGATCCATCGCCCGAATTGCTAAGTGCATATTTGAATGCATTGCTGATGAGTTCATTCATTATTAAGCCTAGCGGTATAGCTGTGTCTATGTCGAGTAAGGCATCTTCTCCTTGAAGGGAGATTTTTACTTTATTATCGGTGGCATATATGTTGGACAGCATTGCTGAGAGCTGCTCAGCATATTCTCTAAAACAAATGCTTCCTATGCTTTCGTTTTGATAAAGTTTTTGGTGGATCAGCGCCATTGCACTTACTCTGGTCTGACCATCGTCGAGCGCCATCAATGCAGTTTTATCTTTGATATTTCTCCTTTGCAAATCAAGCAAACTGCTGATGATCTGAAGGTTGTTTTTGACCCTATGATGAATTTCTTTTAGGAGGGTCTCTTTTTCCTCGGACTGCTGACTGATTATATCATTTTTTTGGCTGAGTTCGGCATTCGTTTTAATCTTTTGTCGGTACATGATGTAAATCCACATCAGGAGAATTATGGTTCCTGTAAATCCAATAATCAACAAGATGATAATTATCTTTTGTTGTCCTTGAAGCGTTTGAGCTTGCGCCAGGTTCTCTGCTTTTACCTCATTTTCTTCATTGAGGAAACTAATTTCAAGCTCTTTTCTTTCGCTTTCGTATCGGGCCTGCATATCAGCGACAGCCTGAATACGTTCTTGAGATAACAGTGAATCATTTATAGCGATATATTCCTCTATAAATTGGGATGCTGAACCAATAGGGTTTAGCGCGGCGGCAGTTCGAAATAAGGTGAGTGCTGCTTGACTTTTATTTCTAATAAGATTAGCCTGTGATGCTAAATCGTAGGCTTGCAAAGCGTATGATTTAGCAAGTTGAAGATCAGAGATATTTTCACCTTTAGAGATCTTCAGATGTACCTCTGCAAGATTTTGTAAAGCATTTGCGCGCTTGCTGACAAAGGATTTTATCGGTAAAATATTTTTTGCTTTTTGGAAATTGACCAAAGCAGAATCTGGCATTGAAAGCTTCATAAAGATCTCCCCTTTGCTGCTGTAGAAATCATAAATCATACTACTATCCTGAAGCGCTATATTAATTGTTTGTGATCGATCGAGGATAGCTACAGCGGAATCAAAATTATTCATTTTGATGTAGGTTTCACCTATGTACCATAGTCCTTCACTAATTATTGCTTTCTTGCCCTCCTTAGTTGCTTTTTTCACCCCTTGTCTCAGATAGGAGAGTGCTTCGGGATAGTTTTCTGCATCCACATATGTAACGCCAATGTTTACCAATAAGCCCGAATTAATGGGCATATTTCCTTTCTTTCTATAACTCACACTAGAGAGCATGTTTTCAATTGCTTCGGGGAATCGACCTTGCTGATGACAGAAAAAACCCAAGTTAGAATAGCTAATAGCGGCTAGGTCGTAATCCTTTGCTGAGTCTGCCAGCACTGCAGCTTTTTGAAGGATGGCGATGGCTTTTTCTATGGGGCCATTGTAACCGTAATACAATCCTTCCAACCAAGTGGACTCAGCCAAAAAACCAGTATTACCTACCATATGGAATAATTCGGACGCTTGTGTAGCACATTGCAGAACCAGATCATGCTCTTCCAGGTCAAGGTGAACTTTACCTTTAAAATAGATGGCAATTCCACGTCTTAATAAATCATTTCCAGCTCGTTTTTCACTTAGATCGAACCAATATTTGGCAGAGTCAAGGTCACCAACCATATAATGATATTGCGAACCAATTCTACTCATTAAATCGGCACAGACCGAGTCTGTAGTGCAAGTCTTTAATTCATTTTTCAATGAATCGACTTTGTGAGATTGTGAATAAGAAGGATAATTGAAGATAATTAAAAAATATATCAGGAGAGAAAAGTAGGGATTTAGAAGACTCAGCGCTTTGATTAAACTTAAATTAAGATTGTTCATATGGTCAATTGAAGAGGCTACCCTACTTATCATTTTTTCGAAATAAAGAATCTTTTCGGTCATTCAAGAATCAAAGAATGTTTTTTTTTAATTTCATTCATTTTAGACTGAAATTTCATTCAATTAATTTGGCAATATGCCTTACCTTTCTCTCCTTTATTGTAGATGGATGGAGTAAATTTGTTAAAATGTCAACAGTGAAAATACTTGTAGTAGAAGATGAAATGGTGATCGCAGAGAATATCTGTTTGATACTTGGAGATCTTGGTTATCAAGTACTTGAGCCTGCTATTAGCTTTAAAGAGTCAATAGATACGATCGAATTAGAGGAGCCTGATTTGGTCTTGTTAGATATTCAGCTAGCAGGAAAAAGAGATGGCGTTGATTTGGCGGAAGAAATTAACAAGAGATATCAAATTCCATTTATTTTTCTCACATCTAATTCGGATAGTAAAACGCTCCAACGCGTAAAAAATGTTAAGCCGAGCGCCTTTTTGGTTAAGCCCTTTAAGAAAGAAGATATTTATATCTCCATAGAATTAGCCTTGCACAATTACGCGGAAGACATTAGAGAAGAGAAAATCGTTAATGAAGAGTTACTGATTAAAGATGCTATTTTCGTCAAGGAAAAAAATTTGTTTCACAAAATCAAGCTAGAAGAGATTAGTTATCTGAAAAGTGATCATGTGTATATCCAAGTGTATACTGTTGATGCCAAGAAATATATCATTAGAGGAAGCTTAACTGATTTAGCCGAACGGTTGCCAACTAACTTTTATCGATCACACAGAAGCTTTGTTATCAATCTAAATCAGATGGATGCCATCAACACTGCTTATGTCATTATCAAAGAAGAACAGATTCCGATTGGCAAAAATTACAGGGAGGATTTACTGAGAAGGTTGAGAATGGAGTAAAACTTTCAACGGACTTTTTATATTGGTCAAGTGGAGAGGTAGCGCATCACCAGCCCCTCAGAGTGCTCCTGCTATCGGCTATATCTTTTTTCTTAAAAAAAGAAAAAAGGATGCCGCCTCTATCAGGTCTAAGTTGATAGTGCTTAGAAAAATCATAATTACTTTATCAATTATTTGCAAACTATAATGGACCGTTTTCCAACTGTTCTTCTCAGACCTCTACACCATATTTCTTCTTATACCGATATCCCAATTAATAAAAACCCTATAGTAATTAATGGTTTTTATGTTGATTTTCCTTGTTCATCAATATCGTAAAAAACACATGATTTGTAGGTCGGATTACAATTCTAGCGGGTAAGGTCAAGTCTCATAACATGTCAGCATCAGTTGGTAACATTTATTTCTTGGCTCATAAAATAGGCTTTACCTTAATTTTATTATAATCTGATTACCAAAAAATGAGATCCTATATGAAGCTATTTTTCGATTACTCAAAATTAATTTTGGCGGTGCTATCCATCACGCTTTCATTTACATTGAAAGCGCAGTTTGAAGACGAAACCAGTTTACCTAGTACTCCTCTGGTAAGTTCATTCCCTTATGCAGAGTTTGGTGTAAATACCCAAAACGGTAAAATATACTTCGGCATGATCGAAACGAACGGAGACCCTGCATATGTGTCAAAGTCTTTTTATAATAATATAGGAATTTGGTATAGAGTTAAGACGACTCAGTCAGGCTCAATTATAGCATTCTTTCAATATGCGGAGACGAGTATTTCTAATAATGTACCACACCTGGCCTTATTCAAACAGCTCAAGTCTTCACCAAATAATACATCCGATTTAGAGCGTATTGATGTGATTGAGAATTTAGACAGAGGCTCTGGTGATCCAGACGCTTTGGTTATTGTTGGTAGTTCATATACATGGATTGATAAATATCCCTCATTAAAGTCTAGAAGGAATTTTGTAGGAGAAGGAATTGAAGATTTCTCAGCTGTTCTTGATACAGATTATACAGGTAGCTGGACATCAGAGGCGGAAATATTGGACCCTGGAACATATTGGTTACATGTAAGCACAGCAAGAGAAACCAGAACACCGAGCAACGATCCTGAAAAGGAGACAATACCGTCCGATTTTATTATTGACTTTGTTCCTTATTTCCCTCCAGGTTCCGTTTATAGTAAGCAAAGTGTGGCAGTTTGTGAGGACACTTATACTGCTCCCAATGGAGATATTTTAACGGAGAGCGGCAGTTATTCCTATATTTTGGAAGGAGCTGCTGCAGGAGGAGCAGATAGTTTTATAGATTTGAGTTTGACCTTCGAAAGGGCTGAAGTCACCACAGATATATTTCAAGATGCCCTAATAGCCGAATCTGGCTCAATTACTTATGAAGCCAATACCAATGCAACAGGTATTCTTACTTTTAATAAAGCGGAAGACCGATGGGTTGATCTGAACGCTCTGCAAGATGACTTGAGCGGGAAAAGCCGCTTCGTCTTTATGTGGATTAAGTCAGAGTCTAATGTAGTTGGTGATAATCAAGTGCTTTTTGGAATGAATGCCGCAACAGGCACGGGAAATGTTTCGATTTTCTTGATTGATAATGATGGAGAAAACCTCGAATTATTCGATGGCTCTGATTCTCAGTCATCTTCCTTCGATATGGGTGATCAGCAGTGGCATTATGTCGGTTATACCTATGATAATACGACCACCGAGACAGTTACTTATGTAGATGGTATCGAAAACGACCGATTCAATGATAGCCAAACGGGATTGAGCGACACCCGCTATTCCTTAGGACAAGAGTTTGACGGTACAACGACCGAATCGGATCATTTCAATGGAGATATGGCAGAGGTGTCCGTTTGGGACGAAGTACTCACCGGACCAGAAGTCAGAACTTCGATGGAATCTAAGATTACAGCTTCACATCCAAAATACACCAATCTAGTTGGTTACTATTCTATTTTTGGTGCGTGTGATGAAGACACCTCCGTATTGAAAGATCATTCAGGCAAAGGAAATGATGGGGTATTGGAAAATATTACTATCGATTTTGCCAATGCACAATCTATTAATGGTTTCAATGCTATAGCATGGTACGACAACTTATCTTGGAAAAAAGAGGGTACGGAAGTTTCAACAGCCAGTACTTATACTACAGAAGTAGGAGCAGGAAACTATGAGTTTGTAGCAACCAGAAACTTTATTCAAAGCACAGATACTTGGACAATGACTTTGAATACCAATGCAGCAACGGTTGATAACCTTGCCGATGAAACTTTGTGTACTGATGCTGCTATCAATAGAACTATTTCTACTAGTGAAGTCAATTACCTTGAATTTGAAGAAACAGAAAGTAATTATGTAGCAGTTAATACAGTATCCAACGATCTTGTAGCAAAAGACCGATCCATCTTTATGTGGATCAACAAAGAAAGTAATATTGGTAGCGGAGATGTCAATACTTTATTCGCTATTCAGGGTAGTGATGTAGGAGAAGAGGAAAGTCGTTTTTACATCAGAAGTACCGAAAAGCTTGCCGTTTGGAACGGAGATGATCGACTAGAAGCGAGCACAACTTTGGATAACGAAACCTGGTACCATGTAGGCTATACCTATGATGCGGCTACTTTCGAAACAAAAATATACGTGAATGGAACACTGGAGGCCACCGGCACTACAGAAATGCCCGTCAGTCAGGGTTCATTTACATCTATCGCTCAAAATTACGTAGATAATGGACCCTCCGGTTTCTTCGATGGTAAATTGGCGGAGGTTACTGTTTGGGACAAAGTACTAACAGAAGAAGAGGTAGCGGGTATCACGGCTGCAGCACCTGCTCATAATGCCGCCAACTTGGTAGCCGCTTATGGTACTTTAAATGCTGCGGTAGATAATCGTCTTTACGACCTAACATCAAATAATAATGATGGTCTTGTTTCGCACAGCACAATTATCGTGAAGACAGAAGAAGCTACTATCGCAGGCTACAATGCCAATAATAACTACAGCTTCTCTTGGGAGAAAGCAGGGACCGAATTTCACACAGATGTAACGGTAAGTATTGTTCCTGATGAAGGAACTACCAACTACAGTGTAACCTATGGCACACCTTTATTCCAAAAAACAGAAGAATTTGCACTTAGCTATACCAATCTCATCCCGACACAGCCAGTTTCTAAAACGGCAGGAGCAACGGGTAGCACGACCTTTGAAGTGGATAATATTGCTGGAGCGAGTTATCAGTGGTATGATAAAGCTTTTGGAACGACTTATGTCACACCTAGTGAGAATGGTTCCTCAAGTGCGTCCCTCTTATTTGATCTTACTTATTCAAATGGAGTAATGTATCTCGGAACAAATGAGGGTTTAAGTATTTCGAAAGATGATGGTTTATCCTGGACAAACGTAACGAATGCAACTGAGGGGTATGCCGAATTCAGTTCCAGTGTTAGTGTTGTTGCAGTTGGTCCGAATGTATTTGTTAGTAATCCAAATAGTGGAATAAGTATTTCAAATAACTCAGGAGATACTTGGAGAAATCTTTACAATAATAATTCGGGCGGTTTTGGAGCAAAAACTATTCGAGATATTTTTCTTGAAGAGAACAATGTTTATGCCGTTGGTGGCAGTTCTAGTTCAAACTTATACATTTCAAATGATTTAGGACAAAACTGGAACACGATTTCCCTCCCGAAATCTAGTGAGGCAGATTTGAATTCTAGCCCCGACAAAGTTTTTGTAGTGAATGACCTAATATTGATTTCCATGGGGAACGTATTTTCTAGTATTTTAAAGAAAGGAGGGTTGTTATTTTCATTAGATGGGGGAACCAATTGGACTCGAAAAGCGCCTGGAGTTGACGGTTTTCCAGAAGGAGCAGCCAAGGCAAATGCGGTCTTTGCTCAAAATGGAGTTTGGTATTTAGGGACTGTAGATAACGGACTATATATTTCTAAAGATCAAGGGAATACATGGGTAGCTGGAACCCAATTTGAAGGTTATTCAGGTAGTAATGCCGTCTACGATTTTGAATTAGTGGGAAACAGATTATATGTAGCTAATGGTAAAATTCAATATACTGATGATGATGGACTTACTTGGTCTGACTTATATCCAGAAAGTGAATTAACTATCAAAAATTTAATTTTCGGAGATGGTGGTAATTGGTTCATTGAAGAACCTTCATCTTCAGAAAGAATCGGATACGCTCAAAATAAAAATCAACTATCTGACAATAGCGACATCACTGTCTCTGATCAAATCCAAGGAGCGACCACCCACCAACTCACTATCAATAACTTAAGTCTAGATACAAATGCTTCGGAGTATTATGTGACAGTTGCCAAAGATGGTTGTGAGCAGACTTCTGATGAGATAGGTTTATCTGTTTTGGATGTTCCAATAGTTAGCAGTTTCAGCCCTGCAAAGAGTAGCTCAGATATAGCCATTGATGCGCTTCTTTCGATGGCGTTTAACAAAGACATAACAGCTGGTACAGGCAACCTCAAAATTTTCACCTACGACACAGATGCAGAGGTACAATCTTTCACCGCAAGTGAGTTGGCGATATCTGGCAGTACTGTTTCCATTCCAACAGGCGTTTCGCTAGCGAATGCTACGCAGTATTACATCACCTTAGATGCAGGCATAGTGAAAGAGGCTAGTAATGCTGGCAACCTTGCAAGGACAGATAAAGACTTTTGGACCTTTACAACCATTTGTGAAACACTAGTCACCGCACAACCAACAGATCAAAATGGTATTATAGCCGGTAGTGCTACTTTCTCTGTGCCAGAGGTGAGTGGTGCGAGTTATAAGTGGTTTAAAGTAGGTAGTGATTCCTATACGATTCTTCAAAGTTTAGGTGATAATCAAATAGATGCTAGCAACGATCTGAGATCAATATTTGTACAAGGCGACAATATATATGCAATTACCAAAAATGTTCTTTCTATCTCCAGAGATGGTGGTGAAACATGGACATTGACTGCCGCTGGACAAAACGATTTTACAGAGATCAATTATTTTTCGCAAATTGCAGGAAGTACAGAATTAATAACTTTAGTCACAAGTATAGGTCTCTCAATCTCGACCGATGAAGGACAAACTTGGGTAAACTGGACTTTGGGTGATTTGGGTGATGCAAAAATCAGTGGCTTCATTCCAGTAAGTATAAAAAGTATCCATGCGCATGGAAGTGATATTTATTTGGTGATTGAAGATATCTATCAAATAAGACACATTTATAGTTCCTCTGATTTGGGACAAACATGGACTAGGATGATCCTAGATTATAATTCATCTCGAAAAGCCATTTTCGTAGATGGCAATAATATTTACTCATCCACACTAAATAGTTTAGATTTTTCTTCTGATGGCGGAGAAACTTGGAATTCTTTCAATGCAGAGAATGAGGGTTTTGGAAGCTCTCAAGTGCACGATGTATGGGCTGCTGGCAACAATATCTATGCTGCAACCGCTGCTGGAGTATCTATTTCCATTAATGCAGGCCTGACTTGGACAACCACAACTGCCAATCAAAATGGCTTTCCTCCTGTGGATGATGTAAGTGCAGTTTTTGTAGAAGGTGAAGCAATCTATCTGACGGCAGGCGACTATTTATCAATGTCCGAGGATGGTGGGCAAACATGGGATAGCCAATCTTCAGTTGATATTGGGTTTCCTACATTGTCTGAAATTAGTTCCCTTTTTGTGGAAGAAGGAGTGGTATATGTAGCTAATGCAGTTCAGGGTTTGGGCTTCAAAAAATCAAGTGAGAAATTGGTAAACAGCCCAGACCTTACTTTAGAAAATGTTTCTAGTGGAGCAGATACCCGCGAGCTTACACTCAACAACCTCACGCTAGACTTAGATCAAACAGAATATTATGTTGAGGTTACAAAAGTGGATTGTGAGGAAACTTCTGATGTAGCTACGTTGACGGTTACATTTGAGCTTTTGGTGGTGACCCAACCTACAGACCAATCGGGCCCTGTAGGTGGAAGTGCAACATTCTCTGTTCCTGAAGTGACAGGGGCGAATTACCAATGGTTCCAAAACCAGGAGGGCATTGATGTGATTAGGGACTTGTCTGCTGATATTTCTGGTATTAGATCAGCTTCAAAACGAAATAACGTTTACTATATCGGTAGCTCAGCTGGTTTTTTTATCGTTGATGATGCAGGGGTTACAAACCTCCCTTTAGCTTCTTTTGTAGACAATATCACCAGTCAATTTGCTATTAGTGCAGTGACTACCAATAGTGCAGGGGTGTATTTTACCGCTAGCAATTATGGGTTATTCTCCTCCTTAGATAATGGCTTGAATTGGTCATTTACCAACAGAATGAGCAATAGTACTGGCTTGCCAAGAACAAAAGTTTATGAAAATATTAGGACTATAGAAGACGAATTATACTTAGTCGTTGATAACCAAATTTATAAATCCACTGATAACGCTGCAAGTTGGAATCTATTCTCCTCATTTCCTACTACTGCAGCTAATCAGGACATACGCTCTTATGATGTCGAAAACAATACAATTGCTATTATCAATACCGATACTGATGCTCTTGTAAGTATATCTACAGATGGTAGTGCAACATGGACAACAACGAGTGCTTCCTCAATCTCTGGTCTGTCGAATGATTATGTAAACTTTATTAGAATCGATGGCGAGGATATTTATTTAGGAACGGGCAAAGGTTTTTTCAAATCATCCGATTCTGGGTCAACATGGTCAGACATGTCAATTGAAGGAATTGACTATCTAGATTTCTTTGTTGAAGGAAGCCTATTGTTGGTTAAAAATAGGGGATCTCTATACTCCTCTGTCAATGAAGGAGCTACTTGGGAAGTGGTTGGTAGAAAAGGTGGGTTTTCATCAAATCAAGGCAGTTCAGGTTATTTATTTGTTGAAAACAAGGAGATTACTTTTATCGATAGAAACAAACAAATTATTGCTCCAAAACCAGGCATTGAATTACAAACTAGCGATAAATTCCTAGGAACTGATACCAATGCAATGACTATTGACAACTTGACGCTAAGCGAAGATGAATCAAGATATTTTGTTAAGGTAAGTAAACAAGGAAGAACTGAAGTTTCCAATTACGCAACACTTTTCGTAACTAATGCGCCAGTCATCACTGCCCTTTCCCCAGCCGATGATGCAGAGCAGGTTGCATTAGACGCTACTATTAGCATAACTTTCGATCGAGATATAGCCAAAGGAACTGGAAATATTGAAGTAAGACGAGCCTCAGACGATCAGGTATTAACGACCATTTCAGCGAATTCCACCTTGGTGACCGTCAATGACAAAACCGCTACGCTAAGGTTAGGAGATATCAACTTTGATTTTGCTACGGAATATTATATTACCATTGAAAATACAGCCTTTGAAAATACTGGGGGTGATGCATTCGCAGGGATTTTGGATAAAACCACATGGAGCTTTACTACAGCGGCACAGGCACAGGCGCTGGAGATGGTTAGTTTTACGCCCGTAAATGGAGCTGTAGATGTTCCGATTGATCAGATATCTTTCACCGTACCACAGGCAGATTGGGGTGGCCTTACCGCAGAAGATACCAAACAGTTTACCATTGAATTTAAGGAAGAAGTATCCCGTACTAATGTTGATCCTTCAACTGTTCATATCAAATTGTATAAAGCAGAGGGAGATGAACTGATTAGTGATCAGGATTTAATTGCCATAATAGACGGGCCAAATTTTGAGTCTGCTGAACCTACCAAAATCATTTTCCGCTTTAAAGATGTTGTATTTGAGGGACTTACCGAATACTACATTTTAATGGATGAAGGTATTTATACAGGGAAACAATCTGGTGTTACATCAAAAGGGATTACAGATAAAACCACTTGGAGTTTTACAACTGAGGCTGAACCCATTGCCACGCCTGAAATCACCTCTTTGTTCCCAATTGCTGGAGCTACGGACGTTGCAGTAGATTTCAATCAAGATAATTTTGATAATAGCTTTGCCATCACTTTAGACCAAGATATTGTGCTAAATGAAGCAGGTAATTTCCGATTATTCAAGATGACAGGTGATGAGTTTACTGGGTTGACCAGGGCAAGTACCTTGCAGCTTTCTGAGGATAAGAGAACCTTAAAAATGTTTTTTGTAGGGGAGGGATTAGTAGCGCTTCAAGCTGATACGGAATATTATATCCTCACAAGCAATACATCCCCTATCAATAACTTTTCTATTACAGACAAAACCACCTGGAGTTTTACAACTGAAACAGTCACAAATTCACCACAAATAGCTTCCCTCTCACCAGCCGATGATTCGGAAAATTTGGTAGCAGAGAATTTGAATACCACCTTTCCAAATTTCAATAAATTTTGGGTCACCCTGAATGAAGGTGTCAAATTCGGTAATACCGCTTCGGAGTATAGGCTCTACACGGCAGATGATGATGTTTTAGTGGCTAGTCAGTCTTTGTTATCAACCCTTTCGGGTCCACAAACGAATAATAAAGTTTACGGTTTTGGTTTCTATAGCTATACTTTTGAAGCAGATCGAGCTTACTACATCCAAATAGATGCTGGAATATTTAAGTCGACTACTACAGATGAAGATTTTGCCGGGATTACCGATAAAACTACCTGGAGTTTTACCACTGAGGCAGTAACAGCGGAACCATTAGAAATTTCCACCAATTCTCCAAACAGCACAAGCGATGCTCAACTAGACTTTCCATTTATTAATTTAACTTTCGAAGAATCTACTGCAGCTGGTACGGGAGCCATTACTATTTACAGGACTACCGACAACAGCGTATTTGAGGCCATTGATGTATCTGAATTTATCATTTCCAATGGCGGTAGACCAAAAAGGGTGCAAATTCGCCTATCTCAGGGATGGGAAGCAGGTGTCTTGTATTACGTTCAGTTTCCAGAAGGTCTGATTACCAGTTTAGATGGAAGCAAGCGTATTGAGGCGATTACTGACAACACCACCTTTGCATTCAAAACCGAAGACTTTTCCGAGAACATAATCACAGGCTTCTTCCCTGCCAATGGGAGCACAACCTATGTGGCAGATTCTGGAGATGACCTGAAACTTTTCACAAGCCTTGATTTAGGCCTGGAAAGAGATCCACTCGGTTCATTCAGAATCTATAAGGGAGCTACAAATGAACTGGTTAAAACGATTGAATATGATGGTGAAAATGACCGTGATTTGAATTATGGTAATGACGAACCAGAGATTGCGTTTGAATTTGATAGTGATGAATTGGAGCCAGCAACGGAGTACTATGTGCTGATTGATGATGGCTTTGTAGTTAGCTACGAGGACGAGTTATTTCATCTCGGTATTTCGGACCCTAATACTTGGCGCTTTACCACACTTGCTCTGCCTTCAGCACCTGTAGTAGAAAGTACCCTGCCTAACAATAACGCTGCGGACGTATCGACTACCACGGAGATAGTGTTGAATTTCAGTGAAAATATGGTGGCTGGCACAGGTAATGTCGATGTATACTTGGCCAATGGCACCCTTCTAGAAACGATAGAAGCGAGTGCAACGACGGTGAGCGGCGCAAAAGTGACCGCTGTTCTTGCCAATGCCCTGAGTAATAATGAGACGTACTACTTGCTGATCGGTAATGATGCATTTGAATCCACCAACGGCGTGGCATTTGCGGGAATATCAGATGATCAAGTATTCAGGTTCACCACAGAAGCGGCAGCCAATACACTGCCAACAGCCAGTAATCAGACCTTTACAGGAACACTAGAAGCAAATCAAATACTCAGTGGAACGTACACGTACACAGATGCGGATAGTGATGCAGAATCAGGAACTACTTTTCAGTGGTATGCAGCAGATGATGCGACAGGCGCCAATAGCGCACCAATCAACAGCGCAACAGCAGCGAGCTTCACATTAACAAGTACTGAAACAGGAAAATTCATTGCATTTGGCATTACGCCAAATGATGGGAAAGATGCTGGAGTTGAAGTATTGACAACCTATCAAGGGCCAATGCTATCAGCAGTCATACCAACATTGGTGAGTACCGTGCCAGTGGATGGCGCTTTTGATATCGCCAAAGACATTGATTTGAGTTTTGTTTTGAGCGAATCTGTCACCAAAGGAACAGGGAATATTGTCCTAACGCCAGTATCAGGTGGTGCAACACAAATAGATGTGACTTCAAGTGAAGTAACCGTTTCGGGCACAGAAGTATCTATTAATCCAACTACAGAACTACTAGAAGGCCAATTCTACACCATCACTTTTGATGCGACAGCTTTTGTAGATGCAGATGGGAATAACGCGGCAGGATTAACTAGCCAGACTATCTGGAACTTTACCACCAAAGAAGCCAATGTAGCGCCAGTAGCTAAAGGCGTAACCTTGAATAAATCATTGGTGGTCGATGGAGTTCTGGAAGGTTCATATAGCTATTCAGATTCGAACGGTGATACTGAGTCAGGAACGACTTTTAAGTGGTACCGTGCAGATGACATTAATGGCACTGGCAAAGCAGAAATTGCAGCAGTAACAGCTCAGACTTACACGGTGGTAAGTGGTGATGATGGGAAATTTATCAGCTTCGAAGTAACGCCAAACGATGGTACACTTGCGGGAGCGGCAACAGAAAGTGTGTTCTTCGGACCAATTATTATTAATAATGGCACGAATAATATTCCACCAGCCTTTACTTCAGATGCACTCACAAGTATCAAGGACAAGGAGACTTATACTTACACGGTGACTTATGAAGACTTAAACGATGATGTCCCTGTTTTAACAAAAACGAATGGGCCAGCATGGCTTTCGGTTTCAGATCTGGTATTGTCAGGAAGTCCTACTGTTTCGGATGTAGGAGAGCACGATGTAGTGTTAACTCTTGACGATCAGAATGGAGGAACGGCAACACAAGCCTTCAAAGTAACCGTACTGTTGAGTAATACTGCCCCATCAGTGAATGGAGTAGACATCACTGGAACAACGACCATCGGAGAAGAGCTTACAGGTTCATACAATTTTATAGATGCTGAAAAGGATTCGGACAATGCGACGTATCAATGGTATAGCGCTGATGACAATTCGGGAACTGGAAAGACGGCCATCTCCGATGCTACTTTGATTAACTATACTTTGACCGCTACTGATGCGGGTAAGTATATCAGCTTTGAGGTATTACCAAATGATGGAAAAGTCAATGGTGATGTAGGAAGTAGTGTTTATTCTACAGAGGTACTGAAAAAAGTGCCGACTTTGAACTTAGCAGCAATAACCAAAACGTATGGTGATGAAGACTTTGATTTGACGGCAAGTACTAATTCACCTGGAACGATCACTTACGCTTTTGACAATGATCAAACAAATGCCAACGTCAATGGTGCGACTGTAAGACTAGGTAATGTAGGTACCATAAATGTCGATATAAGTTTGGCCGAAGATGGCGAATACCAAGCGCGACAAGTAGCGTCTACGATCACCGTAACCAAACGAGCAATCGAGTTTACAGCGACAAGTTCAAGCAAAGCCTATGGAGCATTAGACCCGAACTTCTTCGGATTCACTGTGACAAGTGGAAGCTTGGTGAGTGATGCGGAAGTTGTAAGATTGAGCAGAGATCAAGGAGAAGCTGTTGGTACTTATGCCATCACATTTAGTGATGGCGAAGGCGCAGGAAACTTTGAAATAAGTACGATTAATGGATTGTTTACCATCGAAAAAGCACCAATTACCGTAACAGCAACAGCAGCGACCAAGGTGTATGGAGCGGCAGACCCTGAGTTTGCCTATACAATAAGCACAGGCGCACTGCTCAATGCGGATGTACTTAGTGGAGCAGTTACAAGAGCCACCGGTGAAAACGTCGGTACTTATGCCCTTGCAAGTTCCTTGTTCAATGGTAATTATACGATAACATTTGAACCTGCTGATTTGAGTATTACGCCAAAAGCACTCACTATCACAGCGGATAATAAGACGAGAGATTATGGTCAGGCAAATCCAAGCTTGACGGCAACATATACGGGCCTGGTCAACGGAGACAATAAGGCCGATATTGATGTTCATCCTACGCTTTCAACGGAGGCTGTGCTTTCCAGTGCGGCGGGTAGTTACCCGATCATTGTGAGTGGAGCGACTGACGCGAATTATAGCATTAACCCAGTTAATGGCAGCTTGGAGATAAATGATGTTACCATATCATTGTCTATTGCTGATGTCACTGTTACTGAAGGGGATACTGAGGTAACCGTTTCTGTGACATTGAGCAATGAAGTATCAGGCGGATTTACGGTCGATATATCAAGTGTTGATGTTTCAGCTACTGCCAGTTCAGATTATCAAGGAGTTACTAGCCAGCGACTAACCTTTGTAGGAACCAAAGACGAAGTGCAAAGCTTGACATTTTCAACGATTGAAGATGTGGAAGTAGAGCAGGAGGAGACGTTTACCTTCGAGCTAAGCGCGCTGGGCAATACAAGTATTGTAGTTGATATTACTGATAAAGCGACTGTCACCATTCAGGACAATGATGTTGCGAAGGAAAACATAGCACCAGTCGTAGCAAGCGCCATTACAGATATCACAGAAGACGAAGGTTTTAGCAGCAACACGGTTGACTTGTCAAGTGTCTTTACCGATGCAGATGGAGATGATTTAATAATCAGTGCGACATCATCAAGTGAAGTCATCGCAACAGTTTCTATAATGGGCACTACGTTGACTTACACAGAAGTAGGAGTTGGCAGCACGACGATCACAGTCACAGCAGATGACGGAAATGGCGGAACAGTCACCGACGATTTCACGATCACAATCAATGCAGTTGCGGTAAACACAGCACCAGTCGTAGCAAGCGCCATTACAGACATCACAGAGGATGAAGGTTTTAGCACCAACACGGTTGACTTATCAAGTGTCTTTACTGATGCAGATGGAGATGATTTAACAATCAGTGCTACATCATCAAGTGAAGTAATCGCAACAGTTTCTATAATGGGCACTACGTTGACTTACACAGAAGTAGGTGTTGGCAGCACGACGATCACAGTCACAGCAGATGACGGAAATGGCGGAACAGTCACCGACGAATTCACGATCACAATCAATGCAGTTGCAGTAAACACAGCACCAGTCGTAGCAAACGCCATTACAGACATCACAGAAGAGGAAGGTTTTAGCAGCAACACGGTTGACTTATCAAGTGTCTTTACTGATGCAGATGGAGATGATTTAACAATCAGTGCGACATCATCAAGTGAAGTCATCGCAACAGTTTCGATAGCAGGAAGTACGTTGACTTACACAGAAGTAAGTGTTGGCAGCACGACGATCACTGTCACAGCAGATGATGGAAATGGCGGAACGATAGCAGACGATTTCACCATCACGATCAATGCAGTTGCGGTAAACACAGCACCAACGGTTACGAATGCGATCATAGACATCACAGAAGACGAAGGTTTTAGCAGCAACACGGTTGACTTATCAAGTGTCTTTACCGATGCAGATGGAGATGATTTAACAATCAGTGCGACATCATCAAGTGAAGTCATCGCAACAGTTTCGATAGCAGGAAGTACGTTGACTTACACAGAAGTAAGTGTTGGCAGCACGACGATCACTGTCACAGCAGATGATGGAAATGGCGGAACGATAGCAGACGATTTCACCATCACGATCAATGCAGTTGCGGTAAACACAGCACCAACGGTTACGAATGCGATCATAGACATCACAGAAGACGAAGGTTTTAGCAGCAACACGGTTGACTTATCAAGTGTCTTTACCGATGCAGATGGAGATGATTTAACAATCAGTGCGACATCATCAAGTGAAGTCATCGCAACAGTTTCGATAGCAGGAAGTACGTTGACTTACACAGAAGTAAGCGTTGGCAGCACGACGATCACGGTCACAGCAGATGATAGCAATGGCGGAACGATAGCAGACGACTTCACCATCACGATCAATGCAGTTACGAAGGAAAACACAGCACCAGTCGTAGCAAGCGCCATTACAGACATCACAGAAGACGAAGGTTTTAGCACCAACACGGTTGACTTGTCAAGTGTCTTTACTGATGCAGATGGAGATGATTTAACCTTCAGTGCGACATCATCAAGTGAAGTCATCGCAACAGTTTCGATAATGGGCGCTACGTTGACTTACACAGCAGTAGGAGTTGGCAGCACGACGATCACGGTCACAGCAGATGACGGAAATGGCGGAACAGTCACAGACCACTTCACGATCACAATCAATGCAGTTGCGGTAAACACAGCACCAGTCGTAGCAAGCGCAATTACTGACATCACAGAAGACGAAGGTTTTGCAAGTAAGACAGTTGATTTATCAAGTGTCTTTACTGATGCAGATGGAGATGATTTAACAATTAGTGCGACATCATCGAGTGAAGTAATCGCAACAGTTTCTATAATGGGCACTACGTTGACTTACACAGCAGTAGGAGTTGGCAGCACGACGATCACAGTCACAGCAGATGATGGAAATGACGGAACAGTCACCGACGAATTCACGATCACGATCAATGCAGTTGCGGTAAACACAACACCAGTCGTAGCAAATGCAATTACAGACATCACAGAAGAGGAAGGTTTTAGCAGCAACACGGTTGACTTATCAAGTGTCTTTACTGATGCAGATGGAGATCTTTTGACCTTTACAGCTTTATCAAGTGACCGGACTATCGCGGATGTGAACGTTTCAGGAACGGCCCTACAATATTTTGAAGAGGCCAATGGAGTAGCAACAATTACTGTTACAGCCAATGACGGTAGAGGTGGGATAATTACCGATGAGTTCACCTTGACGATCGTGGCGCCCACAGTCCCGCCAGAAGCAGCTATTCCGCAAGGTTTTAGTCCAAATGGCGATGGAGTGAATGATATGTGGCAGGTTCCAAATATTGAAAATTTCCCAAATAACACGGTGACTATTTTTGATAGACAAGGAAATAAGGTCTACCAAGCAGATGGTTACAACAATACAGATGTGGCATTTATAGGTTTGGCCAGTGCAGGAGCAATCAATAAGTCACAAGGTCTGGCGGATGGCGTTTATTATTATGTCATCACCCTTGGCAATGGTGAATTGAGAAAAGGTCATATTATCATCAAACAATAACCTATTAAAGACGAATTAAGATGAAAGCAATAAATAAAATCATATTGAATATATTCCTTAGCCTGTCTTTTACTTGGGCTATTGGTCAGCAGCAACCACAATTTTCACAGTTTACGGATGCACAATTGTTCTTTAATCCGGCCAATGTTGGATTTCAAGATAACCTAAAAGCGACCATGATTGGTCGCTGGCAATGGATAGGCTTTGACGGAGCGCCCGTGACTTATGCAGGTGCAGTGGAAATGGGTATTCCAGATAAGCAAATTGGCTTGGGAATGTCTGTGATGAGTGATCAGACCGCCCAGTTTGAAAATACAACTGTACAGTTGTATACTTCTTACAGGTTGCAAATAACAAAGTCAAGTGAGTTATCGATGGGTATTTCAGGGGCGATCAATAGCATATCCCAAGACTTGACCAGTACGTTTGTATTGGAAGATGAGGCTTTGTTTGCCACTAATGTTCAACAAACCAACGCGAATTTTGGACTGGGTTTTCATTACCAAGCACCAAAGTGGTGGTTGGGAGTTTCGGCACCTTTTCTGTTGAACAATAGTTTTGAGGAAGGCAATATTCGATTTTTTGATCAGAGACGGCATTACTACATTCAAGGAGGGTTGACCTATGATATCAATGATCGTTTTTCCCTTAAACCTGCAGCCTTGATGCAGTTGGTTGCGGGTGGTTTGCCAACATGGAATACCACAGTTATGGCTTGGTACAATGATAAACTTGGCGGAGGCCTTGGTTGGAGAAATGGCGAGTCATTGAATTTTATAGCGCAAGCGGAAGTAGCCAAAGGACTTAAAGCGGGATATGCGTATGACCTTATTATTGACAAAGACTTGAATCAGTTGGCGAATTCTTCCCACGAGGTGCTATTGACTTTTTCACCTGGTTGGTTTGCGAGCAAAGATGCTGACAATGATGGAATTAACGACAAGAAGGATGAGTGCCCAAATAGTTTTGGTCCGGAGAGTAACAATGGATGTCCATTGCCAGATATGGATGGAGATGGCGTCTTAGACATGAATGATAAGTGCCCAAGTATTGCAGGACTGTCATCCTTGGCAGGATGTCCAGACAGTGATGGAGATGGAATCAAAGATTCGGAAGACAGCTGTCCAAATGATAAAGGAAGCCAACAGAACAATGGCTGCCCTGATAGCGATAATGATGGCGTATTGGATAAAGACGATTTATGTCCTCAAACAGCGGGAGAAAAGAATCTCGGAGGCTGCCCAGATGCTGATGGCGATGGTATTGTAGACTCACAAGACAGTTGCCCAATGGAAGCAGGAACTGCGGTAAATAATGGCTGTCCTGAAATAAGTGAGGATGTTTTAAATATCCTGAAGGAAGCATTGATTGGCGTTCAATTTGAGTCTGGAAAAGACGTGCTAACGCAAAAGTCTAACCAAGTCCTTGACAAGATAGCAGACCTACTTTCAGAGAACAAAAGCTATGATTTGAAAATATCGGGTTATACCGATAGTTCAGGAGATGATGAAAAGAACCTACAATTGTCTAAGAGGTAGTGTAAATTAAAGTCTGTCTGGCAGTATGGATCTCGATGATCATCGCCTCATTACAAAGGCTGGCTGATCAAATCGAGCGGTAATCTATCGCCAAATTTGATTGCTAATTGTTGTACTGTC
>Ga0208770_1000280_pt1 | contig 36677 bp, 13 predicted proteins | sample AntAceMetag02UK9_FD_184771 | JGI IMG/M metagenome (GOLD analysis project Ga0208770, IMG submission 184771) | Saline lake microbial communities from Ace Lake, Antarctica - Antarctic Ace Lake Metagenome 02UK9 (SPAdes) (version 2) | ecosystem: Environmental > Aquatic > Non-marine Saline and... | reverse complement strand
TAACCAAAATAGTGACGATGTTCAATAACCATATAGTCGGTGTGGTCAATGCACTCACAATGGACTACAACAACGCTATGGCAGAAAGACTCAATGGTAAAATTCAAGAACTAAAAACGGTAGGAAGGGGATATAGAACCTTTCAGAATTTTAGAAGTGCAATACTATTCTTTTATGGAGGACTTAACCTGTATCCACTAAATTGAGGGTAGAACCACTTTTTAGTCGCTCTGAGTACTTTGGACAATATTATTAATAAGACCTCAAGTATAACAGGTTTAGCTAAAGTTGTGAATTTCGATAAACTTGACGACAGGGATTATTTGATAACCTATTTGTACTTCAATGAATTTAAAGGGAAAGAATACTCTTTGAAAAAAACAATTGATAAGAAATCTTTTGATAGAATTAGGGATCAAGATAGTGTTGAGATTGAATATGTAAGCTATTTTCCTAAGACCCCAAGATTAGTTGATGTTGAATCAAATACACCTCTTGTTTTACTGATTCTAGGATTAGCAGTTATTGTTTTTAGTTTTCACAGAACATTATTAGCAGTAAGAGGAAAAATAACTTTATCCCAATTTCTTGGAGTCAAGAAAGCCTGATTTATAAAATTTAATAGAAGCCCTTGCAGATGCTGTGAGGGCTTTTTTATTACCCTCCGCTGGCGCGAGCATGAATAAAGAAAAGTAGTTGCTAGTTCGAGCTTGTAGCTCGGAGTTTACGTCACTACAGATGTAGGAAAGAACAGGAAAAGAAAGCCCTTGCAGCAATTTAAGGGCTTTTTATGACTAAGTCTGTTTGGATACGAGCTAAAAGCTCGCACCAGCAAATGTGGCTGTAATGGTCGTGAGGGTTCCAGGCGGACGGCTAGTCGTCCGCGCAAGGTACAAAAAAGCAACTCTTTCAGGGTTGCTTTTTTTGTTCGTAAACAGTTTTTAAGAAGCAGAATTTATAATCGATATGGAGTTGGGTATGGTGGGCCTTCCGTTAAAAAATAAAATCAATTCTCAGAGTCCCTTTCAGGTGACGCTGAGGGAGGTTCACCGGTTTACAGATTATGTGAAAACTTTTTAATGTAACTTAATACCATGAACTCTGATAAAAATTCAACAATAACAATTGAAGACTATCAAGCTAACGATTGTTATACAGCAAAGTATTCTGAAGACTCAGAAAACTTTATAAGTGAATGGGTTGATCATAAAACCAATAAAACTTTTAAAATAGTACAAGGCAAGAATCTAGATATAGGAATTACGAATGCCATTTCCATAGGAAATTTTGAACCTATTTTTGATAATACAAAGGGTGTTGGATTGGTGATAGAATTTGATTGTCCTTTTTTATTTCCAAATGAAAGGGTGGTTAACACACCTCTTAAATATGATACTGCCACAATTAATTACAAATATTATTCGAAGAAAAAGGGACAAGAAATATTTTCTACTTTGAATGTTCCAGAGAACAGTTCTTTTTCATCATTTCAAATCTCTTTTTTATTATCTGATTTATTACCGACTATCAATAAACAAAATTATGCTTCACAACTAATTACTGCTTGTCGGGAGATAATTCAATTAACACTTAGAACTGTAAATGATAAAATTGCGAGCAAATCGACAACAATAAACCTTGAGATAAACGATATTTTCAGTTATAAAATCCATCATTTAAAAAATTACCAGACCAAAATCGCTCGTATTGATGTCTTAATGGCAAGTAATAAGTTTGTTCATGAACAAATGACTACCCGGGAAGAAAAACCAGAGTTTGTAATTTCCGACTTGTTTGTGGGAAAATTAACGGCACATTCATTATTACAAAATGAAACTGGATTGTTAGGTGTAATACCAAAAGAATTTGTTTCAAAGCAATATGGTACAATCGTATTACTGAAAGGATACAAGTATAAGATTCACCTTTTCATGGATGGAGACGACATGGTTTTCAATGTTAATGACAATATCATCAGGAAATCAATTTTAGATTATACGCAAGAAAGTGATGCTAACATTTATTTTTATTTTTATAAAGGCTATAATTTTATATGCTTGGATATCGGGGGTTCAGGTAAGAAATTTACGGAACCGTATATGCAGAGAAAGACCATTCCTGTAACACTGATTCCAAACAAACTTATTAAGTGGGTCAATCAAATTACCTCCACAAGAATCGAAATTTATAAGGATAAGGCACAGTTACACGATAGGGTTATCTCAATTTTTCAATCAATTAATGACACAATTAATAACGCACCACTTATTAAAAATTTTTACAAAACTGGTAAATCTCTGGATATTGCTAAGGATCCAGTTAAATATATCAAACATGAAACTGAGATAAGAGATTTAATTATTTCACTCTTACAAAATAAGATTCAGGTCGTTTCAGGTTTGGAAATGGAGTGGGAACAAAAAACAACTCGTGGGGATATTGATATTGTAATTACTGGAGATGTATCCCAAATAGGTAAATATTCAATATTGATTGAATGTAAGAAGGATACTGATATTGATAAATTATGTCATGGATTTGCACAGCAATTGCCAACATATATGGAAATTAAGAATGTGGAATTTGGAATATATTTAGTGCTTCAAGTTTCAAGTAACCCTCAATCAGTAATATTAAGTGAAATAGCAGATAGGGAATTGAAAAGACATCCACTGAGCAATAATATTACAATTATTTCTCTGGATTTGCGATTTAAACCAACCGCTAGTAAAATCTGAAAGGGGCTTTACGCCGCTTTCTTAATCAGGCCTCATCTGCACTGAAATCAAAGAAATTATCTAGCAGATTTTGTAGTTCTTCGAGAAGTACTTCTCTTCCGTCTTCTCCTTTGTCGTTTGGATAGCCTCACGCAGATGAAAATTGGTGAAGCTTGCCCTCACTTTCAGTTACTAATGTCATTATCAGGATTGAAAGGTGATTTTTGATATTAAAATTACTTTTACCCGCTCAGAGTTACTCGCAGAGAACTCTGAGATTTTATGCTCACTTACTCAATCCTCAGAGTTGGTTGAAACACAGAGCTAAACCAAAAAATCCTGTGGCTGTAATGGTCGTGAGGGTTCGGGGCTGACGGCTTGAGGAATGATGGCAAAATTAACGATCAAAAGCCAATATTTAGCCTATCATTTCCGCGTTAAAGTGATAAGTCAATAATCAAACTCAGGCTAATAATTCCGGCACCATGAGCATTGCTACAACATCCAATCGCCGAGTTGAAATAGATCCAATTGACGTAACTCGTGAAGGATAATGGAAAGGTTTACAACAACGAACGGCGGAGTTTTCCATGGAAGCCATCACAGCCAAAGGAAAGAAAAGTTTGAAACAGATACTAAGGCAAAGTCGGTTTTCGCTTTTGACCGCCTTCAGGTCAAAAACCTCCAACGTACCTTAATGATTTGTTAACCCAAAAGATCCACTCCTTACTAGTCTTACTCAATAATTAGTTTCCTCTGAATGATCACCTCTCCTTGCCCCATCTCAATAATATAAATACCAACACTCATGCTGAGGTCATTGGGGATAGCCAATTCTGTTAAACCCGACCCGTCAATTACGTCTTTGAAATATACTTTACCAAGTAAATCAATCACCCTTATTTGAATTGGAGCTGACCCATCAAATGATCTGATGCGCAAATTAATATTACTCAAGGATGCGGGGTTAGGGTAAATAATAAAATCAAGTTCAGGTATAAAACTATTCATCTGGACCCTTATTATATGATGGTATTCGTATTTACCATCGAAATCAACTTGCTTCAATCGGTAATAATTGTCACCAAAATGCGGACTTTTATGAACCACCCGATATTTACGGATGTCATCAACAGTTCCGTTTCCATCGATTCTTGCAAATGTTTTAAAGTCTATTCCATTTCGTGCATGTTGCACTTCGAAGTAGTCATTATTAAGTTCAGTGGCGGTCGTCCAGTCTAAGACTACATCCAAGTCGTCAATTTCGGCAGTAAACGATAATAAGGATACTGGAAGAGGCACTGCCTGAGACTCCCCTGTATTGTCTGAGAATGCTGTATAGCCCGCGTTACTTAAAGTATTCGAACCAGTGTTTACAGCACCGCCAATCACGTCTCCTGATACCGAAAACTTACGTGCTAAAAGAGAAGCTTCCGATCCCTGAACATCATTACTTTGATAGGTATAGGAAACATCATAGTTTATCGACCCAGTAATTCCTTCATTATTTAGCGACCAGTATCTTGAAATAAAACTACTTTCAGAAATATTGGTGTGTTTCGCATCTCGAATATTGATTGTCACATTTGAGCTGGCCAATGTGCCTGCATTGAGTGTAAATGTAAAAGGCGAATACTGATCATTGTCCCCTATCGGAAAAATATAAGCCGTGCTCAGCGCACCAATTGCATGCCTTAACACACCTACGCCATCTGCCATAAGATAAGCCTTGCTATTCCCCCCCACAATAGAAGAACCATCATTAATGGTTACATCAGAATTGCCAAGATTAACAAATCCTGACGTTAAGGTTAATGCACCATTTGTAGCGATCCCTGACCCGAGCGATATGGTACTATCAGCCAGTGTCGTCGTTCCAACTTTATTAATGACAAAATCATTGAAGGTTTCTCCTCCATCAGTATTGATTACCTGCGCCTCTGTTCCGTTGAAAGTTACGGAACCCGTTCGTGCCTGAAAGGTAATTTCACTTAACCAATCACCTTGAATATTGATATCAAAATCATTTGATGTCCCCAACGATCTCGTATCAAAGATGGCAGAAGCTCCACCACTACTTTGCAAATCCATATTGCCCTGAACAGTAATATCGCCAAGCAAGTATTTAGTAGATCCTGAAGGTCCATCGGTATAAATATTATTGTAGACCATACCAGAAACGCATTGTTCAATAACATTAGGATTGACATATCCAATGGTTGACCCCACAGTATTTACCATAATCTCCCCAGTTCCATTAAAAACAACACATCCTTCTGAAAAATCAAGGGTAAAACCTGCCAAATCCAGCGATCCCGTTCCTTCCAGGATTATCGATCCTACCTCGACATCTGCCGTCAAAAACAAGGAATGGCCGTCTACTATTTTAACTTGTGTTCCTCCCGTGGGCACCACTCCTGTGGTCCAAGCCATCGGGTTACTGAAATCTGAACTTACCCCAGTAGACTGATATTGAACCAAGGAAAATGTGAAATAATCACCATCATTAAAATCGAGACCATCAATTCCCACTATATCTCCTGAAACGGATGTTAAAGGGTAAGTAGTGTCTATTGTGGTGAAATCTCCATCAGTCGTCACTATCAAGGCCCAAGTCAATCCACCACTTGGAGGAGTAGGTAAATAGGTCGTATCAATTTGCAGCGTAATCGTGCCTAAATCGCCCGTTTTATCTACTCTCCATTCTCGTGCAAGCCTTCTTGTACTGCCATTCACCGGAGCACCCGTAAAGGTCCATGATGCCATATCCGCTCCATCATTGGCTGTCATCAAGTATTCTCCATCTCCTAAATCATTAGGATTCAATATCTTGAAAAAGCTCTCCGAAGTAGCTGAAACATGAATATTATCACTGTCTTCCTGCCCAATACCTATCATATTGTAGAAATAATCGTTGGATGCTGTTCCATCGTCAAAGGCAAATAGATCATTTGCTACTGTGCTCATGCTATAGCGCGTAGCAAGGTAGTTATTAACAATAATACGCTGCGCATCATTGAGCGGACTATTATATACAAGCACTTCTCCCATCTCACCATCAAATCCAGAACCGCCACCAGATAGCTCACCGAGTGTACTGGCACCAGTGATAGCGGTAGCTGTATAATCAAATGGCGAAGTAGGCACATCCTCCGTTCCATTTAAAGAAATAGCGGCGAGTCCAGCGCCGCTCTCCAAGTTATATTGAATAATAGATGGCGCACCTGTCCCAGTTACAATTTCATCTCCCTTCCATGTTGCGTCTGAATCCTGAAAACCTCCGTTAGTATTTTCAAGACCAAAAAGTATCCCATTAGCGTCATTGAATAGCGCTTGATTGGTGGCAACATCTGCATCCATTACAAAGAATATATCGTAATCACTGACCGTACTGCTAATAGCAGTGGCTAGTGACATGGATTGTGTTCCATCGAACTCGACCGTACCTTAGCTGTTAATACCTGTACCTCCTACTGTTGGGCCGGCTCCCGTGAAATCATTTGAATTGCCCGAAATATCCGACCATGTTCCTGAAACAAAATTGTCCCCCCTCAACCAAGCGAGGTTTGTCGTTGCATCTCCAACACCACCAGGTCCAGTACTACCCGCTTGATCATTGTCAAGAATTGTCAAGACATGAACGGTGGTACCTGCCACTGTTGCATTGTTCGCACTCGTTAAAGTTATCGTAATGCTTTCTGCTGCTTCTGTCACCAAATCGTCAACGATTATTGCTTGAATATCTTCACTCACACTTCCTGCTAGGATTAGCACAGAACCGTCGCTCAATGTATAATCAGCCCCAGAGGTCGCTATAGCTACAACAGTATAATTTACCGTAATATCATTGACAGAAGACGCATCTACAGTCACTTCTATTGCTGCGATTCCTCCAGATTCATTCACGAAAGAGGAGGCTAGGGCAAAATTAGTCACAGGCTGATTATCATCATCCGTAATATCCAAGGTGTACTCCACTATTGCACCAAGATCAGCATTGACAGGGTTGGTCAATTGCACGGTCAATTGCTCTGTCCCTTCAAATATAGCGTCATCAACCACGGTAATATTAAATGACTGTGAAACAGTCGCATTGTCTGCTGGAAAAGTTATTGTAGAGGTACTTAAAACAAAATCGTCTGTTTCATCTGCTGGATTCGCCCCTCTACTAATGACTTGTAGATCTACTGTCGTGGCAATATCATTATCAGGCGTATTAATAGTCACAGAAACAGCAATCACACTTGAAGTTGCTTCGTCTCCAGCTCCCGGACCTGCCGATGCAAATTCGACCGTTCTGCCTTCAAGGTTATCATTATCGTGGATCGTATAGGTAAATACCGTATTGCCCCCAAGAGCCACGTTATCAGATGGTGTAGTCAACGTTATTTCGATGGTTTCATCACTTTCCACCTCCGAATCATTTATAATACCCAAACTTATATTGGCCCTTGACTGACCAGCGGCTACAGTTAATGTACCACTTGCTAATAAGTAATCAACATTCCCACCAACTGCACTTCCCCCGGTAGCAGCATAATTAACCGTTGCATCTTCTCCTAATGTAAAATTGAGCGCAACTTCAATGGAAGGATTCGTGGTAACCTCATCACCACCTATTTCAGTTAATGAATATTGTATGACAGGCTGTCCAACACCGATAGTGATATACGTCCCATCCATGATGGTCACTTCATTGGTCACATGAAATCCAAATACGGTAGAGTACTCGACTTGATAAGTCGTGGCTCCTGATCTAAAATCCCCGTCTTCATCTGTGTATACAACATATTGATCATATCCACTCGGTGGGCTTGGCAATTGCGTGGTGTCGATTTTTACGATTAGCGTTCCAGGAGCACCAGTAAGGTCTGTTCTCCATTCTCTGGCAAGTCTTCTCACATTCGACCCTCCACTTGGCGCCTCGGCAGTCGTCCAAGTGAGGTCATTTCCATTGTCATGACCGGCAAAAACAAATTCATCATTTTGTAAATCACTCGCACCACTGATCATTAGCAAACTATCTGACATGGACTGCAAGTGCTGCTCGTCATTGATTCTTCCTATGCCAACAATATCGTAACTATAAGTCCCTTCAAAGCTGTAAAAATCATTAGCTATGGTTAAATCATACTTATTTGCCACGTAGTTTTCAATGATCACTCTTTGCGCATCATTGATCACATTTCGATAAACAATAAATTCGGAAACGTTTCCAGCAAAATCAGTAGTTGCCTGCGTTTGATTTGAGTTTCTGCTACCAAGGGCAAAATTGTTTTCGATCGCCATCACTTGATAATTATTATTTGATAACAATGCCGTTCCGTTTCTGAAAACTTCCGCGCTTGTACCGCTTTCACTATTAAATCTCCAAGTAGTAATATCAGTGCCTGTACTTTGACTAGCCAAATAATCCGTATCATTAATGGCATATAGACCGTTTGCGCCTTGGCTTAGTCTAAACTCCGATCTCGCAGCAGTATTTGTTTCCATCAAGTAATCTCCGCTCGACTGTGATAAAACGGAGATAAAGGAATAATTCGACAAAGCATTACTAAATCCTGCCGGTGCTTGAAAACCTTGACTCGTTGATGAAATGATGACTGTATTTTTTAAATTCAACGCGTCAAAATCAAATGTTGGTGCACTTCCAACGGCTGTAAAATCATATGCATTTCCCGAACGATCTACCCATGTTGTAACACTTGCCCCATCTGAAATATTAGCCACTCCTTTTCCATTAACCGCTGTTGCATCTAGCCATAGCATGTTACTCTCCGCATCACCTACTCCACCTGGTCCATAGTATCCAAATACGGCATCATTGTCAGAAATAGTCACTGTATGCGTATCCTCTGTGCCTAGTGCAGCTCCTGCTTCATTACTTAGTGTCACCGTAAAAGTTTCCGCACTTTCTTCGATCCCATCATCAGTGAGGGCTACATTAATGGTACCCAGTTGGCTACCAGCAGGAATCGTGAGCGTTCCGTCAGATAGTGAATAATCTACACCTCCTCCTAAAGCTGTAACCGCAATAACAGTGTAATCCACGGAGACATCTTGACCTGAAGTTGCTGATAGCTCAACAACCAATTCGGCAATACTTCCTCCTTCATCTATCGTAGTTGCCGCATCTTGAAATTCAACAGTGACTGATCCATCATTGTCTGTAATCGAGTAAGTATGCGTTACATTCCCTCCCAAGTTTGCATTAATTGGACTACTAAGACTTAAAATTATTGTTTCTGTATCCTCACTTAACACATCATCCAAGATCGTGAAGTCAATCGTGCCTGTTGTTTGTGTTGCCGGAATGATTAGGGTACCTGCCGTGAAAGTATAATCCGGCGAAGGGCTGCCTTCTGCTGTCCCGCCGGTGATGGCATAATCTACTTCGGTAGCATTCAAAGCATCCACCGAATTTAAGTCTACCTGCAATGAAACAGCACTTACGCTTTCTGCTATTGTGGACGTAGTGGTATTGAACTGAATATTTCTACTATTATCATCGTCATTGATGGTATAAGTGAAAACTTCATCCACCAATGAAACACCTGAAGGTGCATTACTCAATGTTATCTCGATCGTTTCATCGCTTTCTAAATCTAAGTCGTTAATGATTCCGAGTGCAAGATTCACACTCGTCTGCCCAGCTATAAAGGTGACTTGTCCTGTGGCTGCCAACGAGTAATCTGCACTACTTCCCGTGGCAGTACCATCTGTGATCTCGTAATCCACGGCAAGGTCAACACTGCTTTCCAAGCTCAAGAGTATTGCTGCACTGGCAGCAACCGTCTCAGAACCGGCGAGAACGGTTGGCGAGAACGAAATCGTCCTTGTGGCAATTCCAAATGTCACATAGTCGCCTGAAGCAATCGTGAGATCACTAGCTTTGTACTGACCATCTACGAGCACTGTATTGATTACCGTGGCGCCAGAGGAGAAATTACCATCTGCATCTTGCATGATGATATAATCTTCGTTTCCGGTAGGTAGTGCGGGTAGTAAGTCACTACTAATGGCAATACTAATACTCCCAGGCGCACCTGTGTTGTCAAATCTCCACTCACGGGCCGTTCTTGAAATTCCTGCTGATGGGACTTCACTCGTACTCCATGAGGAAATATTCCCATTGTCATGACCAAACAACACATATTCCCCATCGCCTAAGTCATTGGCGTTACTGATCGTAACTATTCCAGCTCGTGCCGCTACATGTTTATTGTTTTCATCATACTGTCCTATTCCAGCAACCTCAACACCGTGTGATACTTCGAAATTGTAAATATCATCCGTGATGCTTAAGTTGTATTTAGCCGCCAAATAGTTGTTAATAATAGTACTTTGAGCAATGTTAACGTCCCTACTAAACATGATAACTTCGGCAATGTCTCCCTGAAAATTATCAGCAGCTCCACTTTTCCCCAGATAAAAATTATACGCCGTATGTCCTGTAAAAGAAGGGTTTGCATCATTACGGTTCACTAGTATACCATTATTACGATACACCAAAAAAGTATCAACAGAAACTATATGTGTAAAAATACTGTGACTTCCTGCCCATGCCGTGAGATAAGTAGTACTGAAATTATCCCCATCCAAATCAAATTCCGCATTGCCTGATCCATTTGGAATGGATGCACTTATACTATTGTTATCGACAGCCCCTGTTGCATTATTATCGGTCGCATATGCATAGGAATCCTGATTAAGATTGTCTGTTTCCGTTACAATAAAGAATGACATTTCATTTCCAGGGAAACTGGCTGCTGATAGCGTTCCCTCAGAAACCAATGCATCACTTACATTCTTAAAACTAATTTCTTTGTGCCCGTTTACTGCGGCATTTACCACGTCTGGAGCGGCACCAGCTGGCACCATATCATAGTCGATACTTACATTCTGAATGATATTGTTCCAGCGGGTAACACTTCCAGCTGAGAAGTCCACCGAATCAGCAATCAACCACAATTTCAACAAGTTTTCGCCTAAAGCATTCTCTACATCTCCCACACCTCCAGGGCCTTCAAATCCAAGGTCATCATTATCAGCAATGGTTACTTCGTGTATATCAAAGTCTGTTTTGAGTGTTCCGTTCTCAGGATCAGAAATGGTCAATACAACTGTTTCCGGTGATTCAATAATGGCATCATCTATAGGTTGGAAACTTATGGTTCCAGTGAGGCTTCCCGCCGGAATAGTTACTTTTCCACTTAATGCTATATAGTCCGTTCCTGCCACTGCATCCCCTGCTGTCACAGCGTAATTAACACTCACATCATTTCCAGATGCCAATCCGAGTTCGAGAGGAATAGTTACTAGACTTGATCCTTCATTCGCTACAGATAATATATCTACAAAACCGATCGTAGGCCCATCGTCATCATCCGTAATGGTATATGTTGCCAAGTTAACAGCGCCAATTTTCGTATTGGCCGAAGGGTTAGATAGAGAAATCTCAATAGTTTCACCTTGTTCATCTATCAGGTCATTTATCATTGGAAATTTAAAGGTAGCACTTTGAGATCCTGCAGGAATGGTGACCGTTCCCTGTACCAAGGTATAATCTTCCGAATTAATAGCGCTCCCGCCTGTCGCTGTGTACGTCACTTCGGTATCACTCACATTATCAATAGGATTAACGGATATTATTATTTCCAAGTCATTAGCACTATTTTCCACAATTAGGCATGAGGTCCCTACGATCTCTGTACTAATGGTATAGAATGTACCGGGTGTGTTGTAGTTATTGTACTCCGTTATTACACGAGAAGGACTGAGTAACCCATTATAAACCCGCACTTCATCCATAGTACCAGTGAATCTATTTCCAGTTTCTCCTGACAAAGTCTCTCCCCCGATGGCAGCACTTCCCACATCTGTACCGAACATATTCGAATGAGACGTACTTGCCGCTTGATTTTCGTTGACATATAGTGTTCTACTACCTCCAGCGTCCACATCAGCCACTCCTGTCACATAGAACCAGCTACCCGCAGTAAGACTTAGTGAACCATCTACAGAAGTAGGACTTGCTCCCCTACTGTAAAATCTTAACCTCCCGCTTCCTGGGTCACCTATTGACAATGCGTAACCCCTCGTGTTATTGTCATCATCAATAAATACGCGTTGACCTCTATCTATGTTATCTGTATTTACCCAAGCGCTGATGGAGAAATCCGTCTGAAGATTAGGGAAGGTAGCTAACTCTATAAAATCACCAATTCCATCAAAATCACGGCCATTTCCGACTTTTCCTGCCACATCTGCAGTCCCATTATCCGTACCGCCGTGGCTATTAGGGGAAGAATCCTTGACATCTCCATTTAGGTGCCATACACCTAAGTATTCCGACCACACTGAAGTGACGGAAGGATCAGAGGCAATATTTGTGTTCCCATAATGCATGGATATTTCCGTATCCTCATTGTAGTCTAGTACCGGGATTTTTACCCACGCTACATATTCGCCTGTTGTTTCATCGTATTTTTCAATTTCATGATCAAGCCATAAGAGGGAATCTAAGTAAGTGAATGCAATGTCATATCCACTGCTATTTTCGACACTGCCACCATTGGCTGTAGAAGCCAAGTCAGCATCGGTAAATGAAATAAGTAGTGGGTAGTTGGATAAATCAGCAGCATCAGTATCATCTACTAAGGTATTATCAATCGTGATGGTCTTGGAAAATCCATAATCACACGGGTTTCTAAATTCAATATCTCTTTCGTTATCATCATCATTGATGGTATAGGTGAAAACACCATTTGTACCAACAATAGTCCCACTTGGAGCAGTCCCCAAGGTGATCACAATTGTTTCATCTGTTTCAACAGTGGACTCATCAAGAATTCCAAGATCAATCACTTCGCTAGTTTTTCCTGCACTGATCACAAAGGAACCACTTGTCGCAAGTGAAAAATCTGAGCTTGGTGTTGCACTACCAGTGATGGTGTAAGGAATGGAAATATCAGTGCCAGACTCCACGGAAAGACTCAGTGAAAAAGTATTATTTGAGCTCTCAAAAGCTTGAGTAGCACTTGCAGCAAACTCAATTGTTCTTCTGTGCGTAGCGATGGTAAAATACCCTCCCTTGGTGGCGATGACATCATTGGCGATATACTCCCCGTTAACTAAGGTCATCGAGTAGACTGTGGCGCCAGCACTAAACACACCATCATCGTCTGTTAATAATAAATACTCGGTATAGTCCGCCGGAAGTGTAGGAAGCTTTCCCCCATCAATGGCAATAGAGATTGTCCCTGGCGTTCCTGTAATATCCACCCTAAATTCTCTCTCAACGCGTTGAATATTGGTCAGGCTTGTTGGAACATCTGTAGTACTCCAAGCAGAGACACCTAGATTATCATGCCCCACCATCACATATTCACCATCATCCAAATCACTCGCATTTGAGAGTGTTAATAAACTGCTCTGCGCTGCATTATGGAAATTGGTAGCGTCTTCTTGTCCTATGCCTACGAGTTCAACACTATGGGTGGTTTTGAAGGCATAGTAGTTATTCTGGTCAAGTGCCAAATCATACTTTACTGCCAAGTAGTTTTCCATGATGATTACCTGTGCAGTATTAAGAGGACTGGTAAACATGATATACTCAAGAATATCACCTTGGAAATTGTTGGATTGTGTTTGTCCTAGGTTGAAGTAATAATCCGGATGATTTTGGAAAAAATCGGTTCCGGCATCATAATCTTTCTGCGTAGCATTCCCTCGAACAGTTTTACCTTCCGATTCACCAGCAACATAGGAGAATAGGGTATAATTACCTGTCCAGGCAGGATCATAGGTGAATTGTGATCTACCATCTGAACCACAGCACGCTCCGATATCAAAATATACCGTTCCATTCCAAGGATTATGCGATGAAAATCTGTTCCCTGCCAACCCTCCTCCCAATGTTGTTGATGTCCCATAACTATTAGACCTTTGTGTTAGGTTATCATGTCGCGTTACAATAAACGTAGACGCTTCATTATAAGGAAAGTACGAGGCACTTAATTTACTTGTAGAAAGTGCGTCATTCACGTTGGCAAAACTAATTTCTGCATGCCCGTTTTTCGCATTGGGAATCAACGTTGGGCTGCTGCCAGGAGGAGTCATATTTAACTCCGAAATACCTACTTCGTTTTCCCAAGAAATCACATCGGTACCTGATACGGTTGCCGAATCGGCAATCATCCACATCACCAAAGTACCTGTGCCATCTGCATCACCTACTCCACCGGGACCATCAATTCCAAAGTTGTCATTGTCATTGATGGTTACAGTGATCATGTCAAGAGCACCATCCAACGAAGCATTCATCGGATTTGAAAGTTGTATAGTAAACGTCTCGGAAGATTCTATGATTTCATCATCAATGACATTGAAACCAACTTGCGCTGAAATACTGTTCGCAGGAATGGTTAGTGTTCCGCTATTATGAATATAGTCAGTACCAGCAGTTGCAGAAACTCCTGTTATGGCATAATCTACTGTTATGGGTTGCCCGGAAGATTCACTCAAATCTACCGTCCACTTGTTTATACTAGAGCCTTCGTTTACGGATAATAAGATCTCTGAGACTGAAATAGTTGGACCATCATCATTGTCAAGTATAGTAATTTCAATCTCTTTATTGGCTCCTAGGCTCACGTCAGATATAGAAACCGGATTAGCCAATGAAACTGTAAAGGTTTCCTCTACTTCATCTTGCGCATCCTCTGCAATAGCTACAGTAATTAGTGCACTTAGATTGCCTGCGAGAATAGTCGCTGTTCCAGATGCGAGCGTATAATCCGTCCCACTAGAGGCCGTCCCAGACGTAACAGAGTAATCAATATCCACAGCATTGGCGTCTATGCTGGTAAGGGCAATGGTTAATTTTAAACTACCCGCAGCTTCACTAATTTCGAATCCTGAATTAGTTGTTTCACTCCCGATGCTATAATAGGTAGCCGGCATATTGATCATGTTGTATTCAGTAGCGATCCAATCAGCATCTCTTACCACAGTCGAAATGGTCACATGGTCAATTCTTCCGTCGAAATTAACACTGGTACCACCTGGACCTTCACCACCTATTGTTGCCTGACCAGCATCAATTCCCCAAGTCCCAATATCCGATAAATCCGAGATCTGAGTAGCTCCATTGAGGTAAATTATTCGGTCTTCATTTACCCTATCTACTACCAAAACCACCTGTTGCCAAGTAGCCTGGATAAGTGGGGATGTACCATTTATAGTTGAAACCCCTCTTGCAACAGCACTCAACGTGCCACTTCCGTCACCACGGATAGAGAGCGCATAACCATCATTATTAACATCATCACTAAAAATTCTTCCCTCAAGAGTAATATCTGGCATTAAAACCCATGCTGAGATAGTGAATGTCGTATTAAGATTGGGAAAAGAGGCATCTAAGTCGATATCACTCGATCCGTCAAAAAACTGAGAGCGGCCAGCAATTCCCACTTCATCGGTGGTTCCATTGTTGGTTCCATTATAGGCATTTGCAGTCGCATCAGTGACGTCATTATTTCCCAAAAGATAAACACCATGGTATTCGTCCCACACAGATGTTGAGGAAGGATCAGTGCTTACACTCGAATTACCGTAGTACATTTCTATGACCGTGTTTTCAGATTCTGATAGCACTGGAACACTCACCCAAGCAGTGTAGACTCCATTGCCTACATCATAGGATTCGATATCATGCGCTAACCAAGTAACAGCATTTTGATAGGTAAATCGAATATCAAAACCATTGGCATTTTGAACGTTGGCATTCATTTCAGTGAAATCTGCTCCGTCAATCGTAATCAAAACAGGAAAATCTACTAAGTCAGAAGAGCCAGACACCATACTGTTGTCTATTGTGATGGTCTTCTTATTTGTATAACTAAACGGCGCGTCAAATTGAATGGTGTTTGTAGCACTTGCACCATCATCGTTTACCGTATAAGTGCTTATACTCGAAGCTCCCAAAACACCTGCAGATTGAGAAGCATCAGTCAAGGTTAGAATAATTGTTTCGTCAGCTTCAAAAGCATCTCCTGATGTAATGGCTTGTGTTAAAATAGTGGATGTACTTCCTGCCAAAATTGTGAACGTACCCGCTGAAGGCAGATCTTCAGTACAAGTACCTGAAACAGTATAATCAACCGTTACATTGACATCCACTGCATAATCAAAGTTTATTTCAAAAGTCGCTGGGGTAGTTGTTTCTAGTCCAGAAAAGGCTGTTTGCGTAAAGTTTATTTCTGGCTTGTAGGCTGCAATTGTAGCAAACATTCCGTCTGTTACAGTTATACCAGTAGCTTCGAATAGTGCTCCATTTTGTGTCAAAGGATATTGAACTGCACCATTGGTGAAATCCCCGTCATCGTCCACCCATAAAGTGTAGAAATCAAAATTTGCATTGAAAGCGGGCAAATCTGTTGATGCTATTGAGACTGTAACAGTTCCTGGAGTATTGGTAACATCAAATCGCCACTCCCTTGCCAATCGTTCTAAGTTTGTGTCACCATTCATCTGCTCGGTAGTTGTCCATGTAGACGCATCTGCCCCATCATGACCAAAAAGTATAAAATCGCCATCTGCGAGTGCAGAGGGGTTACTTAAGCTTAAAATATTATTGGAAAATGCATTGGTATGTGTGCTGCCGCCAGATCCGCCAATACCAGCCACATCAATTCCATGTGATAGGTCAAATGTATACTGATCATTTGCGATGCTAATCTCATATTTGGCCGACAAATAATTATCAAGAATAATTCTTTGTGCCTCATTTAATTGATCACTGAAAATAATTACCTCCGCAATATCTCCATCCCAATTTTGATTAGCTGATGCATTACCCCCAATTCTTGCCAAGTTTAAATCTCCCGTGGTTGCAGTCAGTAAAGGCAAGCTATTAACTGTGCCGTCTACGGCCAACTGGTAGGTATCACTTCCATTAACTCGCTCTAGATAAAATATGGTCGCATCCGTTTTTGTTTCATGTAAGACATTATCATCAAAACTTCCTGCGGGGAAGCCTGGCGATGGAAAAGGTCTGATAAAATAACGAAGATCAGAATTTCCTGTTCTGTCCCACAAACCAAATTTTTCTTGCGAACTGTTGTCCCCTAGAAAAAATCCTTGTTGAAATTCAAGTTCAGAAGCTCTGAAAATCGTGTAAACCGACCAACCAGCAGATATTGAAGTTAAAGAAAAGTCTAACTGATTTGTATCATCAGCGATAAAAGAGAGCGAAGGCAGCCCATTCATATCTACCCCTACCGAGCTAAAAGTTGGGCGCCTACCGTCATTGCTTTGAGTGGCATCCCGCCCATTACCACTTTGATCTTCCCAAGTGGCTACATTTTCCCCATCGCTAGCATCTGCTCCAAGGTTATTTTTTATACCTGCATCTGCTTTTAGCCACATTTCTAAGGAAGAAGACCCATCATTAAGTCCTACTCCCCCAGGGCCATCTTGTGCATTAAGTTCAAGCGTAAAAGACGCTAATAGACACATGAACCCTAAACTACGAAATTGAATGCTTGTCACTTTTTTTGGCTTTAACCGTAAATTTATATTAAAACTTCCTTTAATATAATTAGTGGAATTACTTATTGGTAAGACTATTTATACAAAGCAGCTTTAATAATAAAAGCTCCTTTTTAATTTTAAAAAAAATAATCGACTAAATAGTGTTTTTTAAAGACAAAATGTGAAATTAACTTGTTGGGTAAATTACTCTCAACTACCTGCTATATTTAAAAACCAAAAGATAGGTTTACTCAAAAATTATACTCATAAAATCCCCTATTCATCCAGAAAAATACTGTTTTATTGGATAACTCAAATGGCAATTGATTGTTCGTTGCGGATTCTATTACCATAACTCATAGTTCCTCTATCAAGAATATCAATCAAGGACCTCAGAGCAAGCTCGCGAAGTAGGAAGTCGGATAATTGTTTTTTATTCGAAGCAAGCATCGGGGAATAAAACCCACAATTGGGATAAAAATAGCTACTCCTATTTGACGACACAGACCATGCTCCCCAAAATATCGCAGTTCTTTCTGAGCGATATGCAAGCCCCTTCATCTGAGACATTTTTCACTCTGTTCATCTACTTTTATAAATCTTACTGAATAGATTCCTCAAAAGAGATCGTCAGGAGATCATATCCTTTAACGTTAGTTTTGCAATTGCAAAACCCTATTAGCCCCTGTGAGCAACCGCCGAACCTTATACTTCGGTGGTTTGCTTTTTTCGATATTCTGAAGGCGTGGTGTCATACTGAGACTTAAAGCATTTTCTAAAATACTTAGGACTGGCAAAGTTCAAACTAAAGGCTATTTCTGAGATGGTCAAGTGATCTTGTAACAAAAGGCTTGCGGACTTTTTGAGCTTAATCTTTCTGATGAAAATTTGAATAGATTCTCCTGTGATCGATTTAACTTTTCTGTATAAGGAAGCCTGACTCATCCCTATTGACTCGCATAAATTAGGAACATCTACTTCCGATTCTTGCAATAAGTGCATGATGGCCGACTCCAGTTTTAAAACAAATTCTGCTTCTTTTGACTGATTCACTTCCTTGGAGTCTAATAAATCTTTACTGCTATATTTTAGCTCCAGTAGCTTCCTGTTAGACAACAGATTATCTACTCTGGTTTTTAGTACTTCGGAACTAAAGGGCTTGGTGATGTAATCATCGGCTCCAACATTGTACCCTTCAATCACCGAACTGTCCGAGCTTTTTGCAGTGACCATAATGATCGGAATATGGCTTGTTGCAAAATGATTTTTTATCGTTTTTACAAATTCTATACCATCAATCCCTGGCATCATCAAGTCCGTTATAATAAGATCGGGAATAAGATTGATGGCGTGTTCTATGGCTTCCGCTCCATTATGGCGCGTCACCACCTTCGCATGATTTCCCAAAATGGTAGATATATAGGCGGCAATGTCCTTATTGTCATCCACGACTAGAATTAACTGATCGAATTCGCTCACCTCCTCGGGTATGGCGCTTTCCTCCTCTGCTACAGAGTAGTGTCTTGTAGGCGTTAGGTTCTCTACGTGATCCAAAAACCTTACATAATCTAAGTTTGTGAGGTGTGCTTTATCCTTCAATAACCTTACAGAAAAAACCGTACCATTGGCACGAGATGATTCCACTGAAATAGTTCCTTTATGCAATTCCACTAAGCTTTTGCATAATGCCAGCCCAATACCCGTGCCTCCTGTACCTATGGAATTTTTAGCTTGATAAAATGGGGTAAATATCAAAGCCATATCTGATTTGGAGATGCCATGCCCTTGGTCTTTGACCTCAATGACGATTTCATCATTGTCATGGAACAAGCCGAGCTTTACCGTTTTGTCTTCTGGCGAAAATTTCAAGGCATTGGACAAAAGGTTATTCAGGATAATTTGAATTTTTTCTATGTCCACCCACGCATTTAAGCCTTGCTCACAGTAAAAGCCCAAATTAATATTTCTCTCTTTGGCCAAATGTGCGAAAGCTTCCACTTCCTCCTCAGCTAATATATTGAGATCATAATACCCAATATTGAGTAAGGATTTGTCGAGTTCGATCTTTCTGAATTCCAGCATTCGGTTGATAAATTTGAGTAGAACTCCTGTGTTTTTTCTGATTATTTCCAAGTACTGCTTCGATGTTGGATCGTTTTCTTTTTTCAGCAAGTCATTTACTGGGCCTTGGATCAGGGTAAGTGGTGTTTTCAGTTCATGTGAAAAATTCGTGTAGAAGCGGAGCTTTTCGGTCATGCTCAGATGCTCCTTTTCTCGTAAATCCTGCTCAAATTTCAAACTTTGCTTCAGCACTATTCGACTGTTGTTGAAGAGCAGCGCCCTCCAAATAAGCAACGAACCCAACATAACAAACAGGACATAAGCTTGCCAGGTTCTCCACAAGGGAGGCGTGATACTAATATTTAATATCTTAGAAAAACTTTCTTTAGACGAATTCTTTATTTCAAAGAGATAACTGCCAGCACCTATTTTTCTGTATTCTGCAAAATTGTTTCCATCTGAGCTGACCCAATGGTCATCATAACCATGAAGCTTATAGCTGAATTTGTTTCTATTGAAATTATTGTATCCGGGAATAGTCCATCCGATACTAAACTCATTTTGATCATAATTTAAACTAAGCTCCTTTGTCAAAAATATGCTTTGGTCTTTTGGATAAATATCAGAATTAGTAGGGGTTACTTTCTTATTGAGAATCTTAAATTGATTGAAGAGGATTTGACCATCCACTGGGTCAGCCAATAGGTGCTCGGGGTAAAACGGATTCATGCCATAAATACTGCCTACCATCATATAGCCAGATGGAGCATATAGTATTGATCCATAGTTGAAATGACCTTTTTTAAACCCATCATATCTATCAGAAAAACTCACCGCTTGCGCGGAATTATTATAAGCAAATACTCCTTCGGAGGTCGTCATCCATAGGTTATTGCTATTGTCAAAAGTTAAGGCTGAAATGGCGATATTGATTAGCTCTTTAGGGTAGTCAAAAGAATACTCTTTGGACATCAGGTTAAAAGAAATGAGCCCCCTTTCTCTGGTTCCAAGAAACAATACATTATTTCTAATACAAATATCGAGAATGGTAATACTCGTATTGTCTACTTTATCTATCAGTGGAAAATTTAATGTCTCCGATGTTTTACTATTATATCTAATCAGGCCATTTCTGTAGGTGGCCAACCATAAAATGTCTTGCTCGAAAGTGCTCTGATAAATTGATCTTATGTCATAATCTTCCGTACCAACAAATAGTTCGATCTGGTTTGATTCTCGATTGTAATAATATGCGCCTCCTCTATTCGTTCCAAAGTAGATGTTCTCATCTGCACCTCTGAAGATGCATCAAATATCGTTAACTTTCAGATGACCATCTAAGTCTCCTACCTTGAAATTACGAACCTTATTCGTCGTGATATCAATTTGAAAAATCCCATTTTCGTAAGTCCCTACCCACAAGTTCTTGGAAGGGTCTTCTAATAATGCCAAAATGGCTGTATTCTCCACTTCAGGCCAAACATCGTTATTAATCGCACCAGTTTTGGGATTGAGGCTATTTAACCCTTTACCGTCTGTTCCTACCCATATTTTATCGTCGCTGGTCATTTCCAGCCCCCATATATTTTTATAGCTTAAGGCATTCTTGCTGAGTGGATCTTCAGTCAGAAATCGAATATTTTCTCCTTTGGGATCAAACACATTGATCCCGCCATTGTGAGTACCCAGCCAGAGTAGGCCTTTTTCATCTTTGAATATTTTACTTATTGTCCGGTGAGAAGGTCCAGAATCAGAAGTCGTCGAATTGAAATGTTTAATACAATCATCCTTTTCAATGCCTCGATTGCCAAGGGAATACATTCCATTTTGTCTTGTCCCAACCCAAATCGTATAATCGTCATCTTCATAAATACTGATATAATCGTCCACAGGTAATTGAGCATCTAACTTACGTTCCACCTTTGGTTCATTGACGTTTTCTGGGTTGAGTCGAAATAAACCCCGATCACAACCGAACCATAATATGCCGAAATGGTCGATATACAATTCAAAAATATCCAGCGTTCTGAAGCCACTCAACTTGTAAGGGCTGTAGTAATGGAGAACGCTTGTTTCCAAGTTGAAGCTTAAAATACCATCCCCATCGAGAGCGGCCCATAAGGTATCATTAGCAAGTGCAAGATCAATCACGGACGCATTTGAAAAATCTCTACCGGATGCTACATCCTTTAGTGGAAGTTCAATAATGGTGTCACTTATATGAATGATGCCACCGTCGTATCTGCCAATATATTTGTCTTCATTACCATCAATAACTATCGAAGTAGACGCCTTTTTCAGCGTGGGAGCTTCAAAACGAACAATACCATCTTTCGAATAATCATATAGCGCTACGCCAGCTTCCGTCATGATCCATAGCCGGTTTTGCTGATCAATGGCAAGGTCACTTATATAATTACTCGGGATGGAGTTTATGTTATCCTCCTCTTTTAAGTAAGTCTGGAAGCTTTCTCCTTGATACCTGTAAAGTCCTCTTTCTGTTGCGACCCATATGTATCCTAGCGTGTCTTGCGCTATGTCGGTAATGAAGTTGTTGTTCAGCCCCATTTCCTCGTTCAGTACTTGAAATTTATACTGAGCAAACAGGGGTTCTTCCGATTGGGAAAATACCAACGAAAGTTTGAGAAAAACCGCAAGGACTAAACAATACCTCATTCAATTTTTATTTAATAACACAGGTGATAATCGCCCTTCCAGCGATGAGAACAGGCTCATCCTTTGTGTAGGTTCTTACCAGCGAAAGATCTCTTGATGAGCTAGTCTGGTACATTTCAACGGTTTCATACGCGCCTTCCAATAGATCGAATTTGATCTCTGTAGATTGATTTTGATAATTTACAAACACCACAACAATTTCGCCATTTACAAGATACGCTGATTGCATCAACCCATTGAGGTTATCTACATCACTCAACCCATCGCCTCTGGAGATCTCTATTCTTTTTGACCCTGGCCTGATGAAATGCGAATAATTACCAAGGCCCCAAAGCATTTTCGACGTGTAATATTGACCGTCTGTTTTGTTCTTATCTATATAGACTAAGCCATCTTTATAATCATAAGGGCTGACGGCTAGCCACCAATGCCAAATGGACGCATTGGCGTACACCATATCCGCATGAATTACTCTGGCCATGTACAGGGCAGGGTTCATCCCCAGGTCTCGTCCAACTCCAATGATCTCTTCGTTATTTTCTAGCAGCGTGTATTCGGACATCCAAAATTCTGTCTCCTGATTGGTGCTTGACAATCTGCTTAATAAACTTGAGCGCATGTTTCGGAGGTTTTGTACATCAAAAGTTGTAAAATAACTGTGACCAGACACATGGTTAGAAACCGTAGGCAAGTCGACAACATAGCCATCAGACGATGGGCTGAAGAAGTAGTCAATTTGATTTCCACGTTGTGCATTATTCCCTGCGCCATATAGATATTCAATACTGCCAGCTTCGGTAATATCTATTTTAGTTGTCACATCGCCTTTGATAAATTCATCATTGAGCTCGGTGATGAGTTGATAAATCTCGGTATTGTTCCATGGGCTGCCTTCTTGGTTGCAGCACTCCCACTCCCATTGAGGTTCGTTCACAGGACTTATGTGTTTGATGTCAATGCTGTGTTGATTCTTGAGTTCGTTAAGAACTGTGGTAAGAAAAACAGCGTATTCATTGTACTTGTCCGTCTTCAGATTGGAAGAGTTTCCATTGTCGGAAAATGCCCGTCCATTTTTTGTGTAATGTACTGGAGGACTATTGACGAACGCAAAGAGCTCATCTATTCCGTAATCAATGGCTTTTTTCAAAAACCACAACTGACCTTCTTGCTTGCTCCAGTCGTAAGAGCCGTCTGCATTCAAAAAGGACTCTGCTCTTCTCCACTCATCTCCGATATTGTCGGTACCCCCTTGCTCGGCACTGCCAGCACCGATATTGAATCTCCAGGCAGAAAGGCCAATTCCCGTTGGATTACCAGATTCATCTTTTCCCTTGCTAAATAACAAATCCGCTATTTTATCCTTTTTATATGCGGGCCAATTCTTACCTACAAACTGCGTAGACCATGCATCAGATGCGCCAAAATTTCTGACCGTTTGATAGGTACTAGAAGGATCAATAGTCACATTAATTACATTGTCTTCCATCTTGGTGATCACCAAACTACGTGTGACTTCTTGATCATTGGTATCTGTGGTTGATATGGCAACCGAAAAACTGCCAGCACTTGCTGTGATGGTCATTGCTTGTTTGAAAGTATAGCTCGTTAAACCTTGCAAGTCTGCCTGACTTGAGAGTTGAAGAGGCGCTGAAATTACTGAAAAACTCGACAGCCCGATATCATCAGAAAATGTAATCTCAATACTTACTTCTTCTTCGCCTGAAATAGTTGCATTGAGCCCTAAAGGACTGACAATATTGATTTCTGGTTCCTCATCGAGCAGTTCCACTTCTGGAGTTTCTTCAGAACAAGAAATTTGAAAGAATAAAAGGGTAATTAAGGAAAATAGCCAAGTCTTGCGCATTGCAAAAAGATTAAATATTGTAAAACTAAAAGACCTTCAGGAGGAAATCCCTCCTGAAGGTCTTGTTAATAAAGGCTCTTTTGAGGGTATTGTTAATACCCTAGGTTTTGAGACAATTTGCCTTGACTTTTGGTTATCTCATCGAGTGGAATTGGAAACCAATAATGTTGCTCTTGAAACTGTCTACCGGTCAATGCTTCTTGCGAGTAATCAAATGATAACGACCCATCATCCGCTCTGTTGATCACTACTTTTTTAGCGGGCTCATTTTCCGTTTCCATAGCAATTTTCCATCTTCTCACATCCCAATATCGATGTTCTTCAAAGGCTAATTCCACTCTTCGCTCGTTGCGAATCCTTGCCCGAAGCTCCTCTTGACTTATTCCGTTGGAGAGGGAAGGCATACCCGCTCTATTTCGGACGAGGTTTACTGCTTGCACTGCATTCACACCACCAATCCCGTTGACACTCGGCCCTGAGGCTTCATTCTGTGCTTCGGCAAATGACAATAAGATTTCTGCAAACCTCAAGTATCTCCAAGGCGTAACGCCTCCTGTATTGTCCCAATCATTTAAATCAGAATCTTCATTCATAAACTTCCGTAGGTAATAGCCCGTGGCAGTAGTATTCCATGGTTCATTCCCATCAGAACTATCAAGCCCGTCAGGAAGGAAAGTTTGCACATTTCTCCCTCTATAGTTAGCCCCATTAACCAGAATGGTTCCATACAGCCGAGGATCTCTATTGATATAAGGTAATTGACCATTATACCCAGAACCTCCATCCAAAATAGGTGCTCCGGAAGCGGTTTCATAGTCATTGACAAGGTTTTGCGTTGGGCAATTTCCTCCATAGCCAGTATAACCATTCGGCGCATTCATCTTCTCCATTGGAAAGCTTCTCGCCGTTTGTGTGAAATGTCGCATGAAGATGTCTTCTGTTGTTTCACCTTGCAAGAAGAGTAACCGGTAATTTTCCGCAGGATCAGCATCGAGGTTCGACACTAAAGAAAACTTACCTGTAACAATCACATCGTCCGCAGCGCGTGCTGCTGCCTCCCATTTGGCTTGATTCTCTGTGCCATAAAGCGGACTTGCCGCATATAATAATAACCTTGCTTTGAAAGCCATGGCTGCTTCTTTCGTTGCGCGACCTTGCTGCTGAATGCCATGTTCTGGCAGATCAGCACTTGCTAGATCCAACTCCGACTCGATATAGGCTACTGTTTCGTCAATAGAATTTCTCACATATAAGTCGTCAAAATTATCATTGAGATCAGGTATTTTATCTCCCAAAAGCACGACTCCTCCAAAACCACGAAGCAACTCGAAATAGCGTACTGCACGTATAAATCTCACTTCCGCAATTAGCTCATTGATCTTGTCTTCACTCACGTTCAAGTCTAGTATTTGGGTTAATGCATCGTTGCATTCCCTGATACCGAGGTAATTTCTACCCCAAGATGTGCTGGTAAACCCAAAACTACTTGGGCTCAGCTGACCTGTTTGAATAATAAAGGTTTGGTCATCATTGGTAAAGATGGACTCATCAGAAATGGATGAAAACATGGCCCAGTGATGGCCTCTCGTCAACCCCTGAGAACTTTCATCTTTTGACGGCTCCTTATCGGCCAAGCGAATGCTGGTATAAAGATTCATCAAATAAATTTCGGCTAATGCAGGATCGTTCCAAATCAAATCATCCGTCAGGTCTGTGGAAGATGTACTAAGAAAGTCATCATCGCAGGAGTTCAAAAAAACTCCAGCAATCAAACAAAAAAGAATAGTATATATATTTTTCATGATTGTTAGAATTTAAGTGTTGCTCCTATATTGTAAATCTTATGCTGCGGATATGCCTGTCCTTGTATGTTATTGACTTCCGGGTCAAAATCATCCGAGGAAGTGAAAGTGGCCAAATTCAAACCATTCACATATATTCTAGCCGCTTTGAATCCAATCTTGTTAATCAAAGTTTCTGGCAGATTATACCCTAGTTCTACATTTCGAATTCTTAAGAATCGGGTGTCAACCAGCCAGAAATCTGTTCTAAACTCATTGCCTCCATTTACACTACTGGACGTTCTGGTGTCCACTCTAGGGAAAGTACCGCCCAAGTTTGTAGGACTGTAGCGATTTTCCGTCCATGTCTGGGTGAAATTACCGATGGTCCCAGCTTCAGGAAGGAAATATTGCTGCACGCGATCCTGTCCTTGCAAAAGCATAGAAAAATCTATCCCTTTCCAATTGAAGCCAATCGTTGCGCCATAGAATAATTGAGGAATGTTGGTGAAGTCTGCCCGAACCTGATCATTGGCTGTAATCTCTCCATCACCATCCACATCGCGGTATATCAAATCACCGACCTGATTGTTTGGCAAACTTGGATAAGTGTCCAAATCTTCTTGTGTGCGGAAAAGACCAATTGCTTCATAGTTCAAACCTGCGAAAAGTGGTTTGCCCTCTTGCTTCTTCCATTCAAGTGTTTCTGGATCTCTGATATCGATCACTTCACTCTTTGCATAAGTTGCATTGGCACTTGCAAAAACTTTGAACGCTCCAAAACGCTGGCTATAGGAAACTTGACCTTCCCAACCTTGATTTTCTACTATTCCGATATTTTGTTGAGGAATAATCGCTGGTACATTATCATTTGAGCTATTGGTAGCGTCCCACTCATTGATGATGCCCGAAACCCAAGGAATATCTCTAGGCTCAATCAACAGGCCTTCTCTTCGCTCCGCGAAGTAATCAACTTCAATCGTGAAGTTTTTGAATAGCGTAGTTTCTAAGCCAAAATCGACTTTTTTGGATTCTTCCCACGTGATTCCTCTGTTGGCAATTTGTGCGATAACGTATCTTGTGACTGGCAAGCCATCGACCACATATCCAGCACCAATGTTTTGATATCTATTTAAAAACTGAAAATCCGGTATTCTGTCATTTCCTAACACGCCATAAGAAGCTCGTAACTTCAAATTATTGATTTGTGGGACATTGAAGAAGCTTTCTTCTGATACTCTCCAACCTACGGACGAACTCCAAAATAATCCATATTGATTTTCTTCAGCAAATTTTGAAGATCCATCATACCTGAGCTGAGCTTCCATCAAATACTTACCTTCATAGTCATAAGTGACTCTTCCGAAATAATTTCGTCTGGCTTCTTCAAAACTGCCACCGGCGTTCGTTCCAAAAGGATTTCCATTTTCATCGATCCCTTCTGGTCCTTGATCGAGCTCATCCACCGCACTCGACAAAAATGCTCTTCTTGATCCATGCAGATAATTAGACCGATAACTACTCTGCTCAAAAGCAGCAAAAGCAGTTACGTAATGTTTCCCAAATAGCTTGGCAAAATGAAGTGCTATATGTGAGGTCGTTAATTGCTCTTCATCCTTAGCTACAAAAAGTTGTGGGCTAGGAATATTATTGGGACGTGGCGCATATTCGATCGGATCACTTCCTGGCACTGGTTCATACACTTCATAGGGCAGATCAAACCTTTTCCTATTCTTAAAAATTTGATCTCTGGAATAAAAACCTTTGATCGTTAAATAATCAGCAAAAGGGAGGTTGTACTCAAAGTTCAATAAAGTGTTAAAAGTAACCTTCGGTTGCTCATCAGTCCCCGGTATGTCTGTAACCATGAGCAAAGGATTATTGGGTCCTTCGGCACCAGGTCCATAACCAACACCATCATAAAAAGGCGTTAGATTTGGCTTTGCCCTGTATGCAGCACGAAAGATATCCTGAGCTGAAGTGGTAGGATATATCGCATCTTCTTCTCTAATATTCATATTCGCGCCAATCTTCAAGTCATCGAATAGTGTGGCCTCAAATTTCGTACGTAAGTTTATTTGCTGAAACTCCGTGATTCCATTTTCGTAAATACTTTCCTGATTTCGGCGACCAGCTGCTATGAAATAATTCATATTCGTGTTGCCTCCTTTTACAGAAAGGCTTTGCTGATTTTGAAAAGTCAAAGGTGCAATCAGCTCATCCAGCCAATCAGTATTTGGATAATTTACTGGATCCGTTCCGTTTTGAAAAAGCGCTATTTCCTCCGCAGAATAAGTTTGATTAAAACCACCATTTGGGTTGTTGTAGTAAGCTATTTCGTTAAGTATTTGGCCATACTCCGCAGAGTTCGCCATATCAGGGATACGTGTAGGCTCCACAAATCCTTGATTATAAGAAAACGTAAACTCTGGCTTACCCGATTCTCCTTTTTTGGTCGTTACCAAAATAACGCCATTGGCTGCACGGGATCCGTAGATAGAGGCAGATGCATCTTTCAATACAGATATGCTTTCGATATCATTAGGATCGAGTCGTTCGAGACCACCCAACTGACTCGCTACACCATCCACGACAATCAACGGATTATTATTTCCATTGGAGCCAATACCTCTAATCAAAATATTGGAGCCATCGAACCCAGGTTCACCAGAAGATGTAGTGGCTATAACTCCTGATAGCCTTCCCGCAAACGAGTTGGACAAGTTGGGTTGTGGGCTTTTCAAGAGTTCTTTTCCCGCAACGGTAGATACTGAACTCACCAAAGTTTCCTTTTTCTGCTCGCCATAGCCTACTACGACAATTTCTTCTAGTTGCTGTAAGTCATACTTTAGCGTAATGTCCATTTTCGACTGGCCATTGACAAGCACTTCCTTTTTCTCAAAGCCAATGAAAGACGCTATCAATATAGCGTCTTCGGAGGCTTGAATTTTAAAAGATCCGTCTATATCCGTGATGGTACCTTCGTTGGTTCCACTTATCAAAATAGAGGCACCTGGTAATGTTTCCCCATCATTTCCTCTTATCACACCTTCCACCTCAATTTTGGCTTGTCCAAAAATCAAAGAACTAGATAGAAAAAAGAGTGCTGCTAATAATCCAAAGGATTTTGTTCGCATGGATTATTGTACTTTTCTTATTTGTGCCTGACCTAAGTACTCATCTAAAATGAGTTCGTAAGTGCCTTGTCTATCAAAAAATTTCCAGTCCGCACCGAACGACTTGGATGTTTCAGTCCATATTAAGTCATCTGCAGGAGCTAATTTTTGTTCCTCTAAATCAGGAGTATTTGGGTCATCCTCAAAAACTTCAGGAAAACCCCAATCAAGATCATCCCACGCTTGATTGCCGTTGAATTTTAAATCGGTTACTTCACTGAATTGCAATGTCATTCTATACAAATAAGGACTCCTTGAATCTTGTTGCATGGCATACGCTTTGGCAGGATCCCAACATAAATCTATATCTGTTCCATCTTCCTGTTTAAAACCACAACCCATCACATGAAATTTGCCATTAGAAGCAGGTAGGTCATTATTCACGGAAACCTCATAAGCCAATGTCGATGGATTAAATCTGATCGTATTGTATCCCTGCTCAAGTAAAATCTTGCTGCTATTTTCGTCGTTGATGATGCCTTCAGAAGGATTTTCGGTATTTATTAAGCCCCAGTTGTTAGGTACCCAGTCCAATTGGCCGATAAATTTTATTCCCGAATCATCACCGTTACTGTAGAGCGTAATTTCGTACCAAGCATTGTCATCTTCATCGATGGTCATCGGCATAGCTTTTGACTGATCCCATTCGTTCCATGCCACATCGCCAACAGCATATACATCTCCTTCAAAAGGTAGTGCCGCTCCTTTTGTTAATGTAATGGTTTCCTCTGTTACATTTTGCGCATTGTCAGTAGCCATTACAATGATGTCATACGATCCTGCGTCCGCCGTAATATTGATGCTCCTTTTAATATTAAAACTAGACGCTCCACCAAGTGTAGAGTCTATGGCAATATTTAAAGCAGTAGAACTTAAGGAAAAAGATTCCAACCCTAGATCGTCCGCAAACAGGATATCAAAATTGATATCTCCGTCGACATCAAAGGATCTATTAGCTACCGTCGGCGAGATTATTGTGATCACTGGGCCATTGTCATTTACAACCGTAGTTGGCTTAGGGTCATCTTCGCCACAAGCAAGCAACAACACAATTGCTAAGCATTGGAAGCCGAGTACTATTGATTTAATTGTCTTCATATTCTTCAATATTTTTATCATTATAGATTGTTGTACAAAGTAGTCGTATCTCGACCTGTCCATAGGTGGAATGATCTTTCAAAAAAGGGGTACTGATTCTGTATTTATAAAAATATCATAGCGTATGTGTATTTAAATACGATATTCATAAAATTGACCCCTTAAATCATGCAGGCTATTTGATTTTAATAATGGTTGTTGTGTTGGCCGAACATATTTTCCAAGGCAGCCTCAGTTGTACTCTTTTGACATTAGTATGAGTAGCGAATAGGGAATATGACTTTTAGTTTGGTCAAAAGCTGTGTAATACTTTGACCGAAAGCTGTAATATCTTAGTTTCAGAATTTCCATCGTTAATCTAAAGTCTTACCGCTGAATAGATGGTCGTATTCTGAATGACTAATACCCCGTGTTAGCCATTGGACTCCCTTAGTTTTAGCCACTTAATATTAAGTGTTAAAACATCCTAAAATGACTCAACTCTTTCAGTGTCTTCTGAAGATTGCTATTCTCAGCCCAGTACTATTGCTTAGCTTCAAAAGTCAATCGCAAATTCCTTCTGACTTAGAAAACCCTTCGGTCACATCCGTTAATACCCTTGCACCTAGGTCAAGTTTTTTTCAATATGCCGATGATCGAAAAGCGCTATTGTCGGACAAAACAGAGGACTCAAATTATTTAACGTTAAATGGTGCATGGAATTTCCATTGGTCATCCAACCCTGACTTGAGGCCAAAAGAGTTTTATGAGGAAGATTTTGATGTCACAGATTGGCCAACAATCCCTGTCCCTTCCGATTGGCAGATGCAAGGTTATGGAACGCCTATCTATACCAATGTCAACTATCCTTTTGAAAAAAATCCTCCATTCATTCAAGACCATTATAATCCAGTAGGATCCTATCGAAGATCATTTGATCTAACTAAAGCTCAGCTAAAGAATGATGCCACTTTACATTTTGGTGCCGTGAACTCCGCTTTCAAGGTTTGGGTTAATGGGCGTTACGTTGGACTTGGAAAAGGCTCCAAAACACCACGAGAATTTGACCTTAAAGAATTTTTACGATCTGGGTCGAATACAATATCCGTCGAAGTATATAGATGGAACGATGGATCATACCTCGAAGATCAAGACATGTGGCGATTGAGTGGTATCGAGCGAGATGTTTATCTCTATTTCTCCCCAAAAACTCGGCTCTTAGATTTTTTCGTGAAAACGAATATTTCCAATGATTTTAAAAACGCTGAATTGGAAATAGCATCGACATGGAAGTTGGGCAAGAATGCAATGCTTGGCTTGGAGTTCACTGATCCTGATGGGAAAGTCCTTTTTAACAATGAATACCAACTGACCAATGAGCATAGTCTAAAAGAAACCCTAGAAGCGCCAAAACTTTGGTCTGCCGAAAACCCACAATTATACGAAGCTCATTTTACTATTTCCGATAAGGGAGAAAAATCTTACTTCACGCAAAATATTGGTTTTCGAAAAGTAGAAATCAATGACGGTCAGCTTAAAGTAAACGGTACTCCAATTTATATCAAAGGTGTCAACAGACATGAACATGATCAATACAATGGCCATGTAATTTCGAAAGAGGATATGCTCACAGATATACGCTTGATGAAAGAAAACAATATCAATGCCGTGAGAACAAGTCATTATCCAAACGATCCTTACTGGTACGACCTCTGCGGTCAATATGGACTCTATGTTGTGGATGAAGCAAACATTGAAAGTCATGCGATGGGCAGCCTTTGGAATGGTGGTTATGACTTAAATACGACGCTTGGCAATAATCCCAAATGGAAGGAAGCGCACCTCGATAGAATCAAGCGCATGGTCGAAAGAGATAAAAATCATCCATCGATTATCATTTGGTCTCTAGGAAATGAGGCTGGATCCGGTATCAACTTTGAAGCTAGCGCAAAATGGATTAAATCAAAGGACAATTCCCGGCCAGTGCAGTATGAACAAGCCTGGAGAGAATCCTACACAGATCTCGTGGTACCCATGTATTACCGCTTAGCTGACATGGAGGATTATCTTAAAACTGGAGATCAAAGACCTTTCATTTTATGCGAGTACATGCACGCCATGGGCAATAGTGTAGGAGGAATAAAGGACTATTGGGACATGATAGAATCTCACAAACGGCTGCAAGGAGGCTTTATTTGGGATTGGATGGACCAAGGTTTAACAGTGAAAACAGCCAATGGCGAGCATCATTTTTATGGTGGTGACTTTGGGCCAAAAGACACACCGTCCGATCACGATTTTTGCTTGAACGGCATGCTTTATCCAGACCGACGCTTGAAACCTGCAATGCAAGAGATGAATAAAGTCTATCAAAACATCAAGTTTAAGAACTGGGAAATAACAGCAAAGACTATTTCCGCTGATCTATTCAACTACTTTTCATTTACCCAAACCGATCAGCTCACGTTCACCTACCATGTCACGGCAGATGGTAAGGAGATTGATCGAGGAATTTTGAATATTCAAAATATTGATCCGCAGTTGAATGGGAAGTTCACCTTTCCCAACACATGGAATGATTCAGACCAGGAAGTGTTCTTCAACATTTCGGTAGCCCATAAAAATACTCCGTTAGGCTTACCAAAAAATCACACCATTGCCTTTTCTCAAATACATATCGCTGGTCAATATGAGCATAAATTAACAGCGCTATACAAAGATCAATTAACCTTGAAGGAGCTTGATGATCGACTCATGATCACTTCTAAAAAACTATCCGTGGAATTCTCTAAGAAAACGGGTGAACTAATCGCTTATAATTTCCGTGGAAACGAAATGATTACTGAGCCTTTGAAAGTCAACTTTTGGAGAAATCCAACCAACAACGACAGAGGGTATCGAATGGATGATAGCTTGAAAGTATGGAAAGAAGCGAAAGACCATTGGCAACTTGTTGCCGCTGATTACTCCATCGAAAACGGAAAATTTTATTTAAACATAAAACGTAAGCTGCCTTCTGGATTAGCCTCGACGGAGCTTTCATATATACTCTCTCCTGACGGTAGTATAAGCGTCAATCTGAAGATTGCTAAAGACAAATCTCTACCCGAACTACCAAGAGTCGGCATGCGAGTGCAGTTGCCATACCACTATGATAACATTGATTGGTATGGCGCTGGCCCTAAAGAAAACTACGTTGACAGAAATTCTGGATCTCCAATTTCCCTGTACAATTCAAGTTTGGAAGATTTCCAAACGGACTACATCATGCCACAGGAAAACGGTAACCGAACGGAAGTGCGATGGGCACAATTTGTTAATCAAAATGGTCAAGGTTTGAAGTTTATTGGCAACCAGCCGCTCAACATCAGCGCGCATAATTATACCCTCGATGATCTGGAGGCTTATCCGCAACACCACTTCGAACTTGCCAAACGCGCATTGGTAGAAGTTAATATCGACTTACTGCAAATGGGTGTTGGTGGAGACAATACATGGGGACATAGGCCACTAGAAAAATATCGACTGCTTGAAAATAGCTATGAGTATTCGTTTGTGATTGTGCCACTGAAGTAGACAATTTGTTGAGATAAGAAAAGGCTACTTCAAGATGATATTGAAGTAGCCTTCTGTATTTATGAGTCAATGTGTTAATGGAGCACTCACTCTCCTGTCCAATTTCACCTTACAATCAAAAGAATAACCACGTAATTTCTTTTACCCTTGTTAGGCGATAAATATCGTTTTTGACAAGGAAATGTAGGACTATAGCAAAATCAAGTTCATGGCCGAGCACATGGAATTTCATTATAAACAACTTCTTGTGTAATCAAATCAATGATCGCACTTCCGCATTTATTTTGCATTAAATCTATCTCACAATGCTATACCCCGCTTGCTATTCCTCTATAGAATCGGTCCTAACATGTCTGAAGGTTTTAAGATTTCCCAATCACTCTCAATCCTAACCTTCCACACTCATTTCATAATAAGAACCCCCAAATTGACTAATCAATTACCCACCTGAGGTTGCTAGAAAATGGAAATTGCAATAGATGAAGGATAAAACTCAGCGTTGTTGAAATATTGACAATGCGCTATTATCACTCTTAAACAATTCCTAATTAATGAATGAAACTATGAAACAAGTATTACAGAATTTTTTTAAACAAGCAATTTTTAGTTTGGCTGCCATTGCTCTGATCATGGGATCGAGCAACCTCTATGCACAATCGACAAATACCAAGTACCATATCAAACATAGTGCTTCAGGATTATACCTCGGATATCTAGGTAACTCAAATAATACTGCAGAATTAGTTAATGCAGATACAAATGATGAAAGACAAGTTTGGTTCCTGCTGGAAACAGAGATTGCCAATACTTATTTCTTGAAGAGTGCATCAGGAATCTATTTGGGACGAGATGGAGGAGACAACTGGTGGGAAGCTGATGTTTACAGTGCTTCTACTGGTGAAGGGTTTAATCAGTGGACTGTCACACAAATAGGTACAGGATCTACTTATTACATTGACAATACTTCTACTAATGATGGTGTGTCTATCGGCACGGATGGAGCCAATGCTGGAGATTGGGTTTCTGTGAACAAGTCAGGGGCTAATGCAGAGTGGGTATTCGAAACTTTATCGACTGATAATTTCATCACCCATGATGGGGCTAATTGGTCAAATGGAACTGGTCCATCAAGTACTGATGATGTACTCATCGACAATTCTGTGACTATTTCTGCAGATGTCTCCGCTAATAGTGTAATTGTGACTAGGAATGGAGCCGTTACCGTGAGTTCAGGTACCGTCACCGTAGACAAGGTAGTAGAAATTCAGGGCTCATTAACGTTCGAATCTGGAGCCTCTTTACTGACTTACGAATCAGGATATTCTTGGGGAGAGGTCACAATTAAGAGAAACAGTTCTTTCGCTGATGCAGACTTACAATATAGCTTTATTGGGTCTCCTGTTGCTGAGCTTGACATTGCTGGGCTCACTGCAGGCTATCATTATATGTACAATACAGCCGACGATTCTTACAGCAGTTTTACGGGTACTATGGCCAAAGGTGTTGGGTATACTTCTGCAGGAAAGCAGTCACTTGAGTTTAAAGGAGTTCCTAACGATGGCACTATCGAAGTGGTTCTTGACAACTCAGGTAACCAATTCAACTTTGTTGCCAACCCATATCCTGCTGCTATCAGCAGAGCGAATTTCGTGGCAGGAAATAGTAATATCACTGGTGCCATATACTTATGGGATGATGGTGGTTCTGACAATGGTCAAAGAACAAGTGCTGATTTTGTAACAATATCCAACGCAGGAAGCGTAAGCGCAGGTTCTGGTACAAGCGGCGCGACTTTTAATGGTAATATTGGAACAGGACAAGGTTTTCTAGTGGAGGCATCAGCCGCCGGAAATGTAACTTTCACAGAAAGTATGAGAGTCAGCGGTAACAATGCTGATGGTGGCTTTTTCCGGAATGCGGAAGAATTACAAAAATTCAAATTGGAAGTATCCAACGCTGAACTCAAAGATGAAACGTTGATTGCGTTTTCAAGCGAGGCTTCCCTGTCATTTGATAGCATGTGGGATGCTACCAAGCATTTGGTAAATAATAATGATCTGTCTGTGTACACGACGATTCTTGACGGCAATCACAAATTAGCTATTCAAACTTTACCAGCATTGAACCAAGACGCGAATGAAATCGAAATTGCGCTAAACCTGACTATTGCATCCGAACAAGAATATGTTTTTAGGATTACTGAAAACACGCTTGCAGCGGCGGCAAGCATTACTTTGATAGATCATAAATTAGCTCAAGAGTATGATCTGAAAAATGCGGTATCTCTAGTCGTATCAGCCACTGATAAAGATAGGTTTACACTCCAAATCACAGATTTTTCTGACGTTTTGTCAACTGACAAATTAGCGCTAATCACCTCCGCTTATTTCAACAATAATCAACTTTTTATGAATATCGCAGATCTATCTGGCGAAGCTAGCATGGCTATATATGGATTTGATGGTCGCTTATATAACCAAAGTAACATCAAATTTGATGCGCAAGGAAATGCCAACCATCAATTAAATGGTCTTCGTAATGGTGTATATATCCTGCGCGTTTTGCAAGCTGGAAAAAGCTATTCCGTGAAAATAATCAAGCGATAATCAACAAATAACACAAACATGAATAAGATACATATATACCTCACAGCAATTTTTACCTTAATTGTGGTCATCCCAGTTTTGGCTCAAGGCGCTCCACCTGCCACACCAATCGATGGTGGCCTTTCCCTGTTGTTAGCAGCAGGAGGAGCCTATGGCATAAAAAAACTTCGAGATAAAAGAAAGAGTTAAAAAAATGCGACAGCATAAGTTGTGTAATTCCCAAATACAAAAAAGCAACCCCAAAAAGGTTGCTTTTTTGTTTCCACGTCACTGCCCATACGTTCTATAAAACCAATCAACACTTGTCATTATCCGTCTATTTTTTCACCCATACACCCAAGCCCATACGACGATTATTAGGGCATCTATAAATCATTTTATTTTGTCTTTGTCATTTTACCCACCTTGTGGGGGCATTCCCCGATGTTTCCATCGAATAAAAAGCAATCATAGAATTTCATACTTTCCGAGGTTCTTGAGTTCAATGGGCTTTTCCTGTTAACCCAACTTGAAAATTGAGCCCCCATAAATCGGATAAAATCGATTGTTTCAATTTATTTTTTGAGACAAAAGTACGTTTAAAGTGATTCAGGGTGGTATGAAATGCT